>ERZ1740070.475-NODE-475-length-27437-cov-7.589402_pt1 | contig 27437 bp, 28 predicted proteins | sample MGYA00581734_ERZ1740070 | MGnify/ENA primary metagenome ERZ1740070 (study PRJEB43018, sample SAMN04849744) | marine metagenome | isolation source: floating plastic debris | place: Pacific Ocean | collected 2008-09-01 | study: EMG produced TPA metagenomics assembly...
AATGGGTCGTGGCGGAAATGGAAGAACGCTATCGCAAGATGTCCAAAATGGGCGTCCGCAACATCGACGGCTACAATGGCCGCGTTGCCGACGCACTTGCTAAGAACGAAATGTTCGAACGCACGGTCCAGACCGGCTTTGACGATGAAACGGGCGAGCCAATCTTCGAGACCGAGGAAATCCAACCCGTCAAAATGCCTTACATCGTGGTCATCGTTGACGAGATGGCCGACCTTATGATGGTCGCAGGCAAAGAGATTGAAGCCTGCATTCAGCGCCTTGCGCAAATGGCACGTGCCTCTGGCATCCACCTCATCATGGCCACCCAGCGCCCCTCGGTCGATGTGATCACCGGCACGATCAAGGCGAACTTCCCAACGCGGATCAGCTTCCAGGTCACCTCCAAGATCGACTCGCGGACCATCCTTGGCGAAATGGGCGCCGAACAACTGTTGGGGCAGGGTGACATGCTCTACATGGCAGGCGGAGCCAAGATCACCCGCTGCCACGGCCCGTTTGTGTCGGACGAGGAAGTCGAAGAGATCGTCACCCACCTTAAAGCCTTCGGTCCGCCGGAATATGTCAGCGGCGTCGTGCAAGGCCCGGATGACGAAAAGGCCGACAACATCGACGCCGTCCTCGGCCTCAACACAGGTGGCAACACCGACGGCGAAGACGCGCTCTATGATCAGGCCGTCGGCATCGTCGTCCGCGACCGCAAATGCTCGACTTCCTATATCCAGCGCAAACTGGCCATTGGTTACAACAAAGCCGCCCGGTTGGTGGAGCAGATGGAAGATCAGGGTGTCGTGAGCGCCGCCAACCATGTCGGCAAACGCGAGATCCTGGTGCCAGAACAGTAAAGACCTGCCGATCCTTCACAAAAACGGGCGGTGCTATCGCATATCAGCGCCCGCTTCTCCATATAGGTCCAAAGAGTTCCGAGCAGACTGGACCAAAGCTTATGCGTATCCGTTTCCTTGCACTTATGGCGGCCTTTCTGACGTGGGCCGCGCTGCCCGCGCAGGCGCAACAGATCCCGTTGAACAACCTGTCCAACTACCTCAATCAGCTGACCAGCGCTGAGGGCAGCTTCACGCAGATCAACGCGGATGGCACCATATCAACCGGCACCATTTACCTACGTCGCCCGGGCAAAGTGCGGTTCGAATACAACCCGCCGGAACAGGCGCTCGTTTTGGCCAACAACGGCGCCGTGTTTGTTTTTGACAAGAAACTAGGTGGAGAACCAAACACCTACCCGCTGAACCGCACACCTTTGGGCCTGATCCTTGCACGCAATGTGGATCTGGGCCGCGCAAACATGGTGACGGCACATGGCTTTGATGGCACTGCCACAACTGTCACCGCGCAAGACCCGGACAATCCGCAATATGGCAGCATTCAATTGGTCTTCACCGGCAACCCGGTTGAATTGCGGCAATGGATCATCACCGATGACGGCGGCCAGCAAACGACAGTCATCCTTGGCGCGCTGGAACAAAAGCAACTGGCCAACCGCTTGTTCAACGTCGAACGTGAACGGAACGCCAATCAGTAACCCCTAGCGTATCACATGGACCGAGCATTTGGCGTGCCGGACAACCCGATCCGCTGTTGAGCCCAGCAACAGGTTTGCAAACCCGGGAAGATGTGACGCGATGATGATGCAGTCGATGCCGTGGCTTTCCGCATAATCAAGGATCGCACGACCGGCATGACCTGACGCAAGCTCTGTCTTTGCGTTGGGTAAAGCTTCTGCCGCTTTAGCCAAGGCCGTCTTCACTTCCTGCCGCGACTTCGCAAGGATCTCTGACGAGATGTCGTTGGCGACATATGTCGGGATCGATTCCATGACGTGCAAAACGGTGAACGTGGCACCCTCATCGGCCAAAGCCTTTGCCGCACGGAACGACGCGGCTGAATCGTGTTCATCGTCGAAAATGATAGGGATGAGAATGGATGCGTACATGGTTCGGCCTCTCTCGAAGGATGCGTAACGATTGAGCCGAGCTTTGCACAAAATTGCGGCATGAGCCTTGAGCGAGGTCAAGCCAGCACAGTGTTTGCCGCGATTTTTAAGATTGCGCGTCAGGGTAATTTGTGCGCGTTAACAAGTGGTTAAAGGGTCAGCAGCTCTCACCCATTGTTTCGCGCGCGAAACAATGGGACCGTTTCGGACCTATCTCACGCCGCGGCAGCTGGCGAGTTGACCGCGGTACATCACAGAACGTGCTGCTACCTCGTCGGCCACGCGCAAAAGCCACGCCTTTTGGTTGTAGCTGCCGCGGGCAAAACCGGTGCGTCCTTCGTGATAGGCTAGATACTGATTGCGGGCATCGTTCAGCGGAATGCCAAGGCGTTGGTTCGATTCCGCCATGTACCAGCCCATGAAATCAGCCGCGTCCCGAATGTTATTGCGTCGCGCCCGGCGCCCCTGGTCATCCAGATATTCCTGCCACGTCCCGTCCAGCGCTTGCGAGTACCCAAAAGCAGAGCTTTGACGCCCCATCGGGATCACACCCAGCGCGTAGCGGAACGGTGTTCGCGCGTCTGACTTGAACTTGCTTTCCTGGTACATGGAGGCCATCTGCACATGCACCGGCACGCCCCACTTGCGCTCTGCTGCGCGAAACGCCCGAAAGTAGCCGGAGCGTTGTTGCAGGATCGAACATGCATTGTCTAGGTTTCGGGGCGCAGAGGTCCCGCTGCCGCCGCCACAAGACGCCGCCAATAACACGATCACCAATGCGCGAAAGAGTCTGCTCATCTGCCCCTCGCCATTTTATGAGGGCAGTTTTCCTACCTCTCGATTGGCTTCAGTCTAACGCAAAGCGGCACAATGGGAAATCACAATTGTGACGATAGGCGGGCGTCTACCTTGCCATAATTTTGCCCGTATCAAATGTTGCGACAGACTGTTTCCCAGATTCGTCGTCCCTGAAATGGACAATAAGACAAAAATCAGGCACATGTGCGGCAATGGATGGAATTTATGATCAGACAACGCGCTAAGTACAACATCGGCCAAGTGGTCCGGCACCGCAGGCATCCGTTCAGGGGCGTGGTCTTTGACGTCGATCCTGAATTCAACAACACCGAGGAATGGTATGAGGCCATTCCAGAGGACAGTCGCCCTGCGAAACGTCAGCCGTTTTACCATTTGCTCGCCGAAAACGAGCAGAGCTTTTACGTGGCATATGTCTCGGAACAGAACCTGATCGCGGACTATTCGGGTGAGCCTGTGGAACACCCCGATGTGCCCGATCTGTTCGGATCGTTCGAAGACGGCAGCTACTCGCTCCAGTTCCAGTATAACTGACGTTCAAACTCTACACTGTTCGGTAACGAGTAAGGGCTCCATTCTAGGAGCCCTTTTTTCGTTACAGCAACGCCAAAAACTGCGCGATGTCCGCCTCTGGGATTGACCAGTCGCAGACCAACCGCCCGCGGATAACCTCATCACTTGGTCCGTCCGCAATCGGTGCCGCCGCATTGTAGACCGCGCCATTGGCTTTCAAGTGCTGGTGCAGGCGACGTGGCGCGTTGAAGAAGATCATGTTGGCTGTCACGTCATTGACGATCTCGATGTCCGCAGCGCTTTGCAGACCGTTCAAAAGCAAAGCGGCATTGGCATTTGCTTTTTCTGCAAGCTCCAACCACAGATCATCGCGTAAGTAGCCCGCCATTTGCGCCGATAGGTATCTGTGTTTGGAAAACAGATGCCCCCCACGTTTCCGGCGCAACTCGAACTCCCAGGCTTTGGCGGGGTCAAAGAACACCACCGCTTCGACGCCCATCAATCCGTTCTTTGTGCCGCCAAACACGGCAACATCGACACCCAGCTTCCAAGTCATTTCCGCAGGCGTACAGCCCAGTGCGGCAATCGCGTTGGCAAACCTTGCTCCGTCCAAGTGAACCGGCAATCCGTATGCTTTGGATGTTTCGCAAAGAACGCGTAACGCGCTGAGCGAGTAGACATTGCCCATCTCGGTCACTTGGGTGATCGACACCGCGCCGCGTTGAGGGCCGTGTACACCGCGATTGCCCTGGCTTGCGATTGCCGCTTTTAGCTCTGCGGCTGTCATGCGATCATCGCCTTTGGTGAGCGTTAGCTTCGCCCCGCCGGTGTAGAACTCTGGCGCGTTGCATTCGTCTTCCTCGATATGCGCAACAGGCGCGCAGAACACCGTGTCGAATGGCTCAACCAGCGTCGCCAAGGCCAAAGCATTGGCAGCGGTGCCGGTTGCTACAAGATAGACTGCCGCGTCAGGCGCTTCGAACAGGTCACGGATGCGCTGACGCACCTCGTCCATCATCGTGTCTGCGCCATAACCCAACGTATACCCAGTGTTCGCCTCGGCCAATGTGTCCAGAATGGCCTGAGGCACGGGCCCGCTGTTGTCGGAGGCAAAAAACATCAGATCGGTTCCTCAATGATATGATCTTCCCAATCGTCTTCGTGCACTTCGAATTCAGGCACTGTCCGGTCTTTCACCGACACGCCCGCGTCATGTACCGACTGCGCCGTTCCAGAAATCAGCGGGTGCCAATCGTAAAGCGGTTTGCCCTCCCACAAGAGCCGATACGCGCAGGTTTGGGGCATCCAATAGGCGTGTTCGTCAATATTGCTAGGGGTGAGGACAATGCACTCCGGCACAAACTGATGCCGAATCTCGTACTGACCACAGCGGCACGTGCTGTCGTCTAACAGGCGGCTCGCGACTCGGGTCAGTTCCACATGCCCTGTATCTTCATCTTCGAGCTTGTTGAGGCAGCGCTTCCCGCAACCGTCACACAAAGCCTCCCACTCTGGTTGGGACAGGTCTTTGAGTGCTTTGTGTTCCCAAAATCGAGGTGCCAGACCGGTGCGGTCAATCGGGTCGTCACTCATAACGCCGACAGGATGGTGCGGGCTTGGCTGCAATCCGCGTCCATTTGCGTGATCAGGGCATCGAGCGAATTGAACTTCAATTCTGGGCGCAGGAAGTCAACGAGGGCGATGGACACCGTGCTGCCATAGAGGTCGCCCGTGAAGTCAAAAATGAACGTCTCAAGGTTGGCCCGGTTTTGTCCAAACATCGGGCGCACACCAATCGACGCCGCGCCGTGATACGTGCCTGCATGCGGGCCGTTCAAAACGTCCGCAATCACAGCGTAAACCCCATGTTTGGGCGGATGCAGCCCTTCGATGGACATATTAGCAGTTGGGTATCCCATTGTGCGCCCGCGCTGTTCGCCCGAGATCACGGGGCCTTCGATGCGATGCCAATGACCGAGCATTTCGGCGGCGACCTTTGGTTTCCCTTCTGACAACGCGGTTCGGATCGCGGTAGACGATACAGTCCCAGCGGAAGAGGCGACGAGGTCGGCGACTGTCACATCGAACCCGAGGGCGCTGCCGTGTTTTTGTAGATCTTCGACAGTCCCAGCGCGGCCTTTGCCAAAGCAAAAGTCGGCGCCAACAACGACGTGGCACAGACCAAGACCCTGCGAAATCACGTTCGTTGCGAACGCATCCGGGGTCAGACTGGCAAGCTGCTGATTGAATGGAATCTGGTACAGCACATCGACGCCCAGCTTTTGCAGACGTGTCGCGCGGGCCTCTTCATTCATCAACCGAAAGGGTGGCGCGTCGGGGGAGAAGTATTCTCTTGGATGCGGCTCGAACGTAAGAATGCCCAGCGGCGCATCTGGCACTGCGGCGCGGGCGCATTCGATGACGGCCTGATGGCCGACATGCACGCCGTCAAAGTTGCCTATCGCAACTGTCGCGCCTTTGTCCGCGTCAGAGACAAACTGATAATCCCGCACAATTTTCATGGCGGCAGGACTAGCGATGCCTTGGGGGCAGTGCAATGTCGGTCTTTATCGAGGTGTGGATTTTCCGCGACGGAAAATCGAAGACGCGGTGGCGCGTCTTCGCGTGTGGCAGGGTCAGTCGAACTTGCGCGACGGGGCGAGCACTTTGGCTTCGCCGATCAGCACCTTTTTGCCGTCGACAGCGCAATGGCAGTCGAGCGTGACGCGCCGCTTGGCGATGTCAATATCGACGACCTTTACCTCAGCATAGACCATGTCGCCGGGGCGCACAGGCGCCAGGAATTTTAGCGATTGGCCAAGATATACCGCACCATGTCCGGGAAGCTGTTCACCGATGACGGCAGAGATCAGACCCGCGGTCAGCATGCCATGCGCGATGCGGCCCTCAAAGATCGTGTCTTGTGCGTAGTCGTCATCAAGGTGCACCGGGTTTCGGTCTGTGGAGATTTGGGCAAACATCTCGATATCCATATCGGTCACTTCCTTACGGAGGTGGCGCGACATGCCCATTTCGATGTCTTCAATGCAGATCGTTCCGCGTGGCAGGTTGTCCAACATTTTGCACTCCAGTCTCGGACGGCAGAGTAATAAAGAGTAAGTCGAGCGCCCAAGTTGGCAACTTTATTACTTTGCAGGCGCAGAAAATCAAGTGTCGGATTGCCGCGCCGGGACTTTTTCTGGCGTATTTGCCACGCTTTTTTCGGACTCTTCCCACAAAGCCCGTAAAACGCTGCCTTGTCCCTGAAAATGATCTTCCAGAATGTCGCAAGACCAGAGGCGATCAGACCTGAAATGGCGGAATCCGCTGCGCAATTCGCACCACGCAGCGAGAATCACACATTCGACGTGATAAATCATGACCAACGGACGAATGACCCGAACGGTCTCTTCCTCGGCGGCGTTCCGGTACGTGATGCGCAGTTTGCGTTCTTCGCGGATTGCATCGCGCAGGAGGCTTTTGGACACGCAGCCCAAGTTCGGATCATCCATTGGCGCCCCAAAGGGGACGACATTGATCCATGGTGCTTGTTCTTGCAGAGCGTCGATCTTGCCGCAAATGCGCCGTGCGGCCTCTTGCAACGCGCCATCCCCTGTGCGCGCCAGCATGGACAGGCCCACACGCAGTGCTTCAATCTCTTCGAGGTCAAAGTTTAGCGGCGGCAAATCATAGCTGCCGCGAATGATGTAACCGATCCCCGATTCGCCTTCGATCGGCGTGCGCATCGCCTGAAGCGACGCGATATCGCGGTAGATGGTGCGGGTGCTGACCTCAAGCGCGTCAGCCAATTGGTCAGCCGTGACAGGCCCACGCGCGGTGCGCAGGATCTGGATCAGTTCGAATAGCCGTGTGGTGCGCTGCATGACACTCCTCGTAAATGCTGCTGACACCATAGCACCCTCTGCTGACAGCAGTCTGTCAGGGGTGATGCCGTTATCTGCGGGTCTCAACAGGATTGGAGACGCCGCAATGTCCTACTACGACCATGCCGTCATGATAGAGTTATCCCTTGGCCGCTGGCAGCACCTGCGCCCGCAAGATCGCCGCACGCGTCGTAAGATGCCACCGCGCAAACCGTCGTATCTGGGCTATTTTTGGCTGGATTAGGCCAGGCGTCAGCGCAGAAAACCGATGCTGAATTGGGGCGACGCGCCTTCGCGTGCCAGATACGCAGCTAGCTTGTCCGGATCGGGCTGCGTGTCTGTTCCTGTGTCTTGCGCGGCCAGACCACCGGTGATGAACAGCACGTCGATATCTTCGCCCATGGCACCCGCGACATCTGTCTGGACGCCATCGCCAATGGCAAGGATCCGTGACGGGTCCACGTCGCTGTCGAGCGCTGCGATCCTGCGGCGGGCCAGATCGTAGATCGGCGGGTGCGGTTTGCCGAAATAGAGGCTCTCACCACCCATTTCGGTGTAAAGCTGTGCCAGCGCGCCCGCGCACCATTCGCGGGTTTCGCCACGGTCCACGACGATATCGGGGTTGGCGCAGAGAAGCTTCAGCCCCTTTTGCTTGGCATAAAGGAACTGTGGCCGGTTGACGGACGGGTCCGCGTGCGGGTCAAACGGGCCGCAGCAGACGATGCCGTCTGCCTCTTCTAACTCAACACGTTGGATGCTGACGGGGCTTTCGATCAACTCCATCTCATCGAAAAATGACTCGTCATGTGGCTGACCCATGAACCAGACCTTTTCGCCCACCGCACCGCGAAACATTGCGGCCCGGGCGCTGTCGCCGCTGGTGGCGATGCTGTCATAGGCGTCTTGGGGGACGTTCAGGCGTTGAAGTTGCTTGGCAACCTCATGGCGCGAGCGCGGCGCGTTGGTCAGCAAAACCACCGTTCCGCCGCCCTTGCGGAAGCCTTTGAGCGCCGCGACGGCTTCGGGATAGGCCGACACGCCGTTGTGGACGCAGCCCCAGAGATCGACCAGCAGAACGTCATAGCGATTGGCGATGTCGGCGAGGGAAGAGATGATCTGGGTCATGGGCGCTCCTTGGTTGAGGGCTGGATAACGCAGCAGCGACGAGGCGTAACCCCATTTCTTGGACAAACGCCTTGAGCGTAGACTAGAACCAGCGCCAGATTTCGAACCAGAATGCGATGCCAATGATTAGCCAAAGAAATGGAATGGCATTGAGGATACTCCGAAACGGCTCTTTTCGGGTTTTGTGGCGGTAACGAGACTGCGCAAGTTTAGCGCCAAACCAGCCTCCGATTGCAGCCCACACGATCAGGGTGCGTTCTGGGATGCGCCACGCGTTGGTTTCGGCGCGTTTCTTGTCGAGCCGAACAGCCAAGAAGGCAATCAAGTTGACCAAACAAAACAGGCCGGCCCCTCCGATGATGAGGACGGCATCCGGCCTGTCAAAAAAGGTCACGCCGATTTCAGAGCTTCAGATTGGGAATGATCTGCTTCTTGCGGCTGACCACGCCGGGCAGAACCACGGTGTCGCCTGACACGGTCGCGTCAAAGCTTTTCTCGGCGACGGTTTTGACAAGATCGTTGGGCACAAACATCGTGCTTTCTTCGTTCAGGATGTCGACAACAAAGAGCAGGACCTGATCCACGCCGTCCTCTGAGGCGACGTCTGTCATCGACGCCATGAGGCTGTCTTTGCGGTCAAGCACGGTCTTGGGGGATGTGGTTTCCAGAACGGACACGCGGAATTTGGTGCCGTTCACCGCGTATTCCTTGCTGTCCATGCGCAGGAGCTCTGCGTCGGAAAAGGCAGAGACATCGGATTTGGCGGCAAACATCTCGGCCGCGTAGTCGGGGATCGACACATCGAGGTCCTTGGCCAGCGCATAGGCAATGGCCTTGTCTTCCTGCGTCGTCGTCGGGGACCTGAATTCGAGCGTGTCGGACAGGATGCAGGACAGCATCGCGCCTTTGATGTTGGTCGGTGCTTGAGCGAGTTCGTCGCCGATCATCTTCCACATGATGGTGGCGGTGCAGGCCAGCGGTTCGATGCGAATCTCGATGGGGCCTTTGGTTTCCAGACCACCCACCAGTTTATGGTGGTCAATGATCCCGCGAATGTCGGCGCTGTTGATGGCGGCGGGCAGTTCGGCTGGGTTGTTGGTGTCGACGATGACCACCGGTTGGTCTTCGGACACGTCCGAGATGATCTCGGGTTTGTCGAGCTTCCAATGGTCCAGCATGAACGCCGCTTCGGTGTTTGGCTCTCCAAGCAGGACCGGTTTTGCGTCTTCACCTTTGATCTGGTTGAGGTACCAGGCCCAGATGATGGGGCTTCCGGTGCTGTCAGTGTCGGGGGATTTGTGTCCGAAAACGAGGGTGGTCATAACGAGCCTCTGTCCTGCCAAATGTCGCGTCGCGCGCCTTATAGGGCGGGCGGCTGACAGTGTCACCTGTGGCAGTTTGCGCTTGCCGAATTGCGTGTCTGGCGTGGTGAGATCGGCATGCGTTTTGGCGATGCGCCGCGCGAATGCTTTAGGAACAGGCGGTCACTTGCGCGCTGTTTTGGCGTGATACCCGGTGCCGAAAGCGCGCTGCTGCTCGTGTCGCAGAGCATGCAGCGCGGTCTCATTTTAGTTGGACACCTGCTCGCGCAGGATCGAAGCAGTCAGCGAGATCAAAAGGTAGATCCCCGAAAAGACCAGGAACGCCAGCAACGTGTTTTCGAACGCGCGCGGGTAACTCGGGTCTTGCGACTGAACCGGGTAGACAGACGTGGTCAGGTAACGCGCCTGACTATCGGCGTCGCGCGCGGCCTGGTCCAGCCGTTCCAAAGCTGCGGCCAGCATCATGTCGCGCGTTGCCAGGTCGGCCTCGGCCAACTGAATTTGCACGGCGGTTTCCGCAAGAGACCCTTTTTCCGCGTTCTCGGCGGTCATTTCCAGGTTGATCTCGTCTTTGAGCGCTTCGAGACGCCGGATATCTGCCTGCACGCCTTCGACGCGAGACTGGTTCGGGCGCGCGTTGTCGAGCAGCGCCTGAAGCTGGAGGTTCTTATCCTGAAGCTGCGTTTCCACGGATTCAATACGCCCTTGAAGAGATCCGATCCGGGCGCGTGGATCAAGAACAGAGCTTTCCTGCTGCAACCGGACCAAGCGTTCTTGCGCCGCGCGGCGGGCTTCTTCGGCGTCTTCAAGGCCCAACCGGGCATCTTTTACAGCGTTTTCGCGCTTGCGTGTGGACAGGTTGTCTACGCGTTCTTCAGCATAGCCGATAAGTGCGGTCGAGAAATTGGTGGCCACTTCGGGATTTGCCGCGGCAACCTCCATCCGGATCACGCCTTCGGTGGGATCATATCCGATTTGCACGTATTTCTTATAGAGCTTGTACATGTCTTCGGCCGTCGCATCCGGTTCGAGCCGGCGCAGTGGATCCAGCTTGTCTTGGGAGAAATGCGCGCGGAATCCGACGTCGGCATCAAGCCTGAGCATCGCGTCTTTGGATGTCAGGTAACTTTGGACAGCAATCGCATCCTGGTTGGTGGCAAATTGGGTGCCTGAAAACAGACCGCCAATTCCGCCACCGCCCGTTTCGGCCTTGAGGATCAGAAACTCCGATTTTGACGCATACATGGGTGTTGCGATGGTGAAGAAGTACCAACCCACAATGAATGTCGGCAAAAACACAAAAGCCGCCAAGCGTGTGAACAGCATCCGGAGCCGCCGGTTGCGCCGCCGTGCCATATCTTTCTGGATTGCTGCAATCTCTTGCATGCGCCGCTCTGCCGGGCTGCGATTGTCGGTAGCAGGCAGGTTTTTCGCGTTGCCAGAGGCGACAGTCTGGGGCAGTTGCGCACGCGTCTTGGATTTGCCTGCTGGCGCCTGAGCATCCTGTTTCGGCTGCTGCGCCTCGGATGGGACCATCAGATCAAGTGCGTTTTCACGCTGAAACGGGTCGATCCCCTTGAGACGCAGAAGGTACACCGCTTCAAGATCGGAGTTTGGTGACAGGCCGTTTTTCTGGGCGATGCGACGCGCCATGCGAAGCTGCCGGCCGGTCAGCCCTTCTTTGCGAATATCAGCAAGCGCCTTTTCAACACCCCCGTCCGCGTGACGCTGCACACGTTCGGTTGGCTGTGCTGTTGTGTTTTGCGCGGGTGCCGCAGAAGGATGACCTGCCGCCTCCATCTGGCCGCCGGTTGGGGCGGGCGATGAGCGGCGAATGCGGAAGCGCTTAGCTTTGGGTTTCGTAGTCATAGAGCTGTTTCGCTTCTTCCAGGGTGTCAAACATGTGCAACTGGCCGTTCGACAGCACAGCAGCCTGGCTGGCGAACTTGGCCAGCGTTTCGGGTTGGTGAGAGACGATTACCATCGTTGTCGTATGCAGGCGTTCGGCAAGAATATCGCCAGCCTTGCGATTAAACTCGGCATCCGTGTAGGTGGGCATGCCTTCGTCCACGAGGTAAATGTCGAAGTCGAGCGCAAGCATAAGCGCAAAGGAAAAGCGCGCCTTCATGCCGGATGAATATGTGCCCAGCGGCTGATCGAAGTATTCGCCAAGATCGCACAGCCACCTGCAATACGCCTCAACTTTGGCGGGATCGATGCCATATAGCCGCGCGATGAAGCGCGAGTTCTCCATCGCCGTATGACGCGAGACAACGCCGCCCATAAAACCCAACGGGAACGACACCCGGCTTGTCTTGCGAATTTCGCCTTCATCCGGTTTTTCGAGCCCAGCCATCATTTTGACCAGCGTGGTTTTCCCGGTGCCGTTGGGCGCCAGGATGCCCAGCGACTGCCCGAGATCGACACGAAATGACGCTTGGTCCAGGATCACCTTTCGATGCGATCCGGTCCAAAACGATTTACTGACGCCGTCAAACTCCAGCATTGAAACCCCAAGCTCGTCCCGCGCAGTGATTGCACGGTATGGTTTCCGAAGGGTTTAGATTTCGACTTTGACTGGATTGTGGCCAATCCGTAGCAAATTGCAGGTATTGTTCGCTTAGTGGTGACCGTGGCGAAGGGCGGATGACTGCTTGATTTGCTGGTAGACACTCAGGTCTGCCGCATAGAATTCTTGCAATCGGCCATGAAGATCCTGCGGTAGAAAGCTTGTTAAACTTAGTTTTTTTGCGTCTGGCAGGTCTCTGGGCAGCAAATCAACCGCTTCGGGCACATGCTGCTTTGCCGGTCCTTGATCGCGTGACCTGTTCATATGCGGTATTGAGATTTCAGACCCGATATGGGCTTGCAGATCGTCTTCGAGCAGGTCCAACGCCTTGACATCATACATATGCGTCAGCGGCACGTGGCCCATGTAAAACACCTGCGGTTGCCAGTGGCTGTCGAGCTGTTGAGGGTCGCGGGCAAGGATGTATTCCGCAAACTCCCGAAACGTGATGCCATGAGAGAAGTGTTCAGGCGTCGCCGTGTCGACATGAAACACGGTTCTTATCACATCGCCGCAGGTCTCCCATTGGCCGGGATGTTCGCGATTGTTTACGAATTTTTCGACATAGGCGCTGACCAGGCGGTCCATCGGGTCTCGAAACACCATGAACCGCATCCAATCAGGTGCGGCGAGCGCTGATTTGATGTCTTCGGGACTTTTGTCTTTGAACTGAAGGCCCGTGTTGTTCTTGTCGAGCGTGTAGTGAATGTCTTGCCCTTTTTCGAGTGTCAGGCCGCCCAAACTGGCGACAAGCCGTTTGGTCGAAGAACACGCGTTTTTGGCGATGGGCAAATAGATCAGCTTGAGGTCATCGACGATCATAGCCTGCGCCGTGGGTGATCGCGTGCGCGACCAATCAATGAAGGGGGGTTTGGCACGTTCGCCGCGTGGATACCGGGCCGGGAAACGCGATAGTTTTGACCTTGGTGCGATGTCCAGCGCACTCTCGGCCGCGGGTTCTGGAGTGTTGGCCTTTTGCGGCTGCGAAGGCGTGGTCGTCACTCTGGTGCGGAGTTTATCAAACCAAGACCCTGTCATGCTTTTGTGTTCCCGACACCTTGGCTTAAATCGCAGTGCACCCTGACGCATCGCTGTTGCAAAGGTCAAGATCACTGCCTTGCACACCGTTTAAGGCCAAATGGCGCGATATTCATCGGGGCATCTGGCAAACACCGTCAAACGTTTAATTTTGCCTAACCTTGTTGCAAACCAACAAACGAGTCGTTTTACTGCCGCGTCATAAGCGGGAAACACCGCAGCCAACCAGGGAGTTCGTTTTTGCCCGACACGTCACACCATGACGCGTTCGTAGAATTTGAGCGAGTGCAAAAAAGTTATGATGGCCTTCAATTGGTCGTCAAAGATCTAAACCTCACAATGCCAAAGGGCGAGTTTCTGACGATGCTGGGGCCCTCGGGTTCTGGCAAAACCACTTGCCTGATGATGCTGGCGGGGTTTGAGACTGCCACCTATGGCGATATCCGACTGGATGGTCAGCCGATCAACAACATCCCGCCGCACAAGCGGGGCATTGGCATGGTGTTCCAGAACTATGCTTTGTTCCCGCACATGACTATTGCCGAGAACCTCAGCTTTCCTTTGGAAGTGCGGAAGATGGGCAAGTCGGATCGCGAGGCGAAGGTCAAGCGCGCGCTGGATATGGTTGAGATGGGCGCCTTTGGTGGGCGTCGTCCGGCTCAATTGTCTGGCGGTCAGCAACAACGGATCGCATTGGCGCGGGCGTTGGTGTTTGAGCCCGAGCTCGTTCTGATGGACGAACCCCTTGGCGCTTTGGACAAGCAGCTGCGCGAGAAGATGCAGTTTGAGATTACGCATCTGGCGCACCGGCTTGGGATTACCGTGGTTTACGTTACGCATGATCAGACAGAAGCTTTGACCATGTCAGATCGTGTCGCCGTCTTTGACGACGGCCGCATTCAGCAACTGGCCCCGCCGGATGAGCTTTACGAGAAGCCGCAGAACAGTTTCGTGGCGCAATTCATCGGTGAAAACAACACGATGGAAGGTGTGATCCGTGAGATCAAAGGCAATCAGTGCGTTGTTCAGCTGGACGGTGGCGACCTGATTGACGCGGTGCCAGTGAATGTGACCGAAGTTGGCGAGCGCACGCGCGTATCAATCCGACCCGAACGGGTGGAGTTCAACAAGGACCGCCTGCAAGAGGGTGCGCATACGCTCAAGGCTGAGGTGCTGGAGTTCATCTATATGGGTGACATTTTCCGCACACGGCTCAAGGTGGCGGGCAATGATGAGTTTGTCATCAAGACCAGAAACGCGCCGGATCAGGTGCGGTTAGAGCCGGGCGCGCAGATCGAGATCGGGTGGTTGCCCGAGGATTGTCACGCCTTGGACGCAGCGAAATAAGTTGAGTTGCCGCATCGGTTACGACACCGATGCGTCATCGTTAGGGGCGGAACCGGTCGGCCCGACGGTTCGCCCCAGTTTCGATAATCGGGTCGAATGGGAGAATAAAATGAAACTGACAAAATCACTTTTGGCGACCAGCGCACTCACCGTTGCCGCCGCAGGTGCTTACGCCGCAGGCCACGGTATGGCTGACAGCATGACCTTGGTCAGCTGGGGCGGCGCGTATCAGGAATCGCAGCACAAGGCCTATGTTGAGCCGTACCTGGCGATGAATGACGGCTTGTCTGCAACCTGGGACGAAAGCTCTGCTGAGGCCGTGGCAAAGCTGCGCGCGATGAACGAAGCGGGCAACATCACATGGGACCTGGTGGACGTCGTTGCGGCGGATGCGATCCGTCTGTGTGACGAAGGTCTGGCGATGGAAATCGACCACGATGAGATGCTGGCCTCTGCACCGGATGGCACGTCCGCCTCTGATGACTTTGGCGATCTGATCGTATCTGATTGCTTCATCCCGCAGATCGTGTACTCGACCACATTCGGTTACCGCACCGACATGGTGCCGGAAGGCGCTGCTGCACCAAGCAACATCTGTGACGTGTTCGACCTTGAGACATACCCGGGTCAGCGCGCGCTTGAGCGTCGTCCGATCAACAACATGGAATGGGCGCTGCTCTGTGACGGTGTGGCCAAGGAAGACGTCTATGACGTTCTGGAAACTGACGAAGGTCAGGATCAGGCGCTTGCCAAGCTCGACACCATCAAAGACAGCGTTGTCTGGTGGAACGCCGGTGCGGACACACCACAGCTCCTGGCCGATGGCGAAGTCTTCATGGGATCGACCTATAATGGTCGTCTCTTCTCGGCCATCGAAGAGCAGGGTCAGCCAATTGGCATGATGTGGGACGCGCAGGTCTTTGACCTTGACGGGTGGATCATCCCGACCGGTCTGTCCGAAGAGCGTCTGGCACGGGTCATGGACTTTGTGACATTTGCGACAGACACACAGCGTCTGGCGGATCAGTCCAAGTACATTTCTTACGGTCCGGCGCGTGCGTCTTCGGCTCCGTTGGTGTCCACGCATGCTGACCTTGGCATCGAAATGGCGCCGCATATGCCGACCGATCCGGCAAACGCAGCGAACACGTTCCTCTACAACTATGAGTTCTGGGCAGACTACCGCGACGACATCGACGCGAAGTTCCAGGCGTGGCTCGCACGTTGATCTGAAGATGCAAGAGCGGGCTTTGGTCCGCTCTTGCTACGATTGGGATCGGGCGGTGATCTGCCCATCCCGCAATAAGAATAGGCGAGGGGCACCGAAGCCATGACAGACGCAACTGCACAACCCGACACGCTTGCAGGCGCTTCGAAAGGCGGCTCATCGAAAGCGGACGCCGCATCCGATGGCCCGGTTCTTGCGGCTGACGGCACGCCCCTGAAACGATCTTTGGCCAAAGCGCTGCGAGCCCAAAAGCTGCGCGCGCTGATGTTGATTGCCCCGCTGCTGATTTTTGTGCTGGTGACGTTCGTCGCCCCGATCATCGATATGCTGTTCCGGTCTGTGGAAAACCAAATCGTGTCGGACACGTTGCCGCGCACAGTTGTGGCAATCGCGGATTACGACGCCTCACAAGATGAGTTGCCCGGCGATGCAGTGTTTGAGGCTGCTTATTACGATGTGTTCTACGCTGCGGAACGCAAGTTGCACACGCGGCTTGGGTCGCGCTTGAACTACGAAAACACTGGATCGTCATCGCTGTTCCGCAAGTCTGGACGCGGCATCGACGACATCGGTGAAGTTTACCTCGATCAGTTTGAAGACCTGGACGAGAACTGGGACGAGGCCCGCCCTTGGGCAGAGCTAATGGGCGACCCGGACTGGATTGCAGCGCAGGACGCGTGGGATGGCAATGGAACTATGCCCGCGTTTGAGCTGCGCTCTGACATCGCGCAGGTGTTGCCGCGGACCGCGGAATCCTACGAGATTTTCGCCCGCTTTATGCAGGTCGAGGAGGGCGACAGCCCGCTTGAGGAAGCGCCGTGGACAGTTGTTCACACGGCCCTTTATCAGGACTTGGTGGAGCGTGACGTGTCATCCTACCAAGGCCCGCGTGCCGATATGCTCAAAGCCGCAGACGCGTTGGTTGAAAGTGACGGGTTTGAGACGATCACCTTTCAGGACGGGTTTGAGGAGATCGATGAAGACTGGGTCGAACCCGCGATTTGGCAAACGATCAAAACCTACAGCCCGGCTTACACGTCTGGGTATTTCTTGAATTCCATCGACATGCAGAAGACGGCAGAAGGCCCAGCGCTGCGCGACGAGGATGAGCGCATATACGGCCTATTGTTCGGTCGAACGCTTTGGATGAGCCTGATCATCACGTTCAGCTGTATTCTATTGGGTTATCCAATTGCCTACCTGCTGTCGAACCTGCCCATGCGCACGGCGAACCTGTTGATGATCCTCGTGTTGCTGCCGTTCTGGACCTCGCTTCTGGTGCGCACGTCCGCTTGGAAGGTCATGCTGCAACAGCAGGGGGTGATAAACGATGTGCTTGTCTGGCTGGGCATGGTGGCCGATGATGGGCGATTAACCATGATCAACAACCAGTTCGGTACGATTGTGGCCATGACGCATATCCTGCTGCCGTTCATGATCTTGCCGATGTATTCGGTGATGTCGACCATCCCGCCCTCTTACGTGCGGGCCGCCAAATCCTTGGGGGCCACCAACTGGACAACCTTCTGGCGGGTCTATTTCCCGCAATCGGTGCCGGGCATCGGCGCTGGATCGATCCTCGTCTTCATCCTGTCGATTGGCTACTACATCACCCCCGAGATTGTGGGCGGCACATCGGGTATCTTCATCTCGAACCGGATCGCGTTCCATATCTCCAGTTCGTTGAATTGGGGCCTTGCGGCGGCTCTGGGCACCATCCTGCTGGTGGTCGTCTTGGTGCTCTATTGGGCCTACGACAGGATCGTCGGCATCGATAACGTGAAGCTGGGGGGCTAGGTGATGTCTGAAGCCATTCTCACACCGATTGAGAAAAAGCCCATCGGGTTCACGGCTGGCACATTGGCCGCGGCAGGGGCTTTTGCCGGACTGTTCATCGGAACAGCCCAAGGCTCGGGACTGCTTGGCATTGTTGTTGGCGCGATCCTGATGGCTGGATTGGCCTTTGTGGCAATGCAGGTGCTTGGCGAAGAGATGGAAAAGCCCATGCGCTGGGCGCTCATTGCGTTAGGTGCCGTTGCCGGGTTCCTGTTCAGCGCCATTCCGGGGCTCATCCTCGGCGCGCTTTTTGGTTGGTTCTTCGGCTGGTTCATCTACTGGATCGGTATGGGGCACTATCGTGCGCATCTCGTGCCCTATCTGACCGGTGGTCAGGTGCTTTGGCATTACACGTTCCGAGTGATTTGCGGAGCGATCTTTTTCTTTCTGATCACGCCGATTGTCGTGGTCATGCCGCTGAGCTTTAACGCGCAGGATTTCTTTACCTTCACACCGGAAATGCTGAGCTTTGATCCGGCGGGATACTCGCTCAAGCATTACCGTGATTTCCTTACAAATCCGGAATGGACAAACGCGGTGAAGAACTCACTGATGATTGCGCCTGTGGCGACGTTCTTGTCTGTGTCGCTTGGCACGTTAGCGGCGATTGGTCTGTCGCAATCCCATGTTCCGGGCAAACGCGCGATCATGGCGATCTTGATCTCACCGATGATTGTGCCGCTGATCATTTCGGCGACGGGGATGTATTTTTTCTACTCAAAAATCGGGATTGTGGGGACGTATTGGGGTGTGGTTCTGGCGCATGCGGTTCTTGGCATTCCATTTGTGATCATCACAGTGACAGCGACGCTTGTGGGCTTTGACAAATCGCTGACACGGGCGGCTGCCAATATGGGGGCCAACCCGGTCACGACGTTTTTCAAAGTGCAGATGCCACTGATCCTGCCCGGTGTGATCTCGGGCGGGTTATTCGCGTTTATCACGTCGTTTGACGAGGTTGTTGTGGTTCTCTTTATCGGCTCTGCCGAGTTACAAACGCTGCCCTGGCAGATGTTCACCGGTCTGCGCGAGCAGATTTCACCAACGATTCTGGCGGCCGCGACGATCCTTGTGGGGATTTCGATTGCGTTGTTGACGGCAGTCGAGCTGCTCCGGCGTCGGTCAGAACGGTTGCGGGGGATGTCGCCGGGGTAAGCCTTTTCGAAAAGGCTTGGGACCCGATTTCGAAATCGGGTGGCCAAGGGCTTTGGAAAGCCCTTGGCGATGGGTGATCAGGTGCGCACCAGCTTTTCGTAGCCTTCCGCGATGTCGCGTGTCAGGGAGCCTACATCAAAGTTGTAGTCGCCGATCTGACCGACGGGTGTCACCTCGGCAGCGGTGCCGGTAAGCCAGCATTGCTCAAAGCTCTCCAGTTCTTCCGGCATGATGTGGCGTTCGTGGACTTTGATCTGACGGTCTTTGAGCATGCCGATAACCGTCTGCCGCGTCAGGCCGTTGAGGAAGCAATCCGGATCGGGGGTGTGCACTTCGCCATCTTTCACGAAGAAGATGTTGGCACCGGTCGCTTCTGCCACGTAGCCGCGGTAGTCGAACATCATGGCATCGGAACAGCCTTTGGCCTCTGCCGCGTGTTTGGACATGGTGCAAATCATGTAGAGACCGGCGGCTTTTGCATGGCTCGGGATCGTCTCGGGCGACGGGCGTTTCCATTTAGAGATGTCGAGCTTGGCGCCTTTCATCTTGGCGTCGCCATAATAAGCACCCCATTCCCATGTTGCGATGGCCATGCGGACCGGATTCTTCGCAGATGCGACACCCATGTCTTCGCCAGCACCGCGCCAGGCGACTGCGCGGACATAAGCGTCGGACTGACCGTTGGCTTCCAGAACAGCGGCCTTCGCAGCTTCGATCTCATCAACGGTGTAAGGGATTTCAAAGTCGATCATGTTCGCGGATGCTTTCAATCGCTCCGAGTGCTCGCGCGATTTGAAAATCTTGCCGTTATAGGCGCGCTCGCCCTCAAAGACAGAGCTCGCATAGTGCATCGCATGGGTCAGGATGTGGACGTTGGCGTCGCGCCAGTCGATCAACTGGCCATCCATCCAGATCTTTCCGTCACGGTCATCATAGGTTCCGGCCATGTCTTATCTCCTCGCCCGGATTTTCAAATATTGCGCAGATTAGGTCCGAAACGGACATAATATTGCGCCAAAACTGAGATTCGCTAACATTTGGTCCTTGGAATGTCAACAAGACTGACGTATTTTCGGCGGAAACGAAAAGACGGATCGGATGACGATCATGGCTGAGGGACAGACACCAGGCACGGCAAGCGGGCAAGCGCTTCTGTATTTGACGGACGAGCAGTTGCGACAGGGCATCGAGGCGATGTTCTTTGCTTATCGCGGGTTTACCGCCGATCCGGACCGCATTTTGGAGGGCATGTCCTACGGGCGCGCGCATCACCGGGCGATCCATTTTATCCATTGCGCGCCCATGACAACGGTCAACAACTTGCTCGCCATTCTTGGGGTCACCAAACAATCCTTGAACCGTGTGTTGCGCACTTTGATCGAAGATGGTCTGGTAGAAAGCCACGTGGGACGGAGTGACAAGAGGGAGCGGCATTTGACTTTGACCGAAGCGGGGCAGGCGCTGGAGCGGCAATTGTCGGATGCGCAGCGGGTGCGGATGCGCGATGCGTATCGTAAAGCGGGGCCTGATGCGGTGGCTGGCTTTAAGACCGTTCTCGAAGCGATGATGGATGACGATATGCGCCGCGCCTATGTGGCTTTGCGAGAGGGGCGGTAACATGCTTGATCCTGACGCCCATCTGTTGATTGTCGATGATGACGAACGCATTCGTGGCCTTTTACAGAAATTCCTGATCCGCAATGGATTTCTGGTCAGTGCCGCCCGCGATGCTGCGCATGCGCGCCGCATTTTGTCGGGTCTCGATTTCGACCTGATTGTTCTGGATGTGATGATGCCGGGCGAAGACGGGATCAGCCTGACGAAAGGCATCCGAGAGACTTCTGCCACGCCAATCCTCTTGCTCACCGCGCGGGCTGAAACGGAAGACCGGATTGCGGGTCTTGAAGCGGGGGCAGACGACTATCTGGCCAAGCCGTTTGAGCCCAAAGAACTGCTCTTACGGATCAATGCCATCTTGCGGCGGATGCCGGAACAGGTGGCCGATGACGGTGCGCCGAAATACCTGAGCTTGGGTCCGATCCGATACGATACCGAACGCGGTGAGATGTGGCGCGGCGAAGATCTCGTGCGTCTGACCTCAACAGAAATCCAATTGATGAAGGTCTTTGCCGCCAAACCGGGCGAAGCGCTGAGCCGATCCCAATTGGTGGAAGAGCTTGGTCGTGACCGTGGCCAAAGCCAGGAGCGCGCGGTGGATGTGCAGATCACACGCCTGCGCCGCAAGCTGGAGGACAACCCCAAGCAGCCTCGCTATCTGCAAACGGTGCGCGGTGCCGGGTATATGCTTGCACCGGATTGATCCGTTGGATTTTGCATATTTGTAAAGAGAAGAAGAAGGTGGGCCGCGCATGGCAACAGCGTTGATCACACATGCTGCGTGTCTGGGGCACGTGACCCCAAACGGGCATCCGGAGCGGATTGCGCGGTTGGAACATGTTTTGCACGCCCTTCAAGGTTTGGACCTTATGCGTGTCAGCGCGCCGGAGGTCGACGAGGCGCATCTGGCTTACGTGCACCCCAAAGCGCACGTCGCTGCGATCAAGGCGGCGATCCCCAAAGAAGGCTTGCAGCAGATTGATGCGGACACCTGGACGTCTACCGGGTCTTGGGAGGCCGGGTCTCGTGCGGCGGGCGCAGTCGTCAAAGCCGTCGATATGGTGATGACAGGTGAGGCGCAGAACGCGTTTTGCGCCATTCGACCGCCGGGGCACCATGCGGAAAAGACCACTGCGATGGGGTTTTGCCTGTTTGGGAACGCCGCAATTGCGGCGAAACACGCGCTTGAGGCGCATGGCTTGCAACGGGTGGCTGTGGTTGATTTCGATGTCCACCATGGCAACGGCACACAGGACCTCTTGTGGGATGAATCGCGAGCCTTGGTGATCACAAGCCAGCAGATGCCGCTTTGGCCCGGATCGGGCGCGTCTTCGGAACGCGGCGCTCATAACAACGTGCTGAATGTTCCCTTGCCCCCGCGCAGCGGCGGAACCGAGATGCGGGCGGCGTATGAGGCGCAGGTCTTCCCACGTCTGCGCGACTTCAAGCCCGAGCTGATCATCATCTCTGCCGGGTTTGATGCGCATCAGGATGACCCGCTGGCGGAACTGATGTGGTCCACACAGGACTTTCGTTGGCTCACCACGCAGCTTGTTGCGTTGGCGGCAGAACTGTGCGACGGGCGCATCGTCTCGACTTTGGAAGGCGGCTATGATTTGTCTGCGCTTGCTGCCAGCACCCTGGCGCATGTGGAAGAACTGATGGAGGCCGCGTCATGAGCGACACCCCTGTGGATGAGATGAGCTTTGAAGCGGCGATGGCCGAGTTGGAAAACGTGGTTGGCCAACTGGAACGCGGGGACGTGGCGCTCGACGAATCGATTGCGCTTTACGAACGCGGGGCGGCGCTGAAGAAGCGGTGTGAGACCAAGCTGAACGAGGCGCAGGAAAAGGTTGCTGCGATCACGCTGGATGCGGATGGGCAGCCCACTGGCACGACGCCGGTTGATCCGCAGTAAGGCTTTCCGTGTTCACGCAGGTTCTGAAACAAGATGCCGCTGCGATTGAGGCGAATCTGAAGGTTGTGATGGCGCGTGACGCAGACCTGCCGGTGATCGACGGCATGCGCTATGCCGTAGCAGGTGGAAAACGGTTGCGCGGATTTCTTGTGATGGAAGGCGCGCGCTTGCACGACGTGCCTGAGGCGCAGGCGATCTGGGCTGCGGCGGCGATTGAGGCAATCCACGCCTATAGCCTAGTTCACGATGATCTGCCTTGTATGGATGACGATGACCTGCGGCGCGGTCAGCCAACGGTTCATAAGAAATGGGATGACGGAACAGCGGTTCTGGTCGGGGACGCACTGCAAACGCTAGGGTTTGAGCTTGTTCTTGCTCCCGCATGTCATCCGGATGCAGCGGTGCGCGCTGATCTGGCGCTCAGCCTTGCGCGCGCCTCTGGTCGAACGGGAATGGTGCTGGGGCAGGCCTTGGACATCGCGGCGGAGAGTGCGGATGCGCCGTTGACGCTTGATCAGATCACGGACCTGCAGGCAGGCAAGACAGGCGCGCTGATCGTCTGGTCTGCGCAGGCTGGTGCGCGGTTGGCGCAGGCTGATCTGGCACCTTTGACCGATTACGCACATGCGCTGGGCCTTGCGTTTCAGATTGCAGACGATGTTCTGGACGTCGAAGGCGATGAAGCTACCGTTGGCAAAGCGGTTGGAAAAGACGCGGATCGTGGGAAGGCGACATTCGTGTCTTTGCTGGGTCTGGATGGTGCGAAAGCGCGTGCAAAAGACTTGGTGAATGCCGCCTGTGATGCTGTGTCGGTCTATGGTGCAAAGGGCCAAACCTTGAAGGCGGCGGCACAGTTCGTTATTTCGCGCGACATCTGACGCGACGCATGATCCAGGAAAGGGGTGCGGTGACATGTCCTTGACCAAAGAAACGCCCCTTCTGGACACGGTGTCTTCACCTGCGGACCTTAAGCAGTTTTCAGATGCGCAACTGTTGCAGCTTGCGGATGAACTGCGGCGCGAGACTATTTCGGCAGTGTCCAAGACCGGCGGTCATTTAGGGGCCGGGCTGGGCGTTGTGGAATTGACCGTCGCGCTTCACGCGATCTTTGACACGCCGCGCGACAAGATCATCTGGGATGTGTCGCACCAATGTTATCCACACAAGATCCTCACAGGCCGTCGCGATCGGATGGGCACGTTGCGACAGGAAGACGGGCTGTCTGGTTTCACCAAGCGATCCGAGTCGCCCTATGACCCGTTTGGCGCGGCGCATTCTTCGACCTCGATCTCTGCTGCTTTGGGCTTTGCCGTCGCGCGCGATCTGGGTGGCGCTTGCGAGACCGGGTTGGGCGATGCGATTGCGGTGATCGGCGATGGCGCGATGAGCGCGGGCATGGCCTATGAGGCGATGAACAACGCAGGCCATCTTAAGAAACGCCTGATCGTGATCCTGAACGACAACGAGATGAGCATTGCGCCGCCCACCGGTGCTTTGTCATCTTACCTGACACAGCTTTACGCAGGTGCGCCGTTTCAGGATTTGAAAGACGCCGCCAAAGGGGCTGTGAGCTTTCTGCCGGAACCGTTTCGCGAAGGGGCAAAGCGTGCCAAGGACATGCTCAAAGGCATGGCAGTCGGCGGTACGCTTTTTGAAGCGCTCGGGTTTTCTTATCTGGGGCCGATTGACGGGCACGATCTGGATCAGCTTTTGCCAGTCTTGCGCACTGTGAAAGATCGGGCGCATGGGCCGATCCTGCTGCATGTGGTGACCAAAAAGGGCAAGGGTTATGCCCCCGCGGAAGATGCTGCTGATCGGGGTCATGCGCGTGCAAAGTTTGATGTTGTCACGGGCGAGCAGAAAAAGGCGCCCTCGAACGCGCCGAGCTACACCAAGGTGTTTGCCAATGCGTTGTGTGAAGAGGCGGCAGATGATCCGATGGTCTGTGCTGTGACAGCTGCGATGCCAGATGGCACCGGGCTTGATCTCTTTGCCGAACGCTACCCGTCGCGGACGTTTGATGTGGGCATTGCCGAACAACATGGCGTCACGTTTTGCGCTGGCCTTGCGGCAGGTGGGCTCAAGCCGTTTTGCACGATGTATTCGACGTTCCTGCAGCGCGGTTACGATCAGGTTGTGCATGATGTGGCCATCCAACGCCTGCCAGTGCGTTTCGCCATTGATCGCGCTGGATTGGTTGGCGCGGATGGTGCGACACATGCGGGCAGCTTTGACATTGGCTACCTGTCGAACCTTCCAGGCTTTGTCGTGATGGCCGCCGCAGATGAGGCCGAGCTTAAGCACATGGTGGCGACCGCGGTGGCGCATGATAACGGGCCGATTGCGTTCCGGTATCCTCGGGGCGAAGGGCAGGGTGTCGAACTGCCAGAGCGGGGGCAGGTTCTTGAGATCGGCAAGGGACGGATGATCCGCGAAGGCGCGCAAGTTGCGATCTTGTCTTTTGGCACGCGTTTGGGTGAAGTGCTGGCGGCGTGCGAAGCGCTTGAAGCGAAAGGCATTTCACCGACGGTTGCTGATGCACGGTTTGCCAAACCTTTGGACCGCGATTTGATCTTGCAATTGGCCGCAGACCACGACGCATTGATTACCATTGAAGAAGGTGCTGTTGGTGGCTTTGGCAGCCACGTGGCGCAGCTTTTGTCAGACGAAGCCGTGTTTGACCGTGGGTTGAAGTACCGGTCAATGGTGTTGCCTGATATCTTCATTGATCAGGCCAGCCCATCCGCCATGTACGATGTCGCGAAGCTCAACGCCGAACATATTGAGGCCAAGGTGCTGGACGTGATGGGTGTCGCATCCCTTGGGAAACGGGCTTAGAAAATACCCGTCACCAGCCGCAGCACGAACAGTAGCGTTGCGGCGATAATGGTGTATCCGGCAAGCAGGACATACCCGTCGCGCACCATGACACCGAACCCGACCAAGGCCACGCCAGCTGCGCTGATCGTGGTGAACATGGGAACAATCTCAAGGAAGGGCCATGTTGAGGCGACCGTCATGACCGCCAACAGAGACATCCTGTCGAGCGGTGGCGCGGTCAGAAACCGAAGGCGATCCCGGCTGTGCGTGTCGAGCCATTTTGCAGGTCGTCTGAGGTACGTCACAACGCGGGTCAGTTGGTCTGTGGTTAACCTCCGGTTGGCCAAAAATCGTGGCAGCCAGAGATGCCGTCTGCCGAAAAATGCTTGCGTTGCAATGGTTAGGATCACCAATCCGCCGATTGTTGGCATGAACGGGATAATCGATAGCGGCGACACCAGAATAAGTGCCGGAACAAGCAGCACCGCGCCAAAAGACCGTGGCCCAACCCGATCAAGCAACTGTTGAATGGTCAAGCCGTTTGGGTGTGTCTCTTCCGATATGCCTGTCTCAATTGGGTCGGTGGGATCGAGAACATCAAGAAGGTCCATCAACGACCGTGGTGTGTGTGGCATGTCGGTCAGGGATGCGCTGTTTCAGCCGCCAGCACAGCGGCCAAACCCACGCGGTAGTCTGGATACTTCAGCGCTACACCTAGGTCCGACTTAATGCGTTCATTTCGCACGCGTTTGCTTTCCGCGTAAAAGCTGCGCGCCATCGGGCTTAATTCTGCTTGGTCGAATGGCAGCTCGGGCGGCGGTGCGACGCCAAGCAGGTCAGCGGCATGTGCAATCACGTCTTGCGGCGGGGCAGGGTCATCGTCACACAAGTTATAGGCTGTGCCTGGCTGAGGAGCCGCCATGGACGCTTCAAGAACTTGTGCGATGTCTTCGACATGGATGCGGCTGAAGACCTGACCCTCTTTGATGATCCGGCGGGCTGTGCCGTTGCGGACTTTCGCAAAGGGCCCGCGACCGGGGCCGTAGATGCCGGCAAGACGGAAAATGTGAAGCGGCAGGTCAGGGATTGCGGTCCAGGCGTTTTCAGCCGCCACACGCCGTCTGCCACGTTCTGTTGCAGGGCTTAGCGGGGCACTTTCATCGACCCAACCGCCCTGCGCGTCGCCATAGACGCCGGTGGTCGACAGGTATCCGACCCAAGTCATGCGCGCTGCATGTTTTTCAAAGTCGGCCGCTACCAGATCAAGCGTCGGGTCCCCGGTTTCGGTTGGTCCAGCAGACACAAGCACATGGCTTGCGTTTTCAAGCCAGGGCAGAATTGCATCGCGATCCCACAGCAGGGGAGTGATCCCTTGTGCCCGCAGCGCATCGAACTTGTCCGCGTCCCGTGTGGTGCCCGCAATACGCCAGCCCTGCGGCACCAGCCGTTTGGCGAGGTATGTCGCGCTGTAGCCGTGGCCAAGCGAAAGTAGCGTCTCTTCCATGCGCTAAAGGTGGTGCGACATTTTGGAAATACAAGCGGATCGCTAAGCTGTGATGCGCGCGAACTACGCCGCGTAATCAGATCCTTCGGCGTCCAAAATTGCTTTCAATTCATGCAAATGGCGTTCGTCTTGTTCCGGGTAGCCTTCCAGTTCCTGCGCGGTCTTTTCAGCAATCTCATCCGACAACACCTTCAGCGGTCGACCGGTTTGCAGCGCCCGGATATACGTCTCGGCGGCCCGTTCGAAATAGTACAATCGGTTAAACGTATCGGCCACCGTATCGCCGATGATCATGATGCCGTGGTTGCCCATGATCATGACCTTTTGCTTTGGGTCAGTGAACAACTGGGCGCAGCGTTCCCCTTCTTCCTCGAAAGCGAGCCCGCCATAGTGACTATCGATCACGTACCTGTTGAAGAACGTCGCACAGTTCTGGTCGATGGGCGGCAAGCGCGGGTCTTCAAGGCAGGCCAGAACGGTCGCATGGATTGAATGCACATGCATCGCGCAGCGCGCGTGCGGACAATGGCGGTGCAATCCGCCGTGCAATCCCCAAGCCGTTGGGTCAGGGGCGTTTGGCCCTTGCAACGTGTCGGGATCATTGGCGTCCACGATGATCAGATCACTTGCCTTGATGCGCGCGAAATGGACCTGATTTGGGTTCATCAGGAACCGTGTGCCATCTTCGTTGATCGACAGGCTGAAATGGTTTGCAACGCCTTCGTGCATGTTGAGCCGCGCCGTCCAGCGAAACGCAGCCGCCAGATCAACCC
>ERZ1740070.476-NODE-476-length-27350-cov-9.343396_pt1 | contig 27350 bp, 19 predicted proteins | sample MGYA00581734_ERZ1740070 | MGnify/ENA primary metagenome ERZ1740070 (study PRJEB43018, sample SAMN04849744) | marine metagenome | isolation source: floating plastic debris | place: Pacific Ocean | collected 2008-09-01 | study: EMG produced TPA metagenomics assembly...
CCAGTCCGAGGTGAGCACCGAGATCGACGCCACGACCGTCGGCCTGGGCGCTGGCACGTACTTCTTTGCGGTGGGTGGCTTCAACCACGTCTTCGACGACGGCTTCTCGGCCGTCGCCAGCAGCACGGACGGCACCGCCTCGGGCCTCATCGGCGGCGAGATCAACGGCATCGCCTTCTCGGGCTCCGTCGATGTCGACAGCGTCCAGTGGTACAGCTTCACCGTCGTGCCGGCCCCCGCTTCGGCGGCCCTGCTCGGCCTCGGCGGCATCGCCGCCATCCGTCGCCGTCGCGCCTAATCGCGACCCGACGCCAGGGTTGCCTCACCCGCCTCGCGGATGAGACAACGCCGAATCTGTGATTCATCCGCCGAGCGGGCTCCCTGTGGGCCCGCTCGGTTTTTTATATGTTCTAGCTTTATAAATTTTCCGCGAGAATGCACTGTTACACTAGTTTTTGAGTCCGCGGGTGTTATCCTCTGGTCGTACGAGAATGGGTGCTTGTGTCCGCTTGCGCCCCGTTCTGGTTTCGCCGGGTCGCACGTGTCCGCGGCTCGGCAGATCGCACTCCGCCGAAAGGCATGTAGCAAACAGAAAGAGGAGACAAGGCTATGAACCTTCGCACGACACTCGCCGCGACTTCGGTCGCGGCCATCGCTGGTCTCGCGTCCGCCGCGAGCGAGACCACCTCGTTCACCAACGTCGATGTCAACAACGGCGGCGTCAGCGTGAACTTCAGCCTTACGGGCGGTTTCGACCTCGGGACCTTCTCGTGGGATGGCATCGCGAACAACAACGGCACGGGCACCTTCGGCAGCGATCTTCAGGTCACGCTCCAGGCGCCCGGCGGCGCAAGCGAGTTGTTCACGCTCGGCTCGGGCGGCCCGGGCGTTGGCATCGCCAACTTCTCGGGCAGCGTCACGACCGGTGGTCTTGGCTCGCTCTTTGGCGTTCCGACCGCCGGTATGTGGACGGCAACGTTTGATGACTTCCTCGACGACGGTCCCGATCCCGAACACACCTGGCAGAGCCTCGACTTCACGTTCTCCGACGCGATCCCCGCCGTCGGCTCCGGCACCTTCCCCGCGACGTTCAGCCCGTTCGTCACCCAGACGCTGAACCCGGGTGACATGTTCACCGGCACCACCGCCGGCGGCAACGACAACTTCCAGTTCAACGAACTCGACGACGGTGCTCCGAACCCGTACGACGGCAATGACGCGCTCTTCCTGATCAACCACCCGGGCGGCTTTGCCGACATCCTGCTCGAGCAGGAGGGTATCGAGGGTTTCGTGCCGCTCCAGGACCTCGACGTCCGCATCGTCGAGATCGAGGGCGAGTTCTCCGACCTCAACACCGTGCTCAACGAGTCGGCCGAGGGTTCGCTCAACATCGGCTCGGCCGTTGATCGTCTGACCTACACGAACCTCGTCGCGGGCACGTACGCAGTCCTCGTCGACACTTGGATCGACGACGGCGGCCCGGCTGGCGGCGCGTTCAAGCTCACCTACAACATCCCCGCGCCCGGCTCGCTGGCGCTGGTCGGCCTTGGCGGCCTGGCTGCGGCCCGTCGCCGTCGCGCCTAACTCTCGCCTCAGTTTGTGATTCATCCGCCGAGCGGGCCTCTCGTGGGCTCGCTCGGTTTTTTGTGCGCGTGTTCGATGATGATGCTCGGCGTGGTCGGTGCGCCATGGTGGCGCGGCGTGGGTGCGGTACCATCTGCCCATGCCGCCGATCCTGCGATGGTTTCTTGCGCTTGGCCCGACGAACCCGATCGCGGTGCGCCTTGTGCAAAATGGCTCGAAGCGCACGCGGCACATGTACGTCCGCAGCGGCTACCTCGCGGTGCTCATCGTCGTGTTGCTCTGGGCGCTGATCTTCAACACACGCGAGGGCGATCTCTCGTATCTGGAGCTCGCCCGGGCCGGTGCGTCGTCGTTCACGTACATCGCGTACTTGCAGATCTTGCTGATCTTCCTGCTGACACCGATCTTTATGGCGGGCGCGATCTCGCAGGAGGCGAACCCGCGGACGTGGGATATCCTGCTGACCACGCCGTTGTCGAGCTTGCAGATCGTGCTGGGCAACTTGCTTGGCCGGTTGTTTTTCGTGTTGGCGTTGCTGGTGGCGGGGCTGCCGCTCTTTGCGTTGACGCAATACTTCGGCGGCGTGCCGGGCGAGAGCATCTTCGCGTCGGTGCTCGTGGCGGCGTGCAGCGCGCTGGTGGTCGGCACGATCGCGATCGCGTTGAGCACGAGTCGGCTTGTGGGCAAGCGGGCGGTGTTCGCGTTCTACATCGCGTCGGTGTCGTACGTGGCGATCACGGCGGGCGTGGACGTGTGGCTTCGCCAACGGACGGGCGGCGTGACGTGGCTGACCATGCTCAACCCGTTCCTCGCGCAGCAGTCGCTCTTGAGCCCGTCGGCCTACCCACGCGGCGGGCCTGGCGACGCGTGGTTCCTTCGGCATCCGGTGTCGGCGTGGTGCCTGCTGAGCACGGGGCTCAGCGTGCTGTTGATCGGTCTGAGCGCGTTCACCGCTCGGCTCGGCGGCTTGTCTTGGCTCGCAAGCCGGGGCAGCCGGGGCACGGTGCCGTGGTATCGCAAGATGTTTGGGCTCGGTGCTGCGGGCAGTGACTATCGCCCGCCGAGGTCGGTGTGGAACAACCCGATCGCGTGGCGCGAGGCGGCGGCTCGCAACGCGACGCTCGGCCGAATCATCGCGCGGTGGGGATTCATCACGGCTGGGCTCGCGTTTGGCGTTGCCCTGGTGGTCGGTTTGCACGTCGGCCAGCTCGGGGCCGAGGAATTTCGGCTTGCGCTCGCGGTGACGGTGTGGGCCGAGGTCGCGGTGATCACGCTGATCGCGTTGAACATGGCTGCGACGGCCGTGACGCGCGAGCGCGAAGACGGCACGCTGGATCTGCTGCTCGCAACACCCATCACGCCCACGGACTATCTCAACGGCAAGCTCCGCGGCATGATCGCGTATCTGCTGCCGTTGCTCGCGGTGCCCATCGGCACGCTGGCTTTCGCGGGCATCTATGTGCTGCTCGCGGGCAGCGTGCTGGGTGTGCCCGAGCGCGTCGAGGTCACGCGGCAACTTATTGGCACGACGGTGCAGGCGCCGGTGATGCTGCCCGAGGGTGCGATCATCGCGGCGCTGGTCGTCGTGCCATTCACGGCGTTCTGCGTGATGGTCGGGCTGATGTGGTCGGTCAAAAGCCGTGGCACGATCGGCAGCATTGTTTCGGCGGCTGGCGTGGTGCTGGGCGTGGCGGGCGTGGTGGGCCTGTGCGGCTGGCAGTCGGCGTCGGAGATCGAGTACGCCGGTGCGCTGCTCGCGGGGCTCAGCCCGGCGAGTGCCCTGCGGGCGGTGGTCGACCCTGTTGGGGCGATGATGGGGACGGTCGGCGAGGCGGGGCTGACGCCGGCGCGGGTGTTCCTGCTGATTGGCGCTGCCATCGCGGCGGTCGGGCAAGTGGGCGTGGTCTGGGCGATCCGCGTGAGCGTGGTCAAGGGCTTCGACATGACCGTCCGCCGGCTCGCTGGAACACGCTAAATCCTTCGCAGAACCCAGGGTGCAACGCATAGACTCACCCTCTACCACGGAGGAGCCCCATGCCCACGATCGAGGAAAATCGCAACTACTGGTCGAGCGACTACGACTGGTCGAACCGCGGCCAAGAGTGGAACCAGGGGTACGGCGGCACGCAGAACTGCTGGGAGTGGTGCGTCCATCCCCGCATCCGTTCGCTGCTGCCCACCGGGCACATCCTCGAGCTCGCACCGGGCTACGGCGTGTGGACGAACTTCCTCCGCCCGTTCTGCACGAAGATGACACTCGTCGACCTCGCGCCGAACTGCATCGAGCATTGCCGGGCCCGCTTCGGTGACGCGAACATGTCGTACCACACCAACGACGGCAGCGACCTGTCGTTCGTGGCGGACGGCTCGATCGACATGGTGTTCAGCTGGAACTCACTCGTGCACGCCGAGGCCGAGACGATGCACTCGTACGTGCAACAGATCTGCCGCAAGCTCAAGCCGGGCGGCGTGGGCTTCATCCACCACAGCAACCTCGGCGCGCACCGCAACGAGGCCGGCGAGCAGCAGATCCCCGAGGGCGATCGCCACTGGCGCGGCAGCAACATGACCGCCAAGCAGTTCCGCGAGGACTGCAAGGCCGGCGGCGTGTGGTGCTACAACCAGGAGATCATCCCCTGGGGCAGCGATTACCTGATCGATTGCATCTCGGTGTTTATCAAGCCCGAGGATGGCCCAACCCCAGACCAGATCCACGAGACGCAGATCCGCGAGAACATGGACCACTGGGAGCCCGCCCGCGCGCTGCGGAAGATCGACGGCATGTTCCGCAAGCCGGGCGTGCCCGAGGAAGCGGTCGCGGAGGTGAAGATCACGCCCGTCGGCCAGACGCCGCCGGCGCCGGCGAGCCCGCTCGCGAAGCTCAAAGCCATGCTGACGGGCTGACGCCCGCGAGTTCTACGGACACCCTGCGGCCCACTGGCTGAGGAAGCAGGCGAAGTCGGACATGTCGACGATGCCGTCGATGGCCGCGGGGTCGCACGAGCCGGCCGAGGTGAGGTCGGCGTCGGGCTCGGCGGCGGACCAGTCGTTGAGATACGCGCTGAAGTCGGCGACGTCGATCGTTTCGCTGCCGTCCCAGTCGGCGAGGGAGCAGCCGGGGCGGACCGAGAGGAGCCGCAATTGCACGCTTCCAGTCAATTCCGCAAAGTCTCTGTCGCCGGATGCGGGCAACTCGGGAAGCCCCGATGTGACCACCTCCGCCTCAAAGCCCAGCCCCACGGCGCTTCCTTGCTGAGAGGCGAGGGCGTTGATCCAACCTGTTGCGACGACTATCGGCGGGATGGGCTCGCCGTCGTGCAGGGCTTCGCCGCGTTCAATCAGCTCTCCTACGTCAATGCGAGCGGAGACTCGAGGAACGTCGAAACGCTGCTCGATCACGCCCTCGATGTACGCGTCGTTGCCATCGATCGTGAATCTGGCGGGGTCTTCGGCTCTTAGGCTGCCGTCGAGTAACAGTTCGTAGCGCGTCGGACCGGGAACCGTGAGACCTGCGCGACTGTTGCACAAAGGGAAGCTCACCCGTGATTCAACAAAGCCCGATTGTCCCGGAATGGTGCGCCTGGCTTGCTCGGCGAGCAACGTCGCCGAGTACGACCACTCGGGGCCGGATGGTGCTCCATTGAAGAGGACCTGCGCGTCCACGGTTGCGGAGGAATCACGCGAGGCGGTAGTGGCGCTTGCATCAAAGTAGAGGCGAGCCCTGGTGCCTTCGACAGTTGGGCGCGAACGGTTTGGAAGACTCTGCACGAGTTCGCCGGGGCTGCCGGCGACGGCCTCGATGGTTGGTTGGCATCGGGTCCAATTGATGGTCGGGCCATCGCACGCGGATATCTGCCCGACGGCAGCAGTCGTGAACATCGAGAGGCACATCGCAAGCATGGCACAACCCTTCCCGGTTGGCGTGGCTTGCGTTCGATTGCCCACGAGTCTCGGACCAACGAGCGCAGCCACCGCCTCAAGCTACGGCGCTTTGGGCGGGGTGGCAACGGGCAATCTGAGGTCTGTTACCTATTGGGATGTCTCATGACGGGCTCGCGGCTACGGGTGCTGACCGCTCTTGCCCACGTTTGTCCTAGCAGCCGCTCGCCCAGCGGCTGAGGAAGCAGGCGAAGTCGGACATATCGACGATGCCGTCGACGGCTCGGATGTCGCAGGTGCCGCTGCTGGTGAGGTCGGCGCGGGGGGCCGAGGCCGACCAATCGCTGAGGTAGATCGAGAAGTCGGTGGTGTCGATGGTGCCGTTGGAGTCCATGTCGGCGATGCTGCAGGCGAATTTTCGTGTGTCGAAGGTCTCGACCTCGACGAGGACGCGGAGTTCCTCGCGGGCCTCGGTGTCGCCCTCGGTGAGGTTGATCACATCGGAGTTCAGGCGGGCGGTGACAGCGAACTCGAGCCCTGTCGTGTCATCGTCGCGCGGATCGGCCCAGCCATCGATGAGGAGGATGGGCTGGGGCGGCAGCGTCTCGAAAAGGTCGTCGCCCCGGAAGCTCACGCGGGCATCGGGCCGCGATCGAGAGGAAATATCGACCTGCGTCTGGCCGTTGCGGCTGATCCGGTCCTGGACGCTTTCTTCGATTTCGATGGTGACGAACATCTGATAGCGCGTGACTTGCTCGAACCGGATGCCAGTCGTGCCGCGGCTGTTGAACTCGCCGTTTGTCCGTGCCCGGCCCGGAAAGAACAGGTCGTTCGGCGGGGCGGTCTCGGTGTGCTCGAGGCTCAGCAGATAGGAGAAGTTGTCCGGCCGGGCGAAGAGGTCCACGCGAACCGTCGCGAGGCCGGCCCGCTCGCCGAACGGCACGTTATCGACGCCGGCGCGTACGACCTCGCTGCTGAACTCGAGCACCGAGCCTCTGGCGTTGCTCGTCGGGCGGAGCTCGTCGTTGAAGGTCTGGCCGTCGATGTTAATGCTTGAGTCGGCGGTCACGAACCGGCGGAAATCGTAGGTCATCTGGGCCGTGGCGGTGCCTGCGAAGGAAGCGATCGCGGCGGTGAGGATCGCGTTGCGGACGGTGCTGAGTGATCGTGTCATCGCGGAGTCCTTCTCTGTGGTGGCGGCCGCGGGCGTCGCGCCGGCCGGTTCTGAAGCCGCACCTCGATTCGTGCCCCATCGAGAGCGTGCGCGGCAACGCCTGCAAGCTACCCGCAGCGATTCGTCGCACAACGGGCGTGATGGGTGCTGTTACCTACATTCACATAACAACCGCCCGATGCGGGCCGATGCTGTGTTGGGACTGCCAGACTTCGGGCGTGGTGGCGGGCGTGTGCGTGCTAGAACTGCTTGCGCAGGCGTGCCGCTGGGATGCCGAGCTGGCCTCGGTACTTGGCGACGGTGCGTCGCGCAATCTCGATGCCGCGGTCTTTGAGTGCAGCGGCGAGGGCGTCGTCGCTCAGAGGCTTTGCCTTGTCCTCGCCGTCGACGACTTCCTGGAGCGCCGCTCTGATCGCGCCCCATGAGATGTCGTCGCCTTCGTCGGTTTGGGTGCCGCCGGTGAAGAAGCCGCGGAGTGGTGCGACGCCTCGCGGCGTCATGAGGTGCTTGTCTGCCACGGCCCGGCTGACCGTTGCGACGTGGATGCCGAGCTGCTCGGCGACCTGCGTCATGGGCAGCGGCTTGAGTGCCTGGGGGCCGAAGTCGAAGTACTCACGCTGCGCGTCGACCACGACGTTGAGCACGCGCTGCAGCGTGTGGCGGCGTTGGTGGACTGCTTCGATGAGCCACTGCGCGTTGGCGATGTTGGTCTTGAGGAAGTCGCGGTCGCGCTTGGGTGCTTCTCGATCGCGCACCAGCTCGGCGTAGTCCTTGTTGATCTGGAGGTTGGGCAGGCGCGTGTCGTTGAGATACGCGATGTAGCGGTCGCCCTCTTCGTCGTACTCGACGATGCCGTCGGGCGTGATCGGCTCGGGGCGGTCGACGATGAGCCGACGCGCGGGCGCGAGGCTGAGGCGGCGGAGCAGCTCGATGCCGCGCTTGATCTGGTCGAGCGAGACGTCGGCCCGCTCGGCGATGCGGGGCAGGCGGTTGTTCATCAGGTCGTCGAGATGGTCGGCGACGAGTGTTCGGGCCAGGCCGATGGTGTCGGCGCGGTCGGCCTCGCTCTCCCAACCGTCGGCGAGGTCGACCACGTCGAGCTGCAAGAGCAGGCACTCGCGCGCGTCGCGCGCGGCGATGCCCGCGGGGTCGAGCGTGAGTTGCACAGCGGTGAGCGCGCGCTCGATTGCCTCGGGCGTTGCCGCGTCCCGCAGGGCAGGCGGGGCCTGGGCGATGAGGTCTTCGGTTGAGGCGCGGAGATAGCCGTCGGCGTCGAGATTCTCGATGACCCACTCGCCGAGCGGGCGGAGCGAGGCCTCGATGTCGGCCATGCGCCATTGGTCGAGCAACTGCTCTTCGAGGCTCGCGGCGCGGGCGGGCGCGGATGCCATCGCGTCCATCTTGCCGTCGCGGTCGGGGTCGCCGCCGGTGCGGGTGCGGATGGGCTCGTACTCGGGAGTGCGCTCCATGCGGGCCGCGGAGTATTCGTTCTCGGCGGCATCGGGGTTGTCAGCCTCGAACTGGTCGAGGCGGCTGAAGTCCTCGTCGCTGCCCGCATCGAGCTCGTGCGGCGCGTCGTCGTTGTCGTTGTCGGACTTGGATGACTCGTCGGCGGTCGGCTCGATGATCTCGAGCGTCGCGTTGTTCTCGAGCTCTTGCTCGATGCGCTCCTCGAGCTCTGCCAGGGGCATCTGCAGAATCTCCATCGACTGGATCATCCGCGGCGCCAGCTTCATCTGCTGGCCGAGCTTCATGGATTGGCTGGTATCGAAACGCATCGTGTGCCGTCAGGATACCCGCCTCGGTCCAGGCCGCGTCACGATGCTGCATGTCACAGCCATCGCAGTCGCCGGAAGAGCCAGACCTCGATGATGACCACGACGGCGAGCAGGCTGCACACGACGAGAAATCCGTTGCTTCGCTCGATGCCCGGAATACCGCCCACGTTCATGCCGAGCAGGCCCGTCACGAACGAAATCGGGAGGAAGACGCCCGCGACGAGGCTGAGCGTGTACATGATGCGGTTCATGCGGTGTGCGTCCGCGGCGGCGAGTCGATCGGCGACGATGCTCGCCCGCTCGCGCGTCGCGTCGAGGTCTTCGACGAATCGCGCGACGCGGCTGACCAGCTCGCTCGCGTTGTCGCGCACGTCGTCGGTCATCCACGGATCTCGCACGGCCGCGAGTTCGGCGAGCGCCTCGCGCTGCGGGCCGAAATAGCGCCGCAGGATTGACGCGCGCCTGCGGAGCGCCGCGCAGCGGTCGCCAAAGTCGCGGCGTCGGCCAATCTCGTCTTCGAGGGTGTCGAGCTCTTCGAGCATTGCGTCGATGTAGGGCTCGGCGCGCTCGGCGAGGCGCTCGGCGAGCGCGAGCACAAGCTCTCCCGTGTGCGATGGTGCCTCGGCGGTGCCCAGCATCGCCGCGACGTCCGCCAACGACTTGACCGACCCGACGTGCAGCGTGGCGATGAGCCCCGGCAGGATGAGGAAGCGGACCGAGAGCATGTCCTCCGGCTCGGCGCCCTCGGTAAGGTTCACGCCGCGCAGAATGAGCACTCGCGCCGGGTCGTGCCACACGCAGCGCGGGCGCGTCTGCTCGGCTGTCATCGCGTCGGCAACGGCGTCGGGCACGTCGGTGCGTTCGTGCAGCCATTCCGAGACCTCGGGCGATCGGCGGTCAAGATCGAGCCAGACGGTGCCGTCGGCAAGCGCGTGCTCGCCAAAGACGCCGGCGGTCGGTGCGTGCTTTGGGTCTGGGTTGTTCATCGCGGGTGCTCGCCTGTCATCGCAGGCTCTGTCGATGTTCGATCGCGTCGGCGAGCACGGCTCGGCTGGCGTGCTCGAGCTGGCCGCCGGTGGGCAAGCCCCGGGCGAGGCGGGAGACGCCGACGCCGCGTTTTTCGAGCTCGGCGGCGAGGTAGAGGGCTGTGCCGTCGCCCTCGGTGGTCGGGTTCATGCCGAGGACGACCTCGGTGATCTTGACGCCGCCCGCGTTGGCCTCGGGGTGGTCGACGCGTTCCATGAGTGCGCCGACGGTGAGTTCATCCGGTCCGATGCCGTCGAGCGGGCTGAGCCGGCCCATGAGCACGTGGTAGATGCCGCGGAACATGCCCGTGGTCTCGAGGGCGATGAGGTCCTTGGGCTGCTCGACGACGAGGACGGTGGCGCGGTCTCGGCGTTCGTCGGCGCAGACGGCGCAGGTGGAGTCGTCGGCGAGGTTGAAGCAGACGCCGCAATGCCGGACGCGCTGCTTGAGGTCGGCGACGGCCTTGGAGAGCTCCATTGCCTCGGCTGGGGTTGCCTTGAGCAGGTGGAAGGCGAGCCGCTCGGCCGAGCGCCGCCCGATGCCGGGAAGCTTGGCGAGCTCGTCGATCAGGCGGAGCACGGGCTCCGGGTATGCGCTGGGGGGCGTGTCGGCCATCGGTCACAAGCGTACGGCATCGGTGCGGGCGGGGCGTGCGGCCCGCCGGCGCGAGATACCATCGCGGCATGACCGAGCCGACACCAAAGCCGAAACAGCGCGAGCCCTTCAACCTCTTCAAGTTCACCCGAAACGCGATCATCATCGCGGCCGTGATCGGGCTGACCGTCTGGTTCGTGGTCGTGGGCGTCGTGCCGAACGTGTTCCCCAAGAACTTCGGCGTGGTCGAGGCGGGCTCGATCTACCGCTCGGGCAAGCTCACGCCCGCGGCGTTCCGCAAGGTCATCAACGAGCGCGAGATCAAGACGATCGTCGACTTCGGCGCGTGGGAGCCGGGCACGCCCGAGGACCGCCGGGCCCAGCGCGTTGCCGACGCGATGGGCGGCGAGCGGATTGTCTTTGATCTCGAGGGCGACGCGACCGGCGACCCCGCGCAGTATCTGGAGGCGCTGCGCATCGTGAACGACACGGCGAACCATCCGATCTTGGTCCATTGCGGCGCGGGCAGTGAGCGCACGGGGTGCTTCTTCATGCTCTATCGCACGATCGTGCAGGACGAGCCCGTCGACGAGGCGTTCGGCGAGGCACAGGACTTCCGCCACGATCCAAACCGCAACCCGAAGCTGAAGCCGACCTTTGATGCGATTCGCGGCCCGATCGAGAACGCATTTGAGTCGGGCGGCGAGCTCGTTGCGCCCGAGGGCGGCTGGGGCGCGGGGTGAGCGCATCGCGGCCGCGGGGCTGGCACGTTGTCGCTGTTGTCGCGTGCTGCGTCGTCGCGTACTGGATCGGGCTCGGCGCGACGGGCCTGAGCATGAGCGAGGGGCACCGCGTCGGCGTCGCGTGGGAGTGGCTCGACGAACCCGCAGCCGAGCGCGATTGGTTGGTGACGCGGCTCTTTGAGCGCGTGTACGTGCGCAAGCCGCAGGGTGTGCCTTGGGCACTCGCAGCGTCCAGCGCGGCGCTCGGGCAGACCGAGTTCGCGGTGCGTGCGGTCAGTGCGGGCGCAGCGACACTGCTCGCGCTTGGCGTCTGGTGGTTCTCGGGCCGATGGTTCGGCTGGCGATGCGCATGGATCGCGGGGTGCGCGATGGCGCTGTTGCCCTGGACGTGGGAGTCGGGCCGGGCGGCGGAGATCGAGGCGGTGCACAACCTCGGGGTCGGGCTCGCGTGCCTGGGGCTGATTGATCTGTTGGTCATGCGCCGTCGCGGGCTCGTGGTTGGCACTGTCGCGGGTGTTGGCTTGTGCGTGATGTTGCTCGCGAAAGGGCCGGCGGCGGGGCTGATTGTGCTTGGTGCGGTCGTGGGCGGACTGGTGGTTGCGAGATCGTGGCGCGCGGTGTTCAAGCCGGGTGTTGCGATCGCGGTCGCGCTTCCCGCTGCGGTGGTGGGGGGGGTCGGGCTTCTGACCGCGTCGCGGCTCGCAGCGATCGCCGAGCGAGGCGAGCCGATCGTCGCGCAGAGTCCGGGCGCGTTCCTGTGGGAGGCCGGAAAGACGCTCGATGTGCTGGTGCTGCTGCCTGTGACGCTCGTCATGGCGCTGCCCGCAGCGCTCGCGCTGCTCTTTCCCTGGGGCCCCGACGCGTCGCGCGAGCCGGACGCGCTCGCGCGTCGGCTTGCGAAAGCGTGCGCGTGGGGTGTGCTCGCGTCGGGCGTGCTCATGACCGTGGTGGGCGTTTCGAATCCGCGGTACATGCTGCCGGTCGTGCCGATGGTCGTCGTTGTGGTCGGATACCTCGCGGCTGGCGCATCGGGCGGCTTCGCGCCGCATCGGGCGAGGCTCGCGAACGCGTTCATGCTTGGCCGGCCTGCTGTGATGGGCGTCGTGCTCGCGTCGGCGGCCGTGTGGTACGGGCAGTTCTTCGAGCGCGATCAGCGGCAGTCATCCGGGCGTGAGTCGGGCCTTGCTGTTGCTGCGGCGATCGATGCGAATCGAGTCGCGGGCACGCCGGTCGAGCTCTGGGCCGACGGCATGATCGAGGCCCGCCCGGAGGTTCTGCTCTACGCGGAGCGTTCGGTTGGCGCGCCGATTCGCGTGCGATGGATGCGGCCCGGCGATTCAGAGGTGGCGTTGCCGCCCGCTGGGTCGTTCGTGCTGATGCGGACTGACGCGTCTGGCGATGAGCGGGCGAGATTTGAACGTGTCCGGGTGGTGGCTGACGGTTCGGTGCACAAGTTTGAGTGGGTGCTTGGTGTCGTGCCCTGAGCACGACGGGCGACTTGTCTCGTGATGAGCTGATGACGACGCGCTGATAACGACGCAACGAAAAGCCCCCGCCGGTGAGGGCGGGGGCTTGGTTATGTATCTCATGCGGATTTGGCGTGGTGCCGTAGTCCGCCGCGATTACGGGCAGCCGGCCGACCAGAGGCCGAGGTAGAAGGAGAAGTCCGACAGCGTGACCGCATTGTCGGGGATGCCGTTGGAGGTGCCGTCGGTCGTGAGGTCGGCGGCGTTGTCGCCAGCGGACCAGAGGCTCAGGTAGAAGGAGAAGTCCGAGAGGGTGACGGCGTCATCGGGGATGCCGTTGGATGTGCCGTCGGTTGTGACGTCGGCTGGGCCGCAGATGTTGCCGCCCACCTCGCAGGAATCGGGGATGCCGTTGTTGTTGTCGTCGAGCTCGGAAGAGTTGGCCTGGTACTCGGCGAGGACCGAGATGCGGCTGGGTGTCGGGTTGCAGAGCGTGGTGCTGACACTGGTCGCCGCAACGAGCTGGACGTCGACATCGCCGGCCGGGTTGCGGGCGTTGTTCCAGTCCGCCGCGCTGACGGTGAGCGTGTCGGCGGATGTCGTGCAGTCGTTGCCGATGCTCAGGTTGAAGATGGTGCCGGTGGAGACGCCGCCGATGAAGACTTCGACCACCTCGCTCGCCGAGCTGAAGTCGCCGATGGCGTCGAAGGTCAGCTCGATGTCGGAGGTTGCGCTGGGCGTGCCGAGGAAGGTGTAGCTCGCGGGGTCACCGTTGCCGATGGGCGAGAGGTTGCCGCTGGAGGCGGCGAAGGAGATATCGAGGAGGTCGCAGAAGTCGGGGATGCCATTCTCGTTGCAGTCCTCGGCGACGCCGTTGGCGATCTCCCAATCGTCGTCGAGGCCGTTGTCGTTGCAATCGGGGAAGGGCAGCGTGACGCAGGCGCCATCGACGCAGACCTCGACGCCGTTGGACGGATCGCCGTCATCGCACTCGGGGTCGGTGGCGCATTCGGGCGCGTCGGCGACGTCGAAGGAGAGGTTGTACATCTGGCTGAAATTCGCGCTGTTGGCCGCGAGGATCTGGACAAAGTACTCGCCGGCGTCGACGAGTTCGGATGAGAATGATTCGTTCTGGCCGAGGCCGTTGTCATTCACGTCGAGGATGACCGAGCCGCCGCTATCGAGCAGGCGGAGGCGCAGATCATGGATCTGGCGCGAGTCGATCACGTTGCCCGAGCCGCAGTTGCCGTTGGAGAACTGATCTGAGTCGTCGTAGGTCCGCCCGATGGGCGTGACGGTGACGCTCAGCTCGGCGGGGACCGCGAAGTTGATGCGATAGAAGTCGCGGTCGGAGTTGTCGTCGAGGCTGGTGGCCGACGTGAAGTTGCCCGCGGGCGAGGGCAACGTGCTGGGCGTGGTGATGCCCGACGGCAGCGTGCCGAGGTCGGCTGCGATACCGATCGAGTCGTTGGGCTCGTACTCATCGCCATAGCCGCGGTGCACGGCTCGGATGTCGTCGTGCTGGGGACCGTCGAAGCTGGTGTTGAGGAGGGGCTCCATGAGGCTGATGCCGGCGACGGGGCAGATGTGCGCAAAGCCCAGGCCGTGCCCGTGCTCGTGGATGATGATGTTGCGCATGAAGCGGAAGTTGGCGCCACCGGACTGCCAGTTCTCGTTGGAGTCCATGACCATGTCGGAGCTGGTCGGGAAGCCGTTGTACGCGAGCGTGCCGCCCTGCTGGTTGAAGAGGTTCTTCATGCCGATGCGGACGTCGCCGCGGGTGGAGTCGTTGCCGCCCGTGCCCCAGTTCGCGCCGTCGTCCCAGTCGTCGGTGCCGTTGGTCACGAAGATGTATTCGTTGTTCGAGACCTCGGCCCAGCGCTGGAAGGACTGGTCGAGCAGGCTGATCCAGAGTGCGCGGTTGTTGTTGAACTTGGCGTCCATTGTCGCAAAGAGGGTGGAGGTCTGGGTGCCCTCGCCGACGCCGCTGGGGATGGAAAGGCCATCCGGCACGAGCGACCAGCTGAGCGTGGTGCCCTGGCCCTGGCCGGTCCAGCTTGCGATTTCGTTGTAGCGGAAATCCACGAGCGAGGCGTCGACGATCGCCTGGACCGCGGCGATTTGCTCGGGGGTCGCGACGCCATCGGGCGCAAAGCAGGCGAAGACGGGCACATCGCCGGTCCCGTCGGGGTTGACGACGCTGCTGGGCTGGACGCCCGCGGTCTGCGCATCGCGGCCGACCCCTGACACCGCGACGCATGCCGCGACCGCGCCCGCGGAGGCGAGAAGCGCCGCGATCTTGCGTGCCGATCCACCCCGGTCATTTTGATTCATTCCATGGTTCATCAACAGACTCCCGTGCACAGCTCTTTGAGGCCCGCTGGACGCAGGCATGACGTATCCCGAACATGAAGACGCGTTCAACGCATCGACAACACCCCACGTTGTGCGATCGCGAGAGCCAATGTAGCGATCGGCTCAGAGATCGCCGCGTCCAAAGTCCCAAATGGGCCCCCCGAATGGGCGGACGTTATCCATTCCACACGATCGGATCAGAACAAGCCGATTCGACGGACAGCAGCCGAAAATCGCTGCTGGGCATCGGGTTATCGCACGGGCCTTCGGCGAACCTCACGTTGTGGGGTCGGCGACTAGGTCGCGTGCACACCGGCAGGTGCATCACACATCGCGGTTGGGAGCAGAAAGACTTCAACCACCCGGTCGGTTCGGCTCGGCGGGCAGGCGGTTGCGTGACACTTCGCAAGTCTTGATGGATTCTCGGACTCTGGATTGTCGGATCGGGTTCAGGCTGCGGTGGTGGTCGTGTCACCCGCTTGGCCGCGTGGCGCCTCGGTGTCGATCACCAGCGAGCGATGCGGGAAGCGCACGCCAAAACGACAAGCCCTGGGCTTCCTCTGTGGAGAAAGCCCAGGGCTGCGTCGTTCGTGCGGAGGTGCGGCGCGGTCTGCGTTACGGGCAGCCGGCCGACCACAGGCTGAGGTAGTAGCTGAAGTCCGACAGATCGACCGAGCCGTCGGGGATGCCGTTGGCGGCGCCCGAGGTGGTCACGTCGGCAACCGCGTTCTGGTTTGACCAGAGGGTGAGGTAGTAGCTGAAGTCGGAGAGGTTGACCACGCCGTCGCCCTGGCCGTTGGACAGGCCGGTGGTCGTCACGTCGGCGGGCGAGCAGGCGGGCTCGTTGAACGTGACGGTGCCGGCCGACCAGTCGCCCGCGGGGGAGCCGCCGTCGGTCACCTGGGCGTGCAGGTAATAGGTGCCGGGGTCGAGGTAGGCCGAGTTGACGATGTAGAAGCCCTGGCTGGCGGGCACGTTGATGCTGGTGGGCAGGAAGACCTCGTTGCCGTCAAAGGTCGGCGAGGTGTTCGCCCAGACGCTGACCCAGAGGTTGTCGTTCTCGGGATCGCTCGCGGACCAGGTGATGTCGTAGGTCTCGTTGCCGTGGATGAGCGGGATGTCCCCGGCCGGGGGGTTGAGCACGCTGATGGTCGGGGCGCTGTTTTCGGAGGGGTCGATGGTCATGGAGTAGGAGCCGGTCGCGCCGTTGTAGCCGTAGACGCGGAGGTAGTACCAGCCCTCGCCTCGGCCGTTCATCGAGATGACCTCGGAGTCGCTTGTGCCCTGCGAGGTGTCGCGGACCTGGCCTTCGGCGTTGAGCAGTTGCATGTCGAGGTCGCCCGCCGCATGGCTGAAGTCGATGCGGACGAAGTCGTTGCTCCCGCCCGTGTGGTTCATGTAGAAGCGGTAGTAGTCGTTGTCGCCCGAGTTGTGGATCGAGAGGTCGGTGACGGTCGTCTGCGGTCCGGCCGGGCCCATGTTGGGGCTCTTGGCGGTGCCGACTGGGCGGTTGGCGGTCTCGGTGCGCGAGTTGTTGGGCTCGTAGCCATCGGGATCACCGCCGCCGCCGCCGGGGTCGCCGAAGTCGGGGATCGTGACCTTGATGCGGGCGATGTTGTTGGTCTCGTCGGACTCGAGGACATGGCCCTCGGGGTCGACCTCGCTCTCGAGCCAGTACTCGCCCTCGGGGACGTCGGTGACGTCGATGTTCTGGTCGGGCAGTCCCTTGGAGTAGACGTCGATCCAACCGATGCTGAGTCCTTGGACGGTGCTGCCGCAGTTGCGGAACTCGCCGTTGGGCAGGAAGCCGGGCAGTTCGGAGTCGTGCACGCCGAGGTCGATGATGCAGAAGGAGGTCTTTTCGCCCTGCGCGACGATCGGTCCGACGCCATCGCCGGGGAGGATCTCACGGAGGCGGTATTGGCCCCATGCTTCGAAGTGGATGTGGTTGTGTGTGGGGTGGTAGATGAAGTTGCCGGCGGTGCGCTCCCAGAAGGAGCCGTCGTCGCGGAAGACGCGCTGGATGACTTGCTGGGTGCCATCGCCGTTGTCGGCGCCGCCGTAGAGGTGGAGCTTGCCGATGCCGATGTTGGCCGTGCCGTTGGACAGGCGGAGGTGGATTCGGCCGGGCTCGATGTTGGTCGAGAAGTCGTTGTCGAAGAGGTCGGACTGCCGGACGATCACGTCGGGCAGCGTGTCGCTCTGGGCGAGTGTGGCGGCAGAAGAACCCGCGATCGCAATGATCGCGGCCGAAGCGAGACGAAATGACATGTGTGAAGACCCTCCCGGAGCCAGAGCGAAAGCGGACTCTCCCCCGCGAACGTCGCGTAGAGCCCGCAATTCCGGATGGCAGTGTGCAGCAATCGCGTGCTCAGGACAACCCCAAGCCCGGGAAGATCGCTGATTTGGGGACGCGAGGGAGGCTTTCTCGGGCGATCGCTATGGACGCTCGGTGATCATCCACCGCTTTGGGCGGGGTCAATCGAGCGTGAGCGTGTCGCCAGCCGCCATATGGCGGACCTCGATGCCGGCGGGCTTGAACGCCGAGAGGTCGACTGCGATGGGGGGCCAGGTGCCGTGGTGGATGGGCACGGCGATCGGGGCCTGGATCAGCTCGGCGGCCTTGGCGGCGTGCTCGGGGCCCATCGTGAAGCGGTCGCCGGCCGGAATCAGGGCAATATCCGGGCGAAAGAGCTCGCCGAGGAGCTTCATGTCGCTGAACAGGGCGGTATCGCCGCAGTGGTAGATGGTCTTGCCGCCGATGCGGATGATCAGGCCGCAGGGCTGACCCATGTATTTCCCTTGGTAGCTGCTGGAGTGGAAGGCCTGGGTGAAGGTGATCGAGCCGAAGGGCGCTTCGACCGCGCCCCCGGGGTTTCCCGGGTCTACGGCCTCGACACCCTGCTCGGAGCAATAGTTGCAGATCTCGTAGGCGGCGATGACCGTGGCGTTGTTGGCCTTGGCGATCGGGATGGTGTCGCCGAAATGGTCCTCATGGCCGTGGGTGAGGGCGATGTGTGAGCAGGCGATGTCTTCGGGCGAGTGCTTGGCGACGGGGTTGCCGGTGAGGAAAGGATCGACAGCGAGGGTGTGCGTGCCGTCGGTCATGAGGAAGCCGGCGTGGCCGAGGAAGGTGAGTGTGGGTGCTTGCATTGGCGTGCTCCATCGCGCGGGGGTGCGTTGGCGTTTGGGTGCTAAGTCGTTCGTGGGCGAGGGGTTCGGGTTCCGCTCGCGTGGGCGGCTCATGCTGCGGGTTTTGGGCGATCGTACCTCGGGTTGAGGCTATCGTGGTGACGCGACGCGGCGGCGTGGGCCCGCCTTCCGCACACACCACGCGACCGCCGGTTTCGGTGCGGGCTTGGCCCGGTCGAATCCGCATTGAGGATGCCGATACGCATGTCGAACCTTGGGACCAATTCCGCGGCTGCTGTAGAGCGTGCTGCGCCGGTGAGCGTTGCTGTGCCCGAGCCTCGCGCCGAGGCCGAGGGGGCCCTGTTTGCCGGCCGGCGGACGTGGCTGCCGACGTTCTTCTTCGTGACCGGCGGGCACAAGTGTGGCACGAGCTGGCTGAGCTGGATGATCGACTCGCACCCGCAGGTCGTCTGCCGGAGCGCGGGCCGATTCCTGGGCGTGCAGGGCTCGAGCGAGAAGTGGCTCAACCGCAAGAAGATGCACGAGTGGGGGTCGTTCCACACGGTCGCCGAGAGCTGGCTCGCGGGCGTGGGCGAGGACGAGATCGAGTTGGCGATGCGCCGCGCGATGATCGAGGCGGTCATGATGCTGCGTACGCCCGTGGGCGTGCGCGCGGTGGGCGACAAGACGCCGATGTTCTACCTGCGTGAGGCGCCCAAGCTCAAGAAGCTCTTCCCGGAGGCGACGCTGACCGCGATCATCCGCGACGGTCGCGATGCGTGCGTGAGCCACGCGTTCCACATGCTGCGTCGCGAGGAGCCCGGCGCTTGGGAGGATGACGCGGCGTTCGCTGCGGCGCGCGCGCACCACGTCGATGGCACAGGCCCCGCGGCGCCGCTCTTCAACGACGCGGTCGTGCGGCACACCGCCGAGAACTGGCGGACCACCGCACGCGGGAGCCTCAAGGCCCGCGACACGTTCGGCTCGAACTACATCGGGCTGCGATACGAGGATTTGCTCGTTGATCCCGCGCCGCACTTGACGCGCGTGTTCGAGGCGATCGGCGTCGACGCGAGCGAGAAGACGGTCGCGAAGTGCGTCGAGGCGAACAGCTTCGAGGCAAAGTCCGGCGGGCGCAAGCCGGGCGAGGCCGACCCCGATTCGTTCGTGCGGAAGGGCGTCGCGGGCGATTGGAAGAACCACTTTGGCGACGCGGAGCGAGCTGCATTTAAGGATGTGGCGGGCGATGAGCTCGTTGCGCTCGGGTACGAGCAGGATGGCAACTGGTGATCCGACGCACCCTTGGCAACATGCTTCGTGCGCCGTCCACGGGCGGTGAAGAGTCGGCTGCTGCCGGCGCGGCGATGGCTGTCGAGCCGAAGCCGGCGTCGCCTGCGCACGACGCGGCGCTCGGTCGGCAGATGGGCTATTGCTTCGTGACCGGCGCGCAGAAGTCGGGCACGACATGGGTCGGCTGGATGCTGCGGGAGCACCCGGAGATCAAGGTCCGCGGCGAGGCGGGCTACGTCGGCAACGCCAGCGACGCGACGACGTGGATCAACGAGGCTGCGCTCGACGGTTTCCTGCAACAGCCAAGCCCGAAGCGGCTGCTCGGCGAGCTTGCGCGGGAAGATTTGCTCGCTGCGGCGCAGCGCGGGATGGTCGAGTCGATGCTGCGTCTCTCGTGCAAGCCCGATGCGCAGACGCGCGTGCTTGGTGATCGCGCGCCGCAGGCGTATTGCGAGGGCGTCGAGGCGTTGCACCGACTGTTCCCCGATGCGGTGTATGTGAACGTGGTGCGCGACGGCCGGGATGTCGCGGTGAGCAACGCGTTCATGATGCTGCGGAATCGGAAGTGGAACGCCAAGTCGTATGGCTCGATGGAAGCGGGCGAGGCTGCGCACGCGGCGCACATCGAGCAAGATGGGAGCGCGGCCGGGGTTCCGCTGCTCGGCGACGGCATGCTCCGGCACTACGCGACGCGATGGGTCAGGTGCATCGAGGCGGGTCGGCGGGCCCAAGAACTCTTTGGCGACCGGTGCGTGACGCTCCGCTACGAGCGGTTGCTTGAGGACCCAACCGGACCAGTCCGGCATCTCTTCGAGACGCTGGGCGTGGCGAGCGACGACGCGACGGTCGCGGCGTGTGTTGAGGCGTCGTCGTTTGAGAGCAAGTCCGGCGGCCGCAAGCGTGGCGAGCACGACGCGGGGTCGTTCGTGCGCAAGGGCATCGCGGGCGATTGGAAGCAGTACTTCGGTGACCGCGAGCGCGAGATTTTCAATAAGCGCGCTGGACAGATGCTGATCGACGAAGGCTACGAGACCTCGATGGAGTGGGCACCGTGAGTGTTGCGATGGACATGCCCGGTGCGCACAGCGCGCCGCGCGGTGCGGGGTTGATGAGCCCAATAGGGATGGTGCGGCACCTCTGGTCGCTGCGCGACATGATCCGCCAGTTCACGGGTCGGGAGATCGCCGAGCGCACGCAAGGCACGGCCCTCGGCTGGGTGTGGCTGATGATCACGCCGCTGGTTCGGCTGTCGATTTATGCGTTGGTGTTCGGCGAGCTGCTCGGGCTTCGCTTCGGCGACCGTGGCGGCGAGTACGCGTTCTTCCTGTTCTGCGGCTTGATCGTGTACGGCGTCTTTTCGGATGCGGCGACGAAGTGCTCGGGCGTGATCACGAGTCGCCCCCGGTTCGTCAAGAAGCTCGTGTTTCCGACGGAGATCCTGCCGGTGACCGTGCTCGGGGCGGGCGTGGTTGTCGCGCTGCTCGAGTTGTCGCTGTTGATCGTCGGGCGCGTGGTGCTGTTCCAGGATGTCAGCCCGCTGTTCTGGATGGTGCCCGTCGCGGTGATCCCGATGCTGATGATGGCGCTCGGCTTGGGTTGGATACTTGCGTCGCTCAACGTGTTTCTTGAGGACACGCGCGAGATCGCTCGGCTGATCATCGCGCAGTTCCTGTTCTTCCTTACGCCGATTATCTATCCGGCGAGCAAGGCGGCCGAGCTTGCCGAGGGCGGTTCGATGTGGATCGTTCGTGCGGCGGGCTGGTTCATCCAGCACCAGCCGATGACGGTGTGCGTGGAGGCGGCGCGGGACGTGCTGCTCCGCGGCGTGATGCCGAACTGGATCGCGCTGGGCTGGGTCTGGCTGCTCGGGTTTGTGATGATGCAAGTGGGCTTTGCGTTTTTCATCAAGAGCAAGGGGGCGCTCGCGGATGTCCTCTGAGTCGACCAGCGCGAAATCAGAGCAGCAGCACGCCAAGGGGGCGCGGCGTAGCAAGCGCGGCGCCGGCGGGGCGATCGCGGAGGTCAAGCCGGCCGGCGGTGGTGGCGGGGGTGGTCGCGGTCTGGAGATGGCGGGTGCTGTCACGCGAGACCTGTCCGACGAAGACCAGGCCGGCCCGAAGCGTGACGAGACGATCATGATCTCGGCGCGCAACGTGGGCAAGCGGTACGACATCTACGAGAAGCCCGCGGACCGGCTGAAGCAGGCGCTGTTTCTGCATCGCAAAACGCTGTCGACGCCGTTCTGGGCGGTACGCGGTGTGGATCTTGATGTCCGCCGGGGCGAGGCGGTGGGCATTCTCGGGCGCAACGGCGCGGGCAAGAGCACGCTGTTGCAAGTCCTCGCGGGCATCCTTCGGCCGAGCGAGGGGCGCGTGCAGCGGTCGGGCCGCGTCGCGGCGCTGCTCGAGCTTGGCAGCGGGTTCAACGCGGACTTCACGGGCCGGGAGAACGTGTTCATGAACGCGTCCATTCTCGGCATCCCGAAGCGCGAGATGCTCGAGCGATTTGATGATGTCGCGTCGTTTGCCGACATCGGCGACTTCATCGACCGGCCGGTGAAGACGTATTCGAGCGGCATGCGTGCTCGGCTGGCGTTCGCGGTGAATATCGCGGTGCAGCCGGATGTGCTGATCGTCGATGAGATTTTGTCTGTCGGCGACATGGGCTTCAAGAGCAAGTGCATGGCTCGCCTGCGGAAGATGCGCGATGACGGGCTGACGATGCTCTATGTGAGCCATTCGGCCGAGCAGGTCCGCGGCATCTGCGACCGGGGGCTTGTGCTCGCGCAGGGCAAGAGCCTGTACACGGGCACGTCGGCCGACGCGGTCAAGCATTACCTATCGCTGGTGAAGGAAGAGACCACGCGCCGCGTGATCGAAGAAGAGAAGCGTCTGGGCGAGGCGAGGTCACGCTCCGCGGATGATGGCGGCAGCGAGCGTGTTGGCATTGGGCATGTGCGCGTCGAGCAGGTCGACGTGCTCGATGAACGGGGCGAGCCGACGCGGGCGGTGCACTTCGGCGACACGATGCGGATCGCGATCACGGTGCGCTGCATCGAGCCCGTGGGCGAGGGGCTGAGCGTTTCGTTTGTCGTGCGCGACGCGGTGGGCGTGGATCTGATGGGAACGACGACGTTCGATGAGCGGGCGACGCTGCCCGTGCTGGGGGCGGGCGAGACCGCGACGGTCGAGCTCGAGTTTGAGTGCCGATTGCGCCGCGGGCCGTTCGGCGTGTCGGCGGCCGTGCATCGCGTGCGAGAGCGCGACTACTCGGACAATCTGCTGCTGGACCAGGTCGACGGGAGCGCCGCGTTTCGGGTGATCCGCGATGTCGACCGGCCCGTGCATTATAAGTTCCACCAGCCCGTGAACGTGCGCGTCACCGATGCGCCCGGGGAGCAAGCCGATGGCTGACGATATCGCGACCAGAGAGGGCCTCGGGCTCGTTGGTGATGACGCCGGCCGTGAGGCTGCGGGCGGTCATGCCGGGGAAGTGTCGCCGGCGCACGCAGCGGAGATGGACGTCGCCGACGGCACCGCGGCCAACTACGCGTGGTGGCAGCGCAATGGTGGCAGATGGGTGCGCGAGTACGACGAGCGCAAGCGCTGGCAGCCTCGGTATCACTTGCAAGAGATGATGCTGACGGATTACGTGATGCGTCACGCGGAGCTGCGTGGGCGTGATGCCGAGCGGCCGCTGCGTGTGCTGGAGTTTGGCTGTGGTGTCGGGCGGCACCTGCGCACGCTGTCGCAGCTGCCCGGCGTTGAGGTGTTCGGCTACGACCAGTCGGCCACGATGGTCAGTGGGATGCGTGCGTGGACGGGCCAGGCGTGGGTTGATGAGCACGTGATGATCGGCGGGCCCACGGGTCGGCTGCCCTATGACGATGGCACGTTTGACATCGTGTACACGTCGGAGGTGCTTGTGCATGTCCGGCCCGAGGACGTGCCGGCGATCTTGGACGAGCTCTGCCGAGTCTCGCGGTCGCAGGTGCTGCACATCGAGCCGAGCTCGGCGTACCGGATCGTGCCCGAGGCGCACGATGGCTGTTGGAACCACGATCTGGTCGCGCTGCACGCGGCCCGCGACCGGGTGTGCGAGACACTCGCGAGTGGGTTCTTCTCGCAGACGCCCTTCCGGGTCATGGTCGATGGCAGCCAGGCGGGGTATACCTGGTCGCCGGTGATGCTTGGGCTGATGCGTCGGCTCGAGCATGACTTGCTGTCCGGGCTGACGGAGATCGGCGAGTGTCGCGACGAGCTCCGTGCTGACGTGCGGTCGTTGCGCGATGAGAATGGCTCGCTCCGCAAAGAGATCGAGGCAATGCACTCGGACCTTGAGCAACTGCGTGCGATTGCCGCGAAAGTCGAGATGCTTGAGAGCGAGGGCGGCTCGCTTCGAGAGCGGGCGGCGGCGGCGGATGTCGAGCGGATTGCGGCGATCGCGAAGCAGATGGCGAGCGAGCACAAGGTCGCGGACCTGACGACGGGCCTCGATCATGCGCAGGCCGGACTGGCAGCGGCCAACGGGCATTCCTTGGAATTGCAAGACGAGCTAGCCGCGTTGCGGGCGGAGCGTGAAGAGCTTGTTGCCGAGCGCGATGCGCTGGCGACGCGCGCTGCACAAATGGAATCGTCGCTCACGCGGCAGGTGCACGTGACGCGCGACACGACGGTGCACCTCGAGCGGCTCAACAAGCAGCAGCGCGAGGCCGCGGCACAGCTCGTGCGAGAGCGTGAGGCGATCGTGCGGCGTGTGTCGGCGGTGTGGAAGAGCGCTTCGGAGGGGGTCGAGTCATGAGCATCGCCGACAAGCCCAAACCGATACGTGTGGAGGTCTCTGAGCAGATCGAGGCATTGCCCGAGGTCGCCGAGCCCATCGCGTTCCGTGATCGCGATGCGCTCTGGCAGGCTGTACCCTTCTTGGTCGAGCAGTTCCGCAGGATCGGTGCGGATCGCGTGCTCGAGGTGACCGAAGGCCCGGCGCGGTGGGGGCCGCTGGCGCGTGCGTTTTCGGGCGAGGATGTCGAGGTTGTATCGCGTCTGGTGACGCCGGCCGCGCTCGATGATGAGCTTGCGCAGTTTGCCTCGGGGTGGTCGGTCATCGTGCTTGACGGCGTGCTCGGGCAGCTGGATGTCGAGTCGGGCCTTGCGCTTGTGCGCCGTCTCCTGCAGCACGGTGTGTACGTGGTTGCCGATGTGCCGCTCGGTGAGCCGTTGCCCGCGCGGAAACGCCGGGCCAAGCCGAGCGAGCTTGGCGGGCGGACGTGGTGCGAGGCGGACATCGCCCCGCTGCCGAGCCCGGCGCGGATGCGTGTGCCGAATGTGCGCACGGGTCGGCCGATCGGTGTGTACGTCTTCAGCACGCGCGACCCTGCCGGGCTCGGCAAGCTCCGCCAGGATTTCGGCGCCGACGATGTCGTCTGGGGTGATGCGCTTGGGATCGGCGCGGACCTTGAGGCGTCGCTTTGGCGCGTCGAGGAGATGGCGTTCGAGCTGGCGTACATCAAGGGGTACAGCACGTATCGCTGGGCGAATCGGCTTCGGCTGACGCCCGCGTGGAATCTGCTGCGATGGACGCGCACGCGGAATCGCCAGGTGCTCACGCTCAAGGTGGGTGCGGGGCGTGTGCGTGTTCGGCGGGCGTCGGCGCAGGCGGGGCATCCGGGCGTGCCGTGGGACTTTGTTGAGCCGAGTGCTGGGTTTACCCGTGAGCACGATGTGCAGGCCGCGTACGAAACGGCGCTCGTTGGCAGTGGTCGGCTGCGCGTTCCGACGGGCGACGATCCGGCGATCGAGCTTGTGGGACCGGGCACGGTTGAGGTGCATTTTGCAGGGAAGAAGACGGCGCTTGAGTTGCCCGAGGAGCCGATCGTCTTTCGGCCCGCGCATCCGCAGCTTCCAGTTCCGGCGCGAAAACCGATCGCGCCCTCGCCGGGTGTGCCCGCTCAGGCACCGGCGATCACCGACGGGCAGCGCGCTTTCGTCGAGCGGATCCAGGCGAGCAGCGACAAGGTCGTCGCGGTGCACTGCCCGCGTTGGCTTGGCATCACGTCGAGCACGCGGACGCTGTTTGATCAGCTCTATCCGGTGCCCGAGGCCCACGGCGAGGAGCCGTTCCACTACACCGAGGACGACGTCGAGCACCATGCGCGGGTGCTGATCGAGAGCGGCGCAGAGCACGTTGTGTTCTCGGGCGGCGACACGATGCACTTCCGCGTGATGGAGGTGCTCAAGCGTGAGAAACCGAGCGTGCGGTGCGACATGCTCTGGCACGCGAGCTTCGTGCAGTTTCTCGAGGATTACAACTGGCACAACATCCGGTCGTGGATCGACGCGGCCCGGGCGGGGCTTGTTCATACCGTCGGCGTGGTGAAGGCGGGCATGGAGGAGTTTCTCTCGGCGCAGGGCGTCCGCTCGAAGCTCGTGCTCAATCTTGTGCCAGGCGACGTGCAAGAGGTGCCGGAGCTCGAAGATGGGCCGCACGTTGGTATGTGGCTGAGCAACCCGACCTATCGCAAGATCCCGCACGCGATGCTCAGTGCCGTCGCGATGGTGCCGGGTGCGCAGATTCACGCGGCGGGTCTTGACGACCGCAGCCTCGAGGTCATCGACTACTTCAACATCCCCAAGGGCTTCACGCACAAGGGGCCGATCCCGCACGATGAGCTGCTGATGCAGATGCGGCGGACGCACCTGAGCTTGTACGTCACGTTCAGCGAGTGCTGCCCGATGGTGCCGCTTGAGAGCCTGGCGCTCGGCGTGCCCTGCCTGACGGGGCCCAACAGCCATCTCTTCGAGGACGACGCGTACCTTTTCGAGCGGCTTGTGGTGCCGTTCCCCGATCGGGCGGACGTGATCGCGAAGATGATCGCGCGTGGCGTCGAAGAGCGGGTCGAGATCGTGGCGCGGTATCGCGACTACGCCGTCGGCTACAACGAGCGTGCGCGGCAGAGCGTGGGCGACTTCTTGGGTGAGGGCTAGCGCGCCGTGGCTGTGATTTGCTTTGTCACCTTTGAGATCCATCCCACGACGCGCGGCGGCGTCGGGGTGTTGCTGCACCACGCGGCGACCAACCTGCTCGCGCGTGGGCATGAGGTGGTCTTTCTGCTCGACGTGCCGAAGAAGCAGTTCAGGAAGTTCAACGAGGTTGACAGGCTGAAGCTGCCGAACGCGCACAACTGCCGTGCGCACGATGCGCGGGCGATGACGGCCGATTTCCCGTGGCCGAGCGAGGCGGAGATTCCCTGCGGCATCCAGCGTCGGGTCGCGGCCTATGCGCACGCGTACAAGAAGCTGCTCATCACCGAGCCCAACCTCGATTTCGTCGAGTTTATCGAGTACACGGGCATCGGGTACTACGCGATGCTCGACCGGCTCTTCGGGCGCGAGCCCGAGGGCGTGAAGAAGCCGACCATCGGCGTGCGGTTGCACAACCCACTGGAGCTGATCGATCGGTTCAGCCCGACGAGCGAGATGGGTCGGAGCCGATACGGGCTGTACGGCTTTGAGCGGGGTGGCATCGCGCTGGCCGAGGCTGTGCTCACGCCGACGCGCCCGTATTACGAGGCGTATTTTAAGGATGATTACGCGCTCGGTGAGCGGCGTGTGGTCGAGAGCCAGTCGCCCAAGCAGCCGCTGCCGGCGGTCGACGCGACGGGTGCCGAGCGCACGAACACGATCACGTTTGTCGGCCGCATGTGGCACTTCAAGGGTGTCGACCAGCTCGTGCACGCGGCGGTGGCGCTGCTGCGCGATCGGCCCGAGCTGGACTGGCGCTTCGAGTGCATCGGGCCCGACAGCAAGGAGAGCCCGTTCCACGGCTCGTTCACCGAGTACCTGCTCACGATGGTGCCCGAGGCGATGCGTGACCGCTTCGAGTTTACCGGCAACCTGAGCCATGAGCAGATCGCCGAGCGGCTGCAGCGCTCGGCGTTCGCGGTCTTTCCGAACCGCTTCGAGTCGTTCTGCTACGCGCTGCATGAGACGTACGACGCGGGCGTGCCGGTGGTTATCAATGAGCTGCCCGGCTTCGCGGCGTTCTTTGAGGATGGGAAGAACTGTGTCGCCTACGACGGCACGACCGAGGGGCTGACGGGCGCGATGGCGCGGATGATCGACGACCCCGCGCTGCGCGAGCGTGTGCGCAAGCCCTACGAGCTGGCGACCGAGCCGCTGGGAACGTTCTACGACGATCCCGCGCCGCGTGTGGCGCTGGCGGATGCGGACTCCGTGGTTGAGCCGGGCGATGCGCTCGTGCTCGTGCTGTGTCCGTCGCGCGTCGAGCAGGCGAGGCCGACGCTTGAGGCGCTTGCTCGGCAGACGCATCG
>ERZ1740070.477-NODE-477-length-27348-cov-14.938189_pt1 | contig 27348 bp, 24 predicted proteins | sample MGYA00581734_ERZ1740070 | MGnify/ENA primary metagenome ERZ1740070 (study PRJEB43018, sample SAMN04849744) | marine metagenome | isolation source: floating plastic debris | place: Pacific Ocean | collected 2008-09-01 | study: EMG produced TPA metagenomics...
GATTAGAGAAAGAAATTCAAAATATTAAAAATGTAAATCATGAAAATAAATAACTGGTTATTAGTAGTTTTTTGCTTTACTTCCTTTGCGACCCACGCTCAACATGATTACGACTCTCAGGGAGTCATTTTTTCTAACGGAGGAAACGTAGGTATTGGTATTTCGAATCCATTTCGGAATTTACATATTAGAGGTTCATCAAATTTGATTCAGATCGATAGAAATTCTGATTCTCCCGGGGTTGGAATTACCAGGTATTCCAGTGACTGGAGTACTATTTATAAGAGCTTTCATATAGCAACTGCATCTCAAGCTGAAGATAATGGACAATTTCAAATTATTGACTGGCATCAACAAACCGCAGGAGATGGCGATGTTAGATTTGTAATTGACAATATTGGCCGGATTGGGATCGGAACACAGTTTCCTGGAAAGCAACTCGATGTTAATGGAGATTTGCGGATTCGAGGAGACCAAGCAACCCTCAATTTTCATAGAAATACTTCGCCGTTAGATATTGCCTATATTAAGTATGACCACACTAATTTATTCTTTGATTTTGCTACAAGTGGTAAAAATATTCGATTCATTAACAGAAGTGGCTGGGGGGAATCTATGCGAATAAATGTAGCAGGAAATGTAGGCATTGGAACCACGAACCCCGATTCCAAACTCACCGTCAAAGGCGACATCCATGCTGAGGAAGTACGTGTTGACCTTTCGGTTCCTGGCCCGGACTACGTCTTTGAAGAAGACTACGACCTTCCTTCTTTAGAAAGTATTCAGCAGTACGTAAAAGAAAACAAGCATTTACCGGAAGTGCCTGCGGCCAAAGAACTGGAAGAAAATGGCATTGATCTAGGAGTGATGAATATGCTGCTGTTGAGGAAAGTGGAAGAGTTGACGCTGCATCTAATAGAGCAGGATAAGATCAATAAAGAACAGGCTGAAGAGATAGCTGAGTTAAGGAAGCTGATTGAGAACTGATTTACAAATCTTAGATATAATTTCGGGATCCCGGGTCGAGCCCGGGAATTTTCATTATTGGTTTCGCCTCAAAAAAATAAAATCACCACCTTCATCACCGGCTTGTCCTATGGGGCCGTATTGTGGTACCTGACCATTAGGGCTGTTATTGATCACGGCTACCTTAAACGATTGGAAGAGCTGTTCCGCGGATAGGAGTGGGGCTTGGTTATTTGCCAGGTTTCGGTTCAAATACTGGATAAAAACGCTTTTATCCGGAACGGTTTTTAGCGCTCCGCTCGTCATGGCTTTACGACTGGGCAGTTTATACATTTCTAAAATGGCCCTTGAGTTGGTGAATACCGCTCGTTCCTTAAAAATGCTTCCGCTAAAGCATGCGTCCGTCACAAGTAAAGTATGTTTGGATTTAATACCACTTATGTAATCTCTCAAAGTACTGTTGGAAAGCCATTGGGCCTTGGAATCTAACCGGGCATCACTGGGTAGCCAAAACCCCTGTTTCAGTCGCTCATCCCAAATGCCATGGCCGGCATAGAAGATGAAAAGGTTATCACGTTCCTCAATGTCATGTGCCAGCTTATCGAAGGCCTCAATAATATCTGCTCGATTTGGGTTTTTCAGCAAACGAATGTCTGATTTCTCAAACGTGTAATTAGCATTTAATACCTGCGCCAGCCCTGTTGCATCCGAAACCGGATTGTCAAGATCCTGGATGTTTTCGTCCTGATAATCTTCTACCGCAATCACCAGCGCGTAGTATTTTCTATCAGACAAGGCCTTTACCAGCTCAACTCCTTCAAAGTCGTCTTTCTGAATATGATGAGGTTTTCCACCGGTGACTACTGGAGCAGATACAATAGTTTCAATTTCTTTTTTGAACAACTCTACTCTGCCGGAGGCGCCTGGCAGACAGGTATTAAAGGCCATGGTACCTTTCCATTTGCCACTTAAAATCTTTGTTCCGTCTCTATTACTAAAGGTTAGGTCGGATTTGGATAGACAGGAAAGGGCGCCTACCTTGTAAATAAATTCAGTGCCTGTTACAGAAAGCTTACTGCCTTTTAAAGTACCTTCAATAGCAGCTTTAGTGGAGTCATTTTTATTTTTGGTATAGATAAAACCGGTTACTTTATCTCCTGTCTGTTGTAACTCGTAGGTCGTTTCATATTGTGTATTAACAAAGTACGAGTTCCCAGTCCATGTACCGGAGACATCAATCCCTTGTTCATACGAAATTACACTTAGAAGATGTAGCAATAAATAGGACACGTTACGCATGACAACGAATGGGTTTAACGTTAAATATAAAAAGTGTTCAGATAGTAACCGTAAATGCAGACTGTCAGCCTGACAGTAGTAAAAGACCTTTAATGACTATATGGCCGATTTAATTACGAGGAACAAATATTGATTGAGAGAGTTAAAACAGGAGGAATTATGAGATACGATAAAGACAGAAATTGGGTTAGGAGTGTGTTGAAAACTTCTGATATCATGAATACCTTAAACGGTGGTATGAGTCAACCGGTAACAAATATTGTTCGTAATACAGATCATTATTTAATTACGTTAAAAGTACCTGGTATTGACCTGGATAACGTGAAGGTAGAAATCGTAGATAAGCACGTTATATTCCATCATGTTATCGACTTTAACGATCTGGATGATTCAAGTTTGAATATACCTCATGTACTGGCTACTTATCCGCTGACTGCGGACGTAGACTACAATAACATTTCAGCGACCAGAGAAGATAAAGCATTAATAGTGAAGCTTCCGTTTAATGAGCTTTCTAATGGCTATCATAGGGAAGTTAATGTGCTGAAATAATCTGCCTATCAAACATCTTGGAACGTAATAAAGATATCCTGTACTGGTTAAGCGATTTATCCAAAATTGCAATGATTTCTATATATCGTTGAGCAAAAGATTTGTTTGTGGATACTTGATTATTATTCTCTCAGGCTTCGGTAATTGTGATCCTTCATTTTTGGCTTGATCCAAAACGAAGCAAAAAAAAAGACTGTAAGTAAATGACTAAATTTCAACGTTTTATACGAATAAATCACAAACTCGCTTCCGCTCAAACAATGTGATTTATATAAAGCACGTGGACGTTGATATTTTTAATGCCATTGACTCAAGGTCAGTTCAACCTCCAAAATCTAACAAAAGGCTCTAAAATTGATGCTTATTAATCTTAATAGAAATAAAAAAGTGTCCATTTGATATAAAAAGAACAGATTCAGCTTGAAAAAACAAATTATCAAGGAGTCCCTTGCTATTTCATCCGAGTTCGATTAATAATTTGAGAAAAAGCCTTCTGCGCGTCATTGCGGAAATATTCTTCATACATTTTTTAAAATGAAGAATATTGTCCGTAATCTCAAAAAAACTTGTGAGATACCGGATAAATAATGGTTCTTAAAATGTAAACCTTTGTTTTTCCGGTATAACGAAAGCTTTTATTAATAGAACTTGGGTTATTTTAATTCGTGAATTCCGCCAACTCTTCGGTGGATAATTTGAACAAGCAAAAACGCTCAAATCGACCGGCTACGGATGTACTTCCCAAAACAATAAGACCATTGTCGTCCGTCAGGTTGAAAGATGCAAAGCGGTAAGGGTTTGAAAATCCAAGGTATTTCGTTCCTAACAGCTCTTGCGTATCCGGTGAATAAGCAAGTAGTATGATTTGCCCGGACCGCGTAGTACTGCCATAAAGGAGTACAAAGCGCCCGTCAATTTCAAGCTGCTTAAGTTTTATCGGGGCGTCGTCTATTAACTCAGGAAAAGGATTTCCGGTAATGTTAACAGACGATTCAGTTAATGAGGTAACATTAACGGTTGTTTGAGGAACGATAAAATTATCACCGTCTTCGAAACGGCTAATGGCAAACTCGTTACCACTTAAGTGAACCGCACTGCTTAACCCGGCCGTCTCACGTGTACCCTGTATCTGACCTACCGGTTCATTATCAGTTATATCAACAAATACAGTTGAAAATGTGAAGTTGTAAAAACCATTGTAGAAGTAGAGGTTGTTGCTAGTTTTTCCTACGAAAAACGGAAATTTTCTGTTCGTACGGGTGAAATGATCCAATATTATTTCTTCTATGGCGCCATCCTCGCCTTCGCCTATCGAAAAGGATTGGCCCTGAAAATTACCTACAGAACCATTCTCGCCAATAATTGCACGTGAGATCTGGATCTGTTGGTTTCCATTATTGTAGTTTGAATATATCAGTTCGTTATCTACAAGTGTAGCGCTCAAAGGGTAATTGGCTCCTAGTGGAATTGGAGTCGCTACATTACCGGAGTCGTTGGCGACAAATAGAAAGGCGTTCCAGTCGGTTTCCGTCATGGCCATGAAATAATAATTATTGTTAAGCTTCATAAGCTCGCCAGCCGGTGAAATAAATTGCTCACTAAGGTTTTGCTCGCTCACGAATGTCCCGGTTTCATCGACTTTCATCAGGTACACCCCATTGAACAATGAGTTATCTAATTTGGAAGCCCCCAGGACCAAATATCCGCCATCTGAAGTTTGCTGTACATCAATAGGGGTGAAGTCAGCATCAAATGTGTTGTTGTCATAAATCTTAAGAAAAGAATTGGCAGGGTCTACATCATTATCAGAAATATCACAGCTTACAAAAGCCGTGCAGATAAGAAGAATATATATAAAGTAACGCATCGTCAGATTAGTTAATCGCATCAAATGTTTTTGAGTTTTTGGTTACATACCTTAGCGGGAACAGGATGCCGAAAGAAGCCGCTATATTTCGAAGCTCAAGGTCATCCAGCGCATCTCCAACTCCACTCAGTTGGTTCTCCGAAAACCTATTTTCAGTATCCGTAATATTGTTAAGGCCGTATCGATAGGTGATGTCAAACACAATACGTACATTGTTCACATCATAATTAAGTCCAATGCCACCGGCTATTCCTACGGAACTGTTGATAAAAAGATCTTCCGCGCCTATGATGACAGATTCATTTTCAAACGGGCTTGCCGCCCCGCTGGCCGCATCGGTACCGGATACTTCCAACGACTTATTAGCGCTGGTTAATATGCCATAGTAAGCGCCAATTTGAACAAAAGGTCGCCATTGACTGGCTCTAATGATATCATACTTTATAAAGAAAGGCAGTTCAATGTAATCAAGCTGGTGATCCTGTACATATTTCAGCTCCACGGTATTATCTACATCCGCGTTAACACTGGATCCTTCCCAGAGAAAATCGTTTGAGTACTCAAAGCGCTGTCTTCTATAGTTTGGCTGGAAGCTAAAAGAAAAACCATGGTGAAAGTAGGTGATCTCGATACCGGCATGACCGCCCAATAAATTGAAACTTTCATATTCCTTTTGAAGATCATCCTCAGCGTAGTTAATTGGGCTAAATGCGGAGAAACGTTGATCGGGTACAGCATCCGTCACGTTGGCTCCGGCGCGGAACCCTAACCACCATTGAGATTTTAAGAAGGGGTTATCTGATGGTTTTCTTGAGTTATAAGAGTTCTTTTTTTTTCTTTTCGGCGCTTGTGCATGCGCATAATCAGTTATGCAAACAGCCAAAAGAGTAAGGAAAATAAGGTTTAGATAGTTGGTTTTCATAAGTTGGTTGAGTTCGGATATCAAAAAGCTAATCTCGGATTATGAGCTTCTTGCTTTCGTTTAGCAGGCCAGCCTCAATTTTATAAATATACAAACCTGCTTTGATGTTTGATAGATCTACTTTAACCTGGTATTCGCCCAACGATCTTTGCTCATTTAAAACTTCCTTCACTAATCTTCCTTTTTGATCATAGATACCAAGTTTTACATGGTTTTCAGTATTCATATAAAATGAAAATACGGTGTGATTCTCAGCGGGATTTGGATAAGCATCATTCAGGCTAAAACGATCCTTAAAAAATCCTTCTGTGCTGGTAATCTGATCTTTGGCTAAAGGGATGGGTTCATACACTTCACCATTTTCACCGGTCCCATCTATGAAATTACCGAAAAGGATATCGTCGGTGATCACACTCTCTTCCACCTGGAACCAGTCTTTAAGAATGTTGGCATAGACCTGACGATAGTCAAATTGCATGGCTACGTTATTTTGACTCAGGTCCGGATTAGTGCCATAGACCCCGGGCCTAACACCACGTCCGAAAATCATCATAGGCGCTCCTGTGCCATGGTCGGTTCCAAAACTACCATTCGAGAAAATTCTTCGGCCGAACTCCGATGTTGTTATGGTCATCACACGGTCTTCCAAGCCACGCTCTTTCAAGTCATTTTGGAATGCCTGCATGGCTGAAGATATATGATACATTTTAGCAGCATGCGCACCAAGAGTAGGGTCATAGCTTTCTACCTGATCAGCATGGGTATCGAAGCCGCCCATTCTAAGCAGAAATACTTTTGTTTTTACCCCCTGACCTGCGCCACCGCCGTCTAATAGTTTAGCAACTATTTGAAGCTGGCCGGAAAGCGGGTTTCTAATCAAACCTCTTGGGGCAGCAAATGGATAGGTCTCCGGATACGTAGCTTGTGTCTCACTTGCCGCCTGGAATATTTCTAATAAGCGCTGTGCATAGTCCTCCGTTTTATCTTCAAGACTTAGTATCCACTTTAATTCTTCGCTGTATGGTGAATTATCGAGTGAAGCTGGGGGGTTTCCTCTTGGGTCAATCAACTGATCTTCGAAACCTTCAAGAGAATCTACTAAATTGGCAAGGCCTTCGGGGCTTCCGGGTAAAGAGATAGAGGTAGGTATGTTTCCTTCTTGGTGGAATACCAGAGATACATCGCTTCCCATTTCGATAGCCAATGGATCGGGCATTTCAGCGTTGGGAAAGTCATCCGGATAAGTACCGAGATCACTGTACGTACTTTGCAGGTAGCGACCTACCCAACCTGAGGAATAATAATCATCAAAACCACCACCCATATGCCAGATGTCGCGGCCGCGGAAGTGAGAACCGTTGTTATTAGGGTAGGAGACACCCTGAACAATGGCCATTCTTCCCCGATCGTAAAGATCTTTAGCGCCAATCATATCGGGGTGAAGACCTACCTGATCTACCGAAGGCATGGTGCTATCCAAATCAATAAGTTTTCGGGATGAGTTGAGCTTTGGGATCGCTATGTTAGGCCTTCTGAAATAATATTCATCATAGTTTCCTGAAGGAATCACCATATTGATGCCGTCGTTCCCTCCATGAAGCTGAAGGATGATCAGGACACGGTCATTATCGCTCTGCTCGGCTAATCGTAAAAAATGGCTTTCCTCAGCCATAACACGCATTGGAATATTATTCAAGGCGAATGATGAGCCCAGAACAGCAGGTATTTTCTTTAAAAAACTTCTTCTTCTCATGATCTTGCTTAGAAAAGTTGATATTCAGGTGATTGCATCATGGCATTAAATAGGTTTTGCAGTCTTGTACTTGCTTCCAGATAGTTTGCAGGTTGGCTGTAAAGATCTACCCAACCTGCTACGGCCATATCCACTTCGGTTTCATAATCTGTAAAGCCAAGAAAGGCTTGAAGAAAATACCGCATTCGTTGCTGAGTTAAGTCGCCATCACTGTCGTATCCCAGGTTTTCAGCCATCGGGAATAAATAAGGAGCAATGTCGATAATCAATTGCCTGGCATCTGCACCAACTGCGGGAAAATTAGTAGTTACAAATACTCTGGGATCAATAAGTGGCGCGTCTGATCCGTCCATTGCCGGCGCCGCCAGTAATTCACGTATAAAACTATACCGCTGCGTAAGCCAATGTGTAGAGATCCAGTTTCTATTGTATCGCGGAAACTGGTGGTAGGCGCCATAGCCTGCTACCTCAAACGGCTCGTAAAAATCCATACCCATAGAGTTTGTTGAGTCAAGTAAGCCACTGGAAAATTCATAAAAATCAGTAGGTTGCGTTTGGTAGTCGGGAGCTTGAATACCCAGGAAATTTACGGTTCCTGCTACAATATCCAGCGGTGATTTAATAATTCCGCCAAATTTATCGTCCTCAATTCCCGCGGCCGCATCGTAGAAGTGCTGGCTGGTAAAAAGCTCAGTAAGTAACGGTTGTAATTTATATTCGCCGGCAACAAATGTATTGGCCATCTCCTGGATAATTGTACTTTCAATTTCCTCGTCGACCTCATAATATACGAAATAGCGATACAACTTCCGGCAGAGGTGCTTTGCTGTTTCTTCTTTGCTAAAGATCATCTCTATTAACTGATCGATTTCCTCCAAAGCGCTGGCTTCAGTCTGTCTGCCATTTTCCAATAAAAGCGGATCGGGGTTAATGACCATATCGTCAAATCGTGTTGAGAATTCCTTATCACCATCTGCATGCTGAGTAGCATCCAAGGCATTACCTCTTACTACGCCTCTGGGTAAGCCTGTATCTTCATCTATAGTCGCAAAGTCATCATCGGTTGTCCAGCCTGATAATACTTCAGCCGCCGCTCGCACATCTTGTTCGGTAAAGAAAAAATAGTCTCCCGGGTCGTCGGTAGGTGGGTTAGTACCCTCCAGTCCACGACCTATTGAATACAACTCTAAAAGCTCTCGCCCAAAGTTCTCATTCACGTTTCCTTTTACATTGTCGCGTCCGTCCAAGAATATTAACATACCATTGTCTATGCAGATTTTTTTTGTCAGTGACTTGAAATTAAGTTCAGGGTCAAGAAAGCTGTCGAAAGCAAATTGCCTAAAGAGCGCATTTTGAAAATACAATGCGCGGCTATTGTCAATTTTAGATACTTTACCAGTAAAGTAGGTATGTAGAAAAAACGTTATTTTTTCACGCGTTGAATAGCTCAGCTTTTGGTCATTAGGTACTGCCGTTGGGTTTAACATTTGCCCCAGAAGCCAATACCGAAAATAATTCTGTCTGGCGTTTTCTTCCCCGTCAGGTCCCGTGGTAATCCATTCCTGGCCGATTTCAGGATCTATCGGCAATTCCGGATCAGGTATGTTACTGTCAAATAATTGTAACACTGCTTGCTCAGCTGTTAAACCTTCCAGGGCATCAATATCGGCTTTACTTCCTCCATAGGTAGCTCTCCTTAACAGGTGAGCGGCCTGCTTCTTATTTAGTGTTCCAGCAAAGGGGGCTAGCGGCATAGTCGTTTCAATTTAAAATTCGAAAGTACTTAAACACGTCAGTTAATAGTAAATAGACACAGTTGAGTAACCTATTCCATCGATCAATGAAGGTTTTTGTCTTTTATAGGTCGATTACTACTTTTGATTACATGAAGATAATCGAATGCCCCCGGGATGCCATGCAGGGAATGGAAGAATTTGTACCAACCCCCAAAAAAGTGGAATATATCAATCATTTACTGAAAGTCAGTTTTGATACAGTGGATTTTGGAAGTTTTGTTTCTACTAAGGCAATTCCTCAAATGAGAGACACGGCCGAGGTATTAGCCGGCCTGGACTTTGACCAAAGTGATTCTAAGCTTTTGGCCATTGTAGCTAATGCTCGTGGGGCGCAGGAGGCGGTAAAGTTTGAGCAGATTAGTTATTTGGGTTTCCCGTTTTCGATTTCTGAAACCTTCCAACAGCGAAATACTAAAAAGTCGATTGTAGAAGCTTTAAATACACTCGAGGAGATACAGCAACTATGTGTAAAGCACAGTATGGAGCTGGTGTGTTATATCTCGATGGGTTTCGGTAATCCTTACGGAGATCCGTTTACCGCTGAGGTAGTTAGTAAGTTTACAGAGATAATACACACGCTGGATATTCGTATTATCTCATTGGCGGACACCATAGGTTTGGCCGAGCCACAGCTTATTTCCAAACTCTTTAAAGAACTCATTCCCGCCTATCCTGATGTAGAGTTTGGAGCCCACTTTCATTCAAACCCAAATACTGCTATAGAAAAGGTATCTGCTGCTTATGATTCCGGTTGCAGACGCTTTGATGGCGCGATTAGGGGATTTGGAGGTTGTCCCATGGCCAAAGATGAGCTTGTGGGAAATATAGCAACGGAAGCTATGGTTTCCTATTTTGATGGAAGGAGTCTCGATTTGGGAATAAATAGAGATGCTTTTAATGCCGCCATTAATGCGTCAACCTCTATTTTCGGCTAAAAACGGTCTTTTTAGATATTCTCTTTTTCTGGCACGCCTTTAGCAAACCTGCTGACCAATGAAAGTGATTTACAAGATTTGTTGGCTTATATATTTAATGACGTGAGGGTGATTTGATTTTTGTGCTATGTAATTTCTTGTGAAGTTGGGAAGTCGGTTAAGCCCCGGAGGAGTTCGGGGCTTTTTCTTTTATCTGTAAAAAAAGACCGGATAGCTTTCACCTTTTGAGAAGACATTTTTACCACGCGGCAATTCTATGAATGCATCCGCATCTACGAGATTCGCCAAATCACCAGATCCATTACCTTTTACGGGAGTGGCAATCGTCAATCCACCGTTAGTATAACCCACTTTTACTTCCAGGAAATAGGTAAGGTCCGGTGCAAATGTGACATCATCTGTTAAAGTGGCAAAGGGCTGTTCAGAAGCGGGGTGTTTGATACACAGGTTTAGCCAATAGTTAAAATAACGATGCGCACATACAAATGATGATACAGGATTGCCAGGCAACGCAAACACCGCACACTTATTTTGATAAGTACCAAACCAAAATGGCTTCCCGGGCCGCTGTTTTATTTTATGGAATTTCTTGCTCACCCCGATTTGATCTAAAGCCTGTGGCAGGTAATCGAATTTACCTTTAGATACACCACCGCTTAGTAAGATCACGTCATAAGAAGTCAGATAACCTTGGAGGGTTTCAATAATTTTTTCGATGTTATCGTCGAGATGGGCGGTATCCACAGCAATACCATACTGAGCCAAGGTTGTTTTCAGTCGATAGATATTGCTGCGTCTGATCTGATGGGGCAGTGGGACCTTATCTATTTCCACCAACTCATCGCCGGTAGATATCACTATGGTCCTTGGTAAAGCAGATACCTTAAGTTCGCTCTTGCCCACTGTAGCGCAGACGCCAATTTCGGGGGAAGCTAATACCGTTTCTTTCCGTATGATCAGGTCACTTAAATTACGATCAATACCCTTGAAGTGAATATTTTGACGGTAATTAATTTCATCGATGTTAATTTTTGCAGTACCATTAGCTATAGTGACGTCTTCATAGCGGATTACCGTGTCTACACCATGTGGCATTATGGCTCCGGTCATTACTTCCAGGCAGCCTGAATTGTCAGACATGGTAATTTGAGGGGATCCAGCCGCGGCTGTTCCATTGACTTGGAAAGATCTTTGACCTCTCTCAAACTGTGAATACTGTACAGCTATACCGTCCATGGTCACCCGGTCATAAGGAGGAAAGTCCCGGTCTGCTTTAATATCTTCCCGCAACACGCGTCCAATCCCATTTTCCAGTACGATAGACTCTATCCCAAAATCCAGGGTATTTTGGCTAAGTACAGCCAATGCCTCTTCAACGGTTATCATTTCTTCCATATTCGTTTAACCTCCGATGGTAGCCATAGATTCCGACACGGTGTTGTCTCGAAGCTTCTCAGCTTTAAAACCGTCTTTAGCCCGCTTTCCAACAGTAAGCGCCAATTGATTTCCAATTTCTTCATCTGACGCACCGGATCGCAGCAAATCTCTAAAGTTAACACCTACATTGCTGTACAGGCAGGTTCTTAGCAGTCCTTGTGGAGTGAGGCGGATGCGGTTACAACTGCCACAAAAAGTTCGTGTATAGGCTGCTATTATTCCAATATTGCCCTTATGTCCATGTGGCTGATAGTTTTGCGAGGTGGAGTTTGGGGGATCAATACTTTTCTCAAGCTCGTATTTTTCAGATATGTGCGTCAAGATCTTTGAAGATGGCCAAAGCGTCGCGTTTCCTTGACCTTCGGTGCCATTGAACGGCATTTCCTCTATGAACCTGACATCTACCTTGTTGTTCCTGGTGAGTTCGACCATAGGTAGAATATCTTCAATATTTCTGCCTTCCATAACTACCATATTAATTTTTACTTTGATACTGCTTTCCAAAAGCCGGTCAAAAGTCTTCATGACATTGTCGAACTCATTTCGCCTGGTGATATCAAAAAACCGGTTTTTATCGAGGCTATCTAAACTGAGGTTCACGGACCTTATTCCAAGGCTTTCCAGCTGCCACACCTTTTCCGCGGTGAAAGTGCCGTTCGTTGTTACGTTTATTTCTTCAATTCCTTTGATCAGTGAAGCCTTTTCAAGGAATTCCATAATGCCTTTTCTGACAAAAGGTTCGCCCCCGGTAATTCTTAGCTTTGAGACGCCTGATGCACTGAATATGCGCAGTAATCGCTCCATTTCTTCGAAGCTGAGAAGGTCTTTCCGGTTAACGTATTTAATACCGCTCTCAGGCATGCAATAGAAGCAACGTAAGTTACAGCGGTCTGTAACAGCAAGCCTCAGATAGTTAATTGTACGTCCGTGATTATCTACTAGCATTAAAAATTACCTTCTCAACAAAGTAGCAACATTGGTGGTTCTAACTTTAAATTATTTAGGGAAAGTAAACAAATTGAATCAATTTAGTTTAATGAGCACTCAAGGCGTGAAAGGAATTAAAGTATCACGTTCATTTTACTTCAGTAATTTTGTTTATCTCTCAATACTAGTTCCTATAAATGTCCTACTTTATTCAGATGGATTTTACCCTGATACGATTGTTTTAGGACTTATCATAAACGGTTTAGTTATCTGGGCATCTAGTTTATCTTGGTTCCATTCGGTTAAGATGAAAGGAACCAGAATAATAATATCTAGGTTTGGAAAGTCTGATCAGTTCTATTTTTCAGATATTAAGTCAATCCATAAAGCGCCATATGGTATGAAAGCGTTCTGGAGGCAGATTGTTGTAATTGAGTTTGACTTAGGGAAAACCAAAAAAATAAGGTTTGCAGTTAAAAACCGAAAAACCTTCGAATCTTTTCTGGATCGTGCAAAATCTGAGAATCTAAACATATTTTTATAGTATGGTCTTATTGGTAAAAGCAAATGAAGAATATAAAAGACCGATTTCCAATTTTTAAAAGTCATCCGGATTTGATTTACCTGGATAATGCCGCTACCACGCAACGTGTGGATAAAGTTGACGATCTATTGGATGAATTTAACCGGAAAGATAACGCTACTATCCATCGTGGGGTGTATGAGCTGTCTGCTAAAGCTACTGCACGCTACGAACAGGTCAGGAGCAAGGTGGCCGGCTTCCTGGGTTCAGACAACCCCAACACAATAGCATTTACAAAAGGCACTACGGAGTCAATCAATGTGGTTGCTCATTCATTTATAAAAAAACGGCTTAGAGCAGGTGATAATATAGTGGTAACGGTGATGGAGCATCATGCCAACTTCGTGCCCTGGCAGGCGCTCTGTAAGGAAATGGGTTGTGAATTGAGAGTTGCTTCCTTGACTCCTGAAGGCAGTATTGATACGTTAGCTTTTGAAAGATTGGTAGATAAGAAGACCAAAATGGTAGCTATTACACATCTTTCAAATGTACTCGGTACGATTAATCCTATTGAGCAGTTGATTGAAACCGCACATGCCCAAGGGGCCCCGGTTTTAGTTGATGCCGCCCAGGGTGCCGCTTTATATGATCTGGATGTAACTAAGCTGAATTATGATTTTCTGGCCTTTTCAGCCCATAAGCTGTTTGGGCCATTTGGGGTAGGAATTCTATATGTTAACCCTGAATACATGGGTGATATGCAGCCCTATACCCTGGGTGGTGGGATCATACAAAGTGTGTCAGCTGACGAGGTTACATTTCAATCTTATCCTTTTAATCTGGATGCCGGTACGCCAAATGTCTCAGGAGTACTAGGACTGGGCGCCGCCATTGATTTTCTCAATGAATTAAATCGTGCAGAATGTATATCGCATACACATGAACTCGCAAACCGATGCGTAGTTGAACTAGCGCGTGTCAAAGGAATTAGAATCTTGGGAGGTACTCAAATGCAAAGATCCGGAATTGTATCTTTTGCTTTGGAAAACATCCATCCACATGATGTGTCTTCCTATTTGAACGGGGACGGTATCGCGGTTCGGGCAGGGTTACATTGCGCACAGCCTTTGCATTATTTTATGAAAGAGCCATCAACTATCAGAATATCTTTTTCAATATATAATGCTGATAATGAGATTGATATACTGATTGATTCAATTAAAAGTTTAAAAAAATTTTGGGAGCAATGAAGAAGGATGAATTCAAAAAACTATATAATCAGGAAGTTCTAAAACGCAACAAAAGGCCGTATAACTTCGATGCTGATGAAGAAGCAGACGTGGTTATCGAAGCATATAACCCATTATGTGGAGATAAATTTAATCTGTACCTGAATAAGGAAGATTCAGATATAAAATCCGCTCACTTTCACGGTTTCGGATGCGCTTTATCAAAAGCGTCTACTTCACTCTTAATGGAATTGATTGAAGGGAGAAATAAAACAGAAATCGTAGCTTTATGTCATTCTTTTTTAGAGGCTGTAGATTCTGGTAGTTCCAAAAGATTGCAGAATGAGGTACAAAAGGTTTTTGCTGAGATGAAGAATTTTGAAGGCCGGGTAGACTGCGTCACATTAAGTTGGAAAGCTTTGTATGATAAAATGAAAAATGATGAAGATTAACTTGGTGGCCTTTGGCATAGCACGTGATATCCTAGGCGTTTCAAAAACTGACTTTCATCTTGCTGATGATAACACGATAAGCGCGTTAAAGGAGCAGCTTATTAAGCGTCATGCAAAGTTTGCTGATTTAACCTCAATATCCTTTGCGGTTAATGAAGAATATAAGGAAGACGACTACCTTTTGAATGACGATGATGAGGTCGTTATTATTCCGCCGGTGAGCGGGGGATGAACGGGTTTTGATTTTTTAGGGTGACGATTTTATCAACTGTTCACCTTAGGTCTGTGTTTTGCAGATCATTTATATACTTATAAAAGGTTTGTGGGGACAGGGACACAAACCTGGATAGTGGATAAGGGACACAAACCTGGGGTAGGGTAGGTAATTATTAGGCTAACGATTTTTGGATTTATTTTGATAGATATACAGATAAAAAAGTCTGCGTTAATCGAAAAGGAGTGCCATGATTTCGTGGCGGATCCAAGTGCCGGTGGTAGTGTGGTATTTGTTGGTACCGTGCGTAATCAGACCAAAGGCAAAATTGTACAAAGGCTGGAGTTTGAAGCTTACGAGCCGATGGCAGTAAAGGAGATGCGGAAAATTGCTGATACAACCATGGAACGATGGAATGCGATCAAGGTAAGTTTTCATCATCGAGTCGGAGTACTTGGAATTGGCGACATTGCCGTGATCATCGCCGTTTCCACACCCCATAGAAAAGCTGCATTCGAAGCGTGTCAATATGCTATCGACACCCTAAAAGAGACGGTGCCCATCTGGAAGAAAGAGATTTTTGAAGATGGTGAAGTATGGGTGGCTGCGCATCCATGAATGGAATATATAAGACTACAAAAGTTTTCGAAACTTTTGTAGTCTATCAAAGGAGTCTACCAAAAGGATCGCGACGCCACACTGGAAAAACGCGACTAATACAATACTCTGAACTTGATGGTATGTTCAATACCTCTAAGCTCCTTTATTAGCTGCTTATCGTACTCTTTGTCAATATCCGTGATCACATAACCGATAAGCTCATTGGTCTTTAAATATTGTCCTACAATATTGATCTCATGATCAGCGAGCACTTGGTTAATTCTGGCCAGAACCCCGGGCATGTTTTCATGAATGTGGATCAGCCTGTGTGCATTCTCAAAAGCCGGTAGCTGGAGATTTGGAAAATCAACACTATTTGATGTGCTTCCCGTGTTGATGTAATCCATGATCTTGTTGGGTACGAAATGGGCAATGTTTTCCTGAGCTTCTTGGGTGCTACCACCAACGTGGGGAGTAAGCAAAGTATTTGGCAATCCCCGAAGTTCGGAGATAAACTCATCTGCATTGCTCTTAGGTTCCTCAGGAAAAACGTCAATGGCGCATCCGGCAATTTTTCCGCTTAAAATATTATCTCGCAGCGCAGTGATGTCTGCAACATGCCCCCTGCTAAGATTAATAAATATAGCGTCATCCCGCATCCAACTAAATTCGCGCGCTCTAAAAATGTTTTTATTCTCGGGCCTTCCGTCCACATGAAGTGTCACAATATCGGCTTTATTCAAGAGCTCTTTGAGTGTATTGCACTTTTTAACATTACCTAGCGCCAGCTTTTCTTCTAAGTCGTAGTAATAAACGTTAAGGCCTATGGACTCGGCCAATACGGAAAGCTGAGCTCCTATATTTCCATAACCGATTATGCCCAGGTTTTTACCACGAATTTCGTAGCTTCCCTTGGCAGATTTTTCCCAGCGACCATCATGCATGGCGTTAGATCGTTCTACCAGCTTCCTAAACAACATGATGATCTCAGCAATGGCCATTTCAACCACGGACCTTGTATTGCTAAATGGGGCATTGAATACCGCCACACCTTTTTTGTTGCAGGCCGCCAGGTCAATTTGGTTGGTTCCAATACAAAATGCGCCAATGGCTATTAAGCGGTTCGCATTTTCCAATACGCGAGCGGTAACCTGAGTTTTAGATCGTATGCCTAAAATGCTGACATCCTTAATTTTTTCACAGAGCTCGTCTTCGTCTAATCCTGCAGGGTAGACTTCTACTTTATAGCCCTCTTCTTTCATCAATTTAACGGCCTTGGGATGAATATTTTCCAACAGCAGAACACTAATCCGATTCTTAGGATAGGAGAGAGCCTTATTCATTTTATTAAGATACAAGAATTCATCCAGGCTGGGCGTGATATGGTCCGCCTTTTCCGTCACGTTATCTCGTTCCACATTTTCTGTAAAGGCGTAGAATTTGTTGGCCATACCAGCCGCTTTTATCTCATAATCAGTATAGCCGTCACCTATTACATAGACATCACCGCTTAGGTTCATCTTCTTGATCTGATCCGCTTTACCACCGTTTACTGAAAGGTTATTAGTTTCATCAAAACCTATGATGTTTCCCTGCGCATCAAACTCAAAAGAATTAGCAAAAACGTTTGACTCTTTCACATGATATTCAGCCACAATCGGTACGATGAAGTCTTTGAAGCCATTGCTTATAATGAAAATATTATCTGAGTGCGAGCTGAAAAACTCCTTATTATGACGAAACGATTTAGAAACCTTGCCTTGCAGTTCTTTCACAAGAAGAGGTAAGTGCTTTTTGTGGGCGTCAAGTATTTCCAATCTTTTGACCAAGGACTCACGAAAGGTAAGGCTACCACTCATTCCCTCGTCGGTTATCGCCTTAATTTTTGCCAGCCTTTCTTCTCTATCAGGATGATCACTTAACGCAATCTCACCAAGTATGTCCAATGCTTCTACCTGAGTGAATGTGCTGTCAAAATCTATGATGTAATTCTTTGTCGCTACCTGCTCCATTGATCGTGAATTTAAGGACGAAGTAAGAGTTTTAATCTGCTATTTGAAAGGTATTTTTTTAAAATATAATGATGCGGGACTACCTCAAGCTTTACAATCGTTTGCGACCGAAAAAAATGTCTAAAACAATGCGTTGCGAGGAATTTAGCATGTGAAAACTAATTTTTTTAAACTGTGCTACCTGATTTCACTGAGAGAGATTTACTACTATTTGCCGATGCTTTGAGTTCATTTTAGCTATTATCTTAACAGTCAAGTTTATCTCATGAGAAACAAAAAAGCTGTAAAATAACTTCAAGATCAACGAAGTTTTTGAATTCGTGATTCAATGATATTTTTTTGAGTGGTTGTAAGTGGGGGAAGGGATCAAAAGAGGTGCTTCCCCCCTTTCATTTATTTATAAGTCAATCGGATTGAGACAAAACATCTTTTTCCAACCTTATATGGAATGATCAATTCTCCACAAATAAGGTAGCAGTGTAACTATTGAATAATGCAAATACGCCGGCCTGTTCGCTACATTACCGCTATTGCCTACCGTACCGATGGGTGTATGATTTGAAAAGGAGAGGCTATCAGTGACAAGGGAGTCCAAATGAGCATAATGATGAAGTCTCCATTTGGAGACTAAAATTAAAACTACTTTTCCACCACCTTAATTTCACCGACGAATAACACGATGCCTGGCGTACTTGATATCAGTTGCGTTCCCTTTTTGGCAATATATCTACACCTTTATGCGTAATTGACTTGCCCCAGGGGGAATACCAAAATGAATTCTGATTGTAGTCGGATTTTTTACTCCCAGATACCGGGTTGGTAAAGTTTTTGGACATTAAGAAACCAATGGACAGGACGAAGGAAAGTAAAATGAAGATGAACCTTCTTAATACAAGCACTTAGTTCAAGACCAAAGACATACAAACGGCAGTGGAAGGGCAGAGGTTTGTGAACTCCTCTGTTTGTAATATTTCTGCGGGTACTTCAGAGCGGTTTATTTTGTTGAATCCATTTTTAGCAAAGAACTTTTCTGCTGTTTCCGTTAGTAAGAATAACTCGCTCACATTGTTCTTTCTTGCCAGGTCCAAAAGACCGGAAACAAGATTTGTTCCCAAGCCCTTGTTTTGACCCGCGTAAATAACGGCCATAGAACGCAAAAGTGCGCTTGAACCATACAGCTCAAGCGCACCTATTCCGATAAGTTTCTGGTCGGATAAAACTCCTATAAACCGCTGTGTGGATAGATCTAGGTCATCTGTGGGAAGCTTGCTCTTTGAGAGTATAGCCTTAACTTCTTCAGTATATGTGACATCAAGATCCAGTACTTTTTTCATGTTGTGAAAATAGGATTTACTCAAGAAAAACGTTTCCGAAAGGTCGTATTTATACAGTACAACATTCTCCCACTTCAGAATTTGCCTTATCATTTTCATTGATATCTTCTTTGAATACGAAGACTTCCCAGCTGTAACCATCAGGGTCTGTAACCCAAAACTTATCTTGTTTGGCGTAGCAGCATTCAACCTCCTTTTCCTCATCAATGGATAGCTTATGGCTCATGGCGTTACCAAGACGTTGCCTGAGTTGCTCCGGGTCATCCAATTCAATGCCAAAATGGAGGTGTCCGGGTTTTATTGGTGTTGAGCTTTGACTGAATGAAATATTGAGCGAGGGTTCCTCAAGAATAAACTTGGCATAGTCCTTTTTCACCTTAACAGGTTCTACCTGAAAAAACTTGCTGTAAAATTCTACTGTAGCTTCGATGTTCTTAACACCATAGCCTACATGTGTTCTGGGAAATTGTGATTTGATGTTCATAATAATTGATTTAAGTATAATTTAATCGTAATATTACGATTTATGGAAGCAAATTTTTTTTCAGCAACAGTTCATACTCACCTGAACCTCTTCATAGAATCTTTTTAATAGATGTTCGGCCTTTTTCCAGGCTTCAGCGTCGATACAGTAGCATACACTGGGCCCTTCAATGGCGCCTTTGATCAGACCTACCTTCTTCAACTCTTTTAGATGCTGAGATACAGTTGACTGCGACAGTGGAAGCTCCTCGACGATATCACCGCATACGCACGAATTGCGGCCTGCCAGATACTCAAGTATTGCAATTCTGGCAGGATGGCCTAACGCCTTGTTTAACAAGGCAATTTCGTTTTGTTGAATAGTGAATTTTTCTGTCTTTGATAAGCCCATATTTTTTTAATCGTAATTTACCGATAAATGTTTCAAATTGTATGAAATATTCCTAATTATTCTGGTTTCTCATCTTTTTGAAAGCATTGATCAGGCCATTGGTAGAACTATCATGCGTCTCTACCTGGTTATCTTCGGCTAGTTCCGGCAAAATCCGTTTGGCAAGCTGTTTGCCGAGCTCCACACCCCACTGATCAAAGCTGAAAATATTCCAAATTACACCTTGGACAAAGATCTTGTGCTCGTACAGGGCAATAAGGCTTCCCAGTGTTCGGGGAGTGAGTTCCTTGAAAAGAATACTGTTAGTCGGCCGATTACCTTCAAATACCTTGAAACTTTTCAGTTTTTCAATTTCGGGGGCGCTAAGTCCCTGGGCTTCCAGTTCAGCTATTACCTCTTCTTCCGTTTTACCATTCATCAGCGCTTCGGTCTGGGCAAAGAAGTTGGCCAAAAGTTTTGAATGATGGTCGCTTAAAGGATTGTGCGATACGGCAGGAGCCAGAAAATCGCAGGGAATGAGTTTAGTACCCTGATGGATCAGCTGATAGAAGGCATGTTGCCCGTTGGTGCCCGGTTCGCCCCAGATTATTGGGCCGGTTTGATAGTTCACCGGATTTCCGTCCCGACCTACATACTTACCATTACTCTCCATGTCACCCTGCTGAAAGTAAGCGGCAAAGCGATGCATGTATTGATCATAAGGAAGGAGCGCCTGTGTTTCGCTTCCAAAGAAATTGTTATACCATATCCCTAAGAGAGCAAGGATGACCGGAGCATTATTTTCAAACGGCTCATTTCTAAAATGTTTATCCATGGCTTCCGCCCCTTCCAGTAGCGCTTTAAAATTTTTGAAACCTATGGTGCATGCAATTGAGAGCCCAATGGCTGACCAAAGCGAATATCTGCCTCCAACCCAGTCCCAGAATTCGAACATATTATTTGTATCAATCCCAAAAGCTGCAACGGACTCTGCATTTGTAGAAATGGCTACAAAATGTTTTTTGATGTGTTCAACATCCTCCGCCGAATCTAAAAACCAATCCTTAGCAGAGTTAGCGTTGGTCATAGTCTCTTGGGTAGTAAATGTTTTGGAAGCGATCATGAAAAGTGTGGTTTCAGGATCCACTTTTTTTAGTACTTCACTGATATGTGTGCCGTCCACATTGGAGACAAAGTGTGCTTCGATATTTTCTTTTTTGTACGCCTTTAACGTCTCTGTTACCATCACGGGTCCCAAATCAGATCCCCCGATGCCAATATTTACAATAGAGCGCATAGCCTTACCCGTATAACCTTTCCAGCTGCCATTAATTACGCTCTCTGAAAATATTTCCATTTTCGTGAGTACTTCATTTACTTCCGGCATCACATTTTTACCCTCTACATAGATTGGAGTATTCTGAGTGTTACGGAGCGCGATATGCAGTACTGATCTGTTTTCGGTAGCATTGATGGCGCCTCCTGAAAACATGGCGCCAATGGCCTCTCTGAGCCGGCATTCATCAGCCAGTTTTATTAATAAGTTTTTTGTTTCTTCGGTAATACGATTCTTAGAGTAATCAATAAGAATATCTTCAAACTGAATCTTGAACTTGTCAAAGCGTGCAGGATCGGACCTGAACATCTTTCGAAGATGATCGTGCTCAATATTCTTAAAATGGCTCTCTAATATTTTCCAGGAAGTGGTTTCGGTAGGGTTAATACTGCTTAGCATTTGTTTTTCTTTTTACTCGAAGCAAAAGTATTAATTCTACCCTTTTCGCATGACTATTCCGCTTGTAATTCTTAGAATTGACGAGATGTTTAAAAAGCTGTATCTTGATTCCTGCTATTATGCTAAAAAAGAGCTTCAGGGTATTTGCCTTAATACTTGCCGGCGAGGTGGTATTTCTACTGCCGTTTGTACTTATCAGAGTTTTTCGCCCCACCTTTCTGAAGGTATTTCAGATAACTAATTTTGAAATAGGTTCCGCCTTTGCCGCCTACGGTGTTGTGGCTATGATCTCCTACTTCTTTGGCGGCCCTTTGGCCGATAGATATTCGGCAAGAAAGCTGGTGTCGTTATCGTTGATCATTACCTCGCTTGGTGGTATTTTCATGGCCTCTGTTCCCTCAATAGCTACATTAACTATTCTTTATGGCTTTTGGGGGTTAACTACCATCTTGTTGTTCTGGGCTGCCTTCACTAAGGCTACTCGCCTGACCGGGGGAGAAAAAAACCAGGGAAATACCTTTGGATTGGTGGATGGGGGCAGAGGGCTGATAGTGGCGTTACTGGCTTCCGGCTCTGTTTTAATACTTGGAAGCTTTTTGCCTGAGAATGTCGAAAGCGCCTCTATTGGAGAATTATCCAATGCTCTCAGCATGGTTATTGTAGCTTTTTCAGTATTTACGTTTTTAACTGCAGGCGTAACGTGGATAGTCATTGACGATGTTGAAAATGAAGAAATTACTACGGAAAAAATATCCTGGAAAGGAGTAAAAAATGTTGTAAAACGTCGATCTATTTGGCAACAGTCGCTGATACTTTTATGTGCCTATGTTGGGTATAAATGCACGGACGACTTCTCATTATTTGCTAGTGAGGTGCTGCTTTTTAATGATGTTAATGCGGCACACGCGGCTACTGTGGCCTTTTGGACACGGCCTTTTGCCGCAATATCAGCAGGATATTTGGGAGATCGATTTGGTCATTCTAAGCTGACGGCAGTCTGTTTTGGCTTGATCATAGTAGGCAGTCTTATAATTTATTCCGGATTACTTAAACCTGGCTTTGAACTTGGAGCGCTATTAATTCTTGCCAGCGCCAGTGCAGCTATTTTTGGTTTGCGCGGGCTTTATTATGCATTATTTCAAGAATCTAAGATTCCAGTGGCTTATACTGGAAGCGCTGTGGGGGTGGTTTCCGTAATTGGTTTTACACCTGATATCTTTTTTGGACCTACGATGGGGTATATTCTTGACAGTTCACCCGGCGCTGCAGGCCATGAAAATTTATTTGGCATACTTTCCTTATTCTCCCTTATAGGTTTGTTTACAGCTTTGAATTTTAGATCAAAGTCCTGATCTAATAGACTTTGAACACGCTTTTTCCTATTTCTTTCTACAATAACGAAACTAATTATATTTAAGCTGCGTACTAGAAATTTACAAAATAGAAAGAAATATGAATGAAATTAATGTAGGAGAGTTTGAAGAACTGGTTCTTCTGACAATTTTAATCTTAGGAGAAGAGGCCTATATCTTAAAAATTCAGGAAGAGCTGTTAAATCAGGCCAATAGGAAATCGGCGATGGGAGCTTTGCATGTTACTCTGGGCAGGTTGGAGAAGAAGGGTTTTCTTACTTCAAAATTGGGCGGAGCAACAAAGGAGAGAGGAGGTAGAAGAAAACGTATGTACGAATTAACAGCGGCGGGTAAGTCTGCTATTACTCAAATACATGCAACCAGAAATTCACTATGGAATAAGATACCCGAGTTCGCACTCAAGTTTTCCTATGTCAGGTAAGTACATCCCACCACCTTTATCGCTCAAGTTGATAAAGCTCGTTTGTAAAGAGGAGCTTTCGGAAGAGATTGAGGGCAACCTGATCGAGCGGTATTCAATGCTACAAGCAGATCAGAGGTCATTTGTGATGATCAGGTATTGGTATGAAGTCCTGAATTATTTGCGACCCTATTTTCTTAAATCATTAAAACTCAAAATAACAGGAACCATGTTCATTTTTAATCCTAAAGTAACCATAAGGAATTTAGTAAGACACCGCGTAAGTACAATCATTAGCCTTGTCGGCTTTATAGTTGGCCTTACCTCGGTTACTTTTCTCTATTTCTATTTAGAGAATGAATTGAATTACGATGCTTTTCACGTTGATCGGGATGAAATCTATCGGGTTTATCGCACTTCACAGGACGAAAGCGGTGAGTTTTACGATGTTGGTGTTTCCTCTCCTCCCTATGCCCGTGCACTAAAAAATGACTACCCAAATAAGATCGAGTCCACTTTACGGACCAGTATGACTGATATGATGGTCGTTTATGACGATAAGCGGTTTTATGAAGACAGAATAATGGTAGCGGATACTAACTTTTTTGAGTTCTTCTCCTATCCGTTACTCCGGGCGGATCCGGAAACGGTCTTGGATGACATCTTTAATGTAGTGTTAAGCCAGGAAATGGCAGAAAAGTATTTCGGCGATGAAGATCCCATTGGTAAACCCCTGGAGCTTAATGGCAATAAAGATTTTGTTGTGGCTGGGATTTTCTCGAAACCTGAAAACAAGACGCACCTTCAGTTTGATATGGTACTGTCTATGGGGCTATATGAAGGTCAGGAGTGGTTTGAAGACTGGTGGCAGAATTTTGCTACCACTTATATTAAAATTAATCCTTATGACGCTCCTTACCTTCAGTCTCAATTTCCTGGTTTTATGGAGAAGTATTTAGGCGAGGACTTTAAACAAAATAACAATAAGAACGGACTTAAGATAGTTGCCTTGAGTGATGTTCACTTTCATCATGCACGATATGATTCAATACCTGTTGGAAACATGTCATCGGTTATTATCATGGCCAGTGTAGCGCTCTCCATTTTATTCATTGCCTGCTTCAATTATATAAATCTTACCATTGCACAATCGCATAAGCGGGCTAAGGAGGTAGGCGTGCGAAAGGTTTTAGGAGTCAACAAAACAAGGTTGATTTTACAATTCTTAGGTGAATCAGTAGTGATCCTTATTGCATCAATAACTACCTCTATCTTCTTAAGTTCTATATTAAGGGAGAAACTGAATGCTTTTTTTGGACTTGATGTGATTTACAACTGGTATGATCCTACAGTTCAGATTTTCTTGGGAGCGCTGATCGTTTTACTGATTCTTTCGTCGGGCCTTTACCCGGCTGTGGCGCTTTCTTCATTCGATACATTGAAGGTTCTGAAAACCAATAAACCTCTGCTTGGTAAAAATATCTTTGTCCGAAAGGGACTTATTATAGCACAATTTTCGATCTCCGTTTTTCTGATGATTACAGCGGTATTGATTTACTCGCAATTGCAGTACATGAATTCAAAAGACCTGGGCTATAATCCTCAATCCATTTTAGTAATTGATACGGATAGAGAGATACGAGCCAATTATGATGAATTCAAAAAAAGACTGCTCGAATACCAGACCATTAAAAATGTCACTGTGGGTTCAGGGGTTCCAAGCGGTTTTCATGATAACTACGGCATTAAGTTTTCCGAAGAGGATATTCGGGTCCATACCGTATTTGCTGATATTGACTATCTCAAAACCTTTGACATTCCAGTGGTTGCCGGTCGGGGCTTCAGTGAGGATTTTACCACCGATGGCGAGGAGGCCATGATGATCAACGAAGCTGCCTGGATAGCGACGGGCCTTTCAAAAGAGGAGATTCTTGGCAAGAAGGTGAGAATACCTTTTCGGGACTGGGAAAGAACTGTTATCGGAATTTTTGAAAATTATCACTTTAAGGCTTTACGAGATAATATGGATCCGCAGGCTATTATTATGGGAAGTGATATGCGCAGGATAGCTATAAGGATAGATGACGAACATAAATACGAGACCTTATCTGTTATAGAAGAATTGTATGAAGAGCTTGCTCCTAATTTCACACTGAACAGTTGGTTACTGGAAGATGATTTAAGCAGGCAGTATGAATCAGAAAATCAACAGGTTAAAGTTTTTACCATGTTTTCCGGGTTGTCAATTATACTGGCGTGCATAGGTATTTTAGGCTTGGCTTCATTCTCTGCACAACAGAGACAAAAGGAGTTCAGCATTCGAAAGGTACTTGGCGCATCCGTAAGTCAGGTAATAATGCTCATCTCAAAAGAGTATATAATTCTGATCGTGATCGCTGTGGTACTATCAATTCCAGTAGCCTGGTATTTCATGAATTTATGGCTCCAAGACTATGCCTATCGCATTGATGTTTTAGAACACTGGATTGTTTTTATCGTCGCCGGTGGCGCTACAGCAGTCCTTGCTTTATTAACCATAGGATTGAAAACCTATAAAACAGTATCTGGAAACCCTATCGAAACCATTAGATATGAGTGAACAACTTCAATATTGAGGATTCTGAACAAAAACCTTGTTGCCAAATAGATAGAGCTGTAACTTCTTTCAATAAGTTCTTGAAAGTTGACTGATGTAACATTGCTTATTAATTTGCCGCTGCTTGCTCCCTCATGATCGTTGGTTCTATGACGCGGTATATTCCTGATCGTTCATCGGTTGCTCCTGGCTATGAGAATCTTTTCGGTGCTTTTCTTTTTAGGACTATGGCGGCTTTGAAATTCGATTATTGGCGTCCGAGAAAAGATTTTTGATTTGGAATCATTCGCTAGAAACACCCTTTAAATTCCCTAAAGAGCAGTTCTTAGTTAATCCCGTCAATTGGTGGGTGGGATAGTTTTCAGCTTTGAAGAAAAATCTTTCTCAGTCGCTTTTTTCTTATTCAAAAAATTTAATCAGACGCCAGTAAAATTCGATTGACAAATTTTGTTCACTATCATTCAAAACATGAGTTAGGTTATTAATAAATACAAGACGTAAGTTACTGACTTTATAAGAAATCTATTCTTAAGGAAATTACTTTACATTTGACTCCTAAAAATTATATTTTACAATGTGCTTATTCAATTAAAATGAGTAAAAAAGACCCCTGAAGGGGATTTTAGGCAGAAATTGTTCGATTGCACTGCTCTATATATTTCAAGTTTCCTTAACATAGCTTATTTGGGATTAGCTTCATTTTGACTTAGCTTAACTCGAAATAGAGGAGTTGAAACATGATAAAGACACAATCAGATGAAGTATTATTTTCAGCTATTAAAGAAGGAGATGAACATGCTTTCGAAATCTTTTTTAATATTCATTACTCGTCGCTTTGTCAGAAAATAGTTCCTATCGTCAAGGAAAAGCAGATCGTCGAAGAGCTTATCTCAGACGTATTTTATACTATTTGGAGAAAAAGAGAGTCGATACAAATTAAAAGCAACATTGTAGGCTACCTTCATTTTGCAGCAAGAAACCATGCTTTAAATTACCTAAAAACAAAAAAGACGGGTTGGGTAGACCTTGAAGAGGTAGCGTTTACTTTGTCATCTTCAATGTCTAATCCCGAAGAAAAAATCATATCAGAAGAGATCATTCAATTGTGGGAAGAAAAAATCAAACGGCTTCCGGAGCAGCGGCAGAAAGTGTTTAGAATGAGCAGGCTGGAGGGTTTAACTTATGCGGAGATTGCCAAAAAATTAGACTTATCTGAAAATACGGTAAGAAATCAGGTGCAAATAGCGGTACAGTCTTTAATTTGTCTTTTGGCGCTTTTCAAACAATTATAATTTATACTGATTCAGCAAATAGTTATTTCAAGTCCATGATAAGCGCTTTTTTGACTTTTGGAATAACCAAAACCAAAAGAAGACCTGAACTATTAAGAAGAAGTTATGTAGCAGTATTAATTGGTTAAATCAAAGATTAATGCCCGTGGTCGGGTCTCCTTTCATCACTTACTTTTATTATTGGCGTTCTAGAAAAGATTTTTTGATTTGGAATCATTTACTAAAAAGGGCGTCCTTGATAATTGCTTTCTGTCTATGAAATCTCATTTCAGCTTCATCCC
>ERZ1740070.478-NODE-478-length-27335-cov-12.334677_pt1 | contig 27335 bp, 38 predicted proteins | sample MGYA00581734_ERZ1740070 | MGnify/ENA primary metagenome ERZ1740070 (study PRJEB43018, sample SAMN04849744) | marine metagenome | isolation source: floating plastic debris | place: Pacific Ocean | collected 2008-09-01 | study: EMG produced TPA metagenomics...
GCTGTGGCCCCTTTTTAAGCCGCGATCCGGTCCCTTTTTACTCTGCGATTGACACTTCCCGCGTTTTTCCGGCGCAGAGGGGGGCCGGTGAACGATGACCCGTGCTGATTCAGGCTGGTGAACACCCAAAGGGCCGGAACGCAGAGGAGGACCGCGCCCCGCGCGGTTGGGAGCCAGCGTGAATCTGCTAAGGGAAATCGCCGGCCACCCGATGATCGGAAAACAAGCGCAGCCGCCTCTCAAGGCGGCGAAGCAACAATCAAAATCGTCAGATTTGCTAGAGCGTCAGCGGAGGCATATCTGTCTTGCTCACAGGATCGATCCTTGCATTTGGCAAGGATTTCCACCGGATCTGTTCTGAAACAGCGAAAATGGACGGCCCTTTGCAGGACCGTCCGTTGTTTTTATCACTCGGCGTTGAACTGGCCGACCTTGATGCCTTTCGCTTCAGCCTTTTGACCCAGGCTCATCGCAACGCCATTGCCCCCGAAGATCAGGACGCCAATCGGCTTTGCATCGATGATCGCGTCATTGGCCTTGAATGGGGCCGCTTTGCCGTGACCTTGCCAGTTTGGGCGGAACAGGATCTGCCGGACTTTGTTGTTGCGGGCCCATGTGGCTGCAATTCGCTCGACACCTTTGCCATGACCCTTATGGCAAAGAACCATGTCGGGATATTTTGCGAATGTCTGGTCCAAGATGCGATAGATTTCGCGGCAGTCTTTCGCCTCGCTATCCCCGGTGATTGCAATCTTTGGTCCCTCGACTTTGTTGCGGTCTGCCTGTTCACGGTCGTGCTTGTTCAGAAGTTCTTTCGCTTCGAACACCGCACCGGTTGCCTGCGCGTCTTTCGTTGTGCGGCTGCCCGTGACTGGCGTGTAGGCTTGCCCTGTCTCGACCTCGTAGCATTGTGCTGCTTTCTCAGCCATGATTTTCAAGGCTTCCGCTTTTTCCCAGAGTGTTTCGAACCGGCTGGTGGTCTTTTCAAGTTCCATCTCGGCTACCTCTGAGCCGTCCTGCGCTTCGATCAAGCCTTGGATCTGGCGCTTGTGCTTGTCGGCTTGTGCAGCCAGTGCCGTTGCGCGGCGCTGTAGCAGTGTCGCCAACCCGTGCGCTAAGGCTTCAATTTCTGATGCAAGGCCGGTGCCCTGCAGCCCGCCGATCAGTGTCTCGAAGGTTTCGAGTACGATTTGATCGCGCAATTCGTCGTCATTGGGGATGATCAGGTCGTCAGTGCCGTTCTCAGTCAAGCCAAAGAGTTCAATCGCGTCATATGTTGTTGTTTGGTCAAGCATCTCAATTTCTCCTATGGATGTCTCGCCTCCACGGAATGCGGGGCATGTCCGTTGCCCGTCTTCTAAAATGGTCCGGGTCAAGGACGCCGCAGGCGCCAGCTTTGCTGGGCCCTGTATTTTCAAAGAAGGGGGCTTCAACATGCGCGGGTTTGCCAGTTGGCACGTTCCTAGCTACACCCCCTGCCCTCGCCGAAAATACCGGGATCCTTTATGCGGGCCGTTTTCGGAGCCAATCCGGAGGATATGCTGCCGCCTTCAGTAGGAGGAGGATTACGCGAGGCAGGCGATACCGGCGCAGGCAAAGGCTGATAGGCTGCGCAGCGCCGATGACGGAATGCAGGAACGCCTCAGCTGAGCTTGCGAAGCTGAAGGCTGACGGAATGTAGTCCTCGGCCAAGCGGCCTGTCAGACTGCTCGTGCCGCAATCGACTGGCGGGCCACCCATCGCAACATCCACACGACTGTGTGAGTGCGCGCAGCGCGCTTCAGACTTTCGACACGCGAAGCCGAGAAAGGCTGGCCGTAAGGCTGCTGCGCGTTGCGTGGGTTATTTGAACGTCAGACATAAAAAAACGGCCCCGAAGGGCCGCTTCTACGCATGATGGCAAGGGTGTTAGCTGAGGCCGATTGTCGAATTCAAAACGACGATCACCCCGACGATGATGGCGAAGGTGAAGCCCTGCACTGTCAGCACGGATTGGAACACGTCTGACTTTCGGACCATGTTGCTCTCGATGTGATCAAGACGCTTCATCAATGTGTCGAACTGTGTTTCGCTCATGTTCTCGCTCATGGTGATTTCCTTTCTAATCTAGGTTGCAAACCGTCAAAAAGCAATGTGATCACTGCTCCATGCGGTCGCATGCATTCGGACACGCCACGTCAAGGACGCCCTGCAGGGGCGCGTGCAAGCCACACCCTCTTTGGTGTGGCGCAGTCCTTTACGGGTGTGGGATAATGCAAAGACCGTGTGGTGTGGTGTCGTCTGGCCCTGCGCTGCGCACCGCGCAGTCAGGTTAACAGCCAGACACGATCTGCTCACGTTGGATTAAATGAGACCTGTGTTGAGTTGGCCCGTGACACTGCTTGCTGCTTTGTTCTCAATTGTTCATCGCAGCGCCCGGCTAAGGGATCGTTACCCCTTGTGGGCCAAGACACCTCTGGTGGCTTGGGTGGAGCGTAGCGGAACTAGAGCCCGGTCAGCTTCAGCTGATTGCCCACAAACGATGCTCTATGGCAAAACACGGTGTCGCAGGGTACATGACCAGCGTGTCTATACCACTCACTCATAACCCGTTGATCATTGATGGTCAGACGATTGGCTTACAGCATCTGAACGCATTTGGCTCAACGATTCCTAATAGAGGCATCGATGATGGTGACCTGAGGATTGTTGTTCGCTTTTCGACCCATGTTTATACGGATCGTGCGACGCATGGTCGTCGCCGTGACTTGCAGGATCAAAGCGGTACATGGCGAACGTTTTGCCCGGATCGATATGCTGTTTCGCATTTACTTCCAATGATCATGAGGGACTTCATCACACAGAACCGGAACGCTGGTGTCTCCGATGACTTTAACAAAGGTTCTAATCTAATCCTTGTAGAGGCCTTAAACAGCGAGTCTTGGGCTATTTTTTTCTGCTTCGAACCAAGTCCACCCGGCGTTCTCTTGAGTGTTCTCAGTGCCTACCCGAAGACTGGCAATATGTTTTCGCAAAAGAAGTTCAATCAGGCGAGTTATTACGCACGAAAATGCCTTTTTACCAATGAGAGAGTTCCTTAAACTCAAAAGGCCCAACCATTGAGGTTGAGCCTTCCGAGAATTACATTCGTGCCTTACCGTTGGTATACATGGCCAGCGTGGGCGCACATGACGCCGGAAGCAACGCAGCCGGACGCCTAAGAGGTGTATAGGCATTTGTGGCCACAAAGTCAAGAAATCGGTCTAGACCCGCTATCGCGCACAACGCACGTTCCGTTTACTTGTTGGAGTCGATCCACTTTGACATGAGCGCCTTGTCGCGGAAACACTCATCGGGCACCTGACTGCGCTTGTAACGGGCAATGCGCTCGGCAAATTGTACCTGTTTTGACGATGGATAGCTGTCAAGCCGGCTTCGCTTCGCAGATCTCGCCTGTTGGGCATTGATCCAGGCCGAAATCTGCCGTCGATCTTGCTGAACTTCGTCCGGCAAAATGGTTCCTGCTTTCGCGGCAAGTGATCGCGCAAACCGTATCTGTTTTTCCGAGGCAGGAAGCTGGTGATAGTCGTTCGTTTGCATCGCGGACACCTCCTGGGAATGGCAATTGCGTTACGTCAGAGTAGAACAAATAGAGAACAAAAGCAACTTTTTCTAGGCATATGAAGGCCGGAGGCTACCGAAATCACCGATTTCAGACCGCAGCGCGGTCTTCGGGGGCCGCTTCGGCTCCCGGTGCTTCAGCTAGGCACTGCGACGGTGAATGCAAAGCGGCGATGGTCTGCAACGCCAGTCGGGGAAGGCTCAAGCCTTCCCCTATTGAAGCGGCGTTTACTCTTCGTCACCGTCGCGCTCCTTGGGTGGGAAGATGACCAATTTCCCGTTGACTGGTGTTGCGTGCAGTTCGATGGTCAGGAAGGCTTTGGAGTCTTCGCTTGTGGGGAATGCGACACCTACGCGTGGGAAGCGTGTGATGCCGTCGTTGCCTTCGACTGGAGTGGTGACGTTGTAGAATTTCTTGGACATATCGTGTTCCTTTCGTTTTCGATGCATATCTGGTGGGGCCCCGTCCGGGCCGGATGTCAGGCGCAACTTTGTTCCGCGAGGAGACCCGCTTGTCGGGTCGGGGAAAGTTGTGCTTGAAGGCACCCGCGTGCCGGCATCTGGACCAGGGGCCCTAGATTGCATCTCTGAGAAAACGGAAGGCGCGCGATCTGTCCGATTGGCAGTCTATGTCACGCCCTGTCGATGGTTTGCAGGCTTCACTTCGCTCTCATCTTTTGTGTTGATTTCAAATGAGTGCCAAAGCCATCTTGGTCTTGTCGCGCTTACGTTCCGGTCTCTCAACTCATTTAGGCAGCCTTTCGTTCAAAGGCCAAGGGGCTTTTGCCACCCAGCGATGAGTGACGGCGGCGTGGATTATAAAAACCATTGATATACTGGAAGATCGCACCTTCTGCCTGACGACGTGTGTTCCATTTGTTGCGCCAGATCAGCTCAGCCTTGATAGATTTGAAGAACGTTTCGACCATGGAATTGTCGTAGCAATTTCCTTTGCCGCTCATCGATACCTTGAAGCCGTGCTTCTTCAAGCGCCTTTGGTATTCGTTTGAGCAATATTGCGATCCGCGATCCGTATGATGAATGCAGTCTTTCGGCGGTTTTCGCAGGGCGACCGCCATGTCCAAGGCCCGGATCGCCAGATCCCGTTTCATGCGATTGCTGACGGCCCATCCAATGACCCGTCGAGAGTAAAGGTCGAGGATAACGGCGAGATACAGCCAGCCTTCACTGGTCCAGATGTAGCTGATGTCACCTGCCCATTTTTGATTGGGGCCGGTCGCTGAGAAATTTTGATCCAACAGATTTGGCGCGATGTTGAACGTGTGGTTGCTATCCGTTGTCACCTTGTATTTCTGGGTCCTGACGATTTTGATGCCATTCTCACGCATCAAACGCCCCACCCGTCGGTGACCGACGTTCAGGCCCTCTTCCTGCAGCTCTTCAGTCATCCGGGGCCGCCCGTAGCTTTCCAAGCTCAAGCGGTGCTGTTCACGGATATGAGCCAAGATCACCATATCATCACGCTGTCGCTGGCTCATAGGGCGCACCCGCCACGCGCGGTAGCCACGTGATGTAACCCGCATGACTTTGCACAGAAACTCAACCGGCCATTCTTCTTTCCAAGCGTCGATGAACGCAAATCTCACCGGCTTTGGCCTGCAAAGAAGATCGCCGCCTTTTTTAACACTTCCCTCTCCTCGCGCAGCAGACGGACTTCTTTGCGAAGCCGCGTATTCTCCTTTTCCACGTCTTCATGCGGTCCTGACAGTTGAGTCCAGTCCCGGTTTTGCGGTTTGTGGCATCGTCGTGTTCATGGCGTCGATCACTTTCTTGGTCATCTCGGACCAGTTTTTGCCCTCTGACAAAAGTTGGATCGCTTCTGGCTTTGGCGTATCGCCCAATTTAGCAAGCGTTTGTGTTAACCCTTGCAAGACTGACCCACCGGCCGCTTTCGCGCTGAAATGTCGGGCGACGCTACTAAAGATATCGCCTTGTGATGCTGGCGGTATGTTGTGCCGCACAGCAGAGCCCTCGGCAGCAGGTTTGCTCGTGCGAGACGATGCGTTTGCGAGGGTCGATGCGGAAGCTGTCGTTGTTCGTTGCGTCGCCGCGGAACTCCCGGTTTTGATAGCTTGCCCAATTATTGCTGCCGCTGCCTGTCCGATTTTCATGTGCGCTATCCTCGATCAAAAAGCATTCAATAAAGGGGTCCCACGGCAGCGCGGCATCAACTAATAGATAAAATGCCAGTGGAATGAACTGCATCACCACAGCACTTCACCAGCGGGTTTGCGCCGACTTTTAAGGCGCGTGAGCGGTCTAATGACTGCCATAAGAAAAAATTAATACTTGTTACCTGTCACCACCGTTTTGATGGGTCTTGTCGATATTTGAAGGTGAGGATCCGACAATGACCCAACGTGCACATACGGAAAACTTGTTTTACGGTCGCGGCTTCTCCTTTAATGATATCATTACAGAAGGTAAGCTTGGCGGTACCGAAGCGGTGCGGGCATATCTTACGACCCGTCAGGCGATGTGCACGCGCGCGCTGTCCCAAGCCGCTGTTGGGGGCCATGACGATCTAAGCCTTCTGAAGGAAGGTATTTTTGGTTTCCAAGAAGCACTAGATTTGTTGCCCAAGATGTCATCGCGCGCAACGCCGTCGAAGGTGAAAGATGCATTGGGCGCCTACAGTCTGCTTGGTTTATAATGGGTGTTCTAGCGCGCATAACCAGAACTGGCGTTCAGGATCGCTATATTGAGCTGATCGCGGGTGAACAAAAATTTGGGGCAGACCTAAGCTGCACCGTGGTCCTTATGGATCCGCAAATTGCGTCAGAGCATTTCCATCTTAACCTGACAGATGATGCGTTGTTTGTGACGCTCTGTGCCGGGGCTGAAGCACAGCTTAATGACACTGCTTTGATACCGGAACAACAAATCCAGATGGCCGAAAAAGATTTGCTGCGTGTCGGTGATCTAACGATAGAATTCCAAGGTGGCCCGGTTCACGCCAGACCTGTTCACATACCCATCCCAGAGGTCGAAGTCGAAGCGGTTGAGTATCCTGTGCCAGTGCCGTGGGAAGATCCAGCGCAGGAACAGTTGGCCAAAATGGGTTGGCCCATCCAAGGCAGTAAAATCGCGGCGCAAGGGGCTGTTGTGGCGTCTATTGTTCTTGTTTGCCAAATGGTTTGGAGCTTGTTGAGCGATGAGAACGTCACAAATGCCAATATCGTTGCCCCACAGCAAACGCAGCTTGTCGCACGCGTGGTTGAAGAAAGCACATTCGTGATGGACGAGACGCTGCAGGCAGGCACCGCGCAGACATCAGAGCCGGTCATATCTAATTTACAGATGCAAAATGCCGCCAAAATGGTGCTCTCGGCTATCGATTCTGACGCCCATGTTTCGGACCTTTCGGATGGTGTTTTACAGATACAGGGCATCCCCAGCGACGACCCACGCAAAGCATCGATTAGTCGGACTATTTTGGCTGATGTACCGGGGCTGACACGTGTCGAATTCGATGTGGAATTCACTGCGCGCATCGACGCAATGCGTGAACAAATTGCGGGCGTGTGGGCAGGCAAGCGCCCCTATGTTGTCCGCACAGACGGCAAAATCATCCGACCAACTCAGGTCATTCATGACGGCGCCATACTCACAGAGATTATGCCCGACCGCATCCATGTCATGATTGACGACAGATTGCAGGAGGTCGCTTTTCAATGACACATGAGAATTTTTTTCGTACCGACGACGTCTTTGTACTCGGCAACTTGGGCCTTTTGGCTGTTCGCAAAGGTCTTGGGAAAGATGCGCTGACGGTCTTGTCGATCGTACAGCAATTGCGCCCACATAATGCTGCCGCTTTCATGCTGGAATCGATGTATCTGTTTTCCTGTGGCCGTCTTGAAGACGCGATGTCCGTGTTGGAAAAATCCGACCCGTTCCAAGCCCTGTCGAGCCGGGATGAAGCCGTCGCATATCACCTTTTCCTTCTTGGACAAATGCAAAGAGACGAAGAACTTTTGCATCTGGGTAACGCCTACTTAGAGGAAGATTTGATCACCTCAGAGGCGGCAAGACACACAATTCTTACAACCATCGAAGACGCGCAGGCACGCATGCCGGCACGCAACATTAAAGTTAGTCTTTAGGAGATATTTTTATGCTTACGGACGTTCCAGGTGTCGCGAGTGGACCCGCCGAAAAAGGCGATAGTGGTCTTGAGAACCTCGCCCGCAGCCTCTCTGATCAGTTTGCTACACAAGAGTCTTATGTCACAGACAAAATCCGCGAGTCCGTAAAGCCGGACAGCCATCTGATGCGTCTGCCGACGCATATTACAGACCAGTTCGATGAGTGGGATGCCAAGGTTAAAACCCCGGCAGAGGCAGAGCTGATTGAAGCGGTTAAGAAGAAAATCTTGGCCGTACATGAGATGCGTACAGATTACATCAGAGACAAAGTAAGTTCGAACGCTGAAAAAATGCGGCTTGAATTTTCGGTGAAGGCAATCAGCAAAACAACGAGTGGCATCCAACAATTGCTGTCCGCGCAATGATCAGTATTTATCGCATCGCCAAAGTGGTGTGTCTTCTACTTGTGCTTGCTGGTTGCAAGGTTCAGCTGAATTCTGGGCTGGCCGAACCCGAAGCAAACGAAATTTTGGCACGGTTGCTGGCAAATGGCATCGTTGCGTCAAAACACATCGGAGAAGATGCCACCTACAGTCTGATGGTTGCCGAACAGCAGTTTTCTGAGGCTGTGGAGCTTCTTAAGTCGTACGGCCTCCCGCGTGAACGCTATAGCAACATGGGCGAAATTTTCAATTCAGACGGCCTTGTTGCAAGCCCGACGCAAGAACGCGCCCGATACAGTTTTGCCAAAAGCCAAGAGCTTGCAAATTCGATCGCGTCAATGCCCGGTGTAATGTCTGTCGATGTGCATATTGCAGGGGCACAAGCGGATTCACCCTTTGATGATCCGATCCAGCCAAGCGCGTCGGTCATGGTCAAGATCAACAAAGATTTCGTAAATGAAGAGCTGATTCCGCAGATCAAAAACCTTGTCTCTTTTGGCGTTCAGGAGATCGAATATGACCAAGTTGGCGTTATCCTCACTGTTGTGACACCACCGCTTGCCCAAACAGCTTTTGTGAATGTCGCTGGATTGAACGTCCATCGTGATAGTAAGACAATGGTTCAAATCGCTATCAGTGTCTTTGTATTCATTATTGTGTTGATCATCGCGTCGTCTGCTTGGCTATTCATTCTTGTTCGCCGCAGGCAAGCCGAACTGTCTGCAAAATGAAACATCAAGCAATAAGCACCAAGGCGCAAACTTTGCCACCTCCTATGGAGACGATAGTTCCGTCGCAGTTCCAACGGATCTTGGGGTTGCAGAATGCTGATATCGCACAAGCGTTAATGAACAACCCGTCTCTTGAAGAGATGTTGAACAACACGCTGAAGGCAAAAATTAAAACAAAGCCAAAGCCAGCGCGGCAGTTGCATGATATCTTTACGGAAATCGTTTTGCGCCAACCTCATGGGCTTGATCATATACTCAAGCCCGTTGCAGTGGTCTTGAACCGACGCGCATTGCTTGAAACTACCGACGGCACCTCTATTGCAGAAGTACTAGAATGGGTTGGCACGCCCGGCCTCGCGCCGGTGATGCGCCAAGACCATGGTTTTGATTTCAAGGCAGTCCAACAGGTCCCATCCTTCACGGTGGCACTACTTAAACTGTACGCCCAAGCGCTGGAGCCCGTCCTGCTTGGCGTTCTACCTGATCAATACTTTGCGTATATTCAGCTGCGATACGAAGCAGCGTCGGCGCCCCACCGCGAAACCCTCGCCTTGGGTTCTGAAGATCACAAAGACCTTCAGCGCGCACTTTGTGTTGTTGGACCTTTGTTGGAAAAAAACGGTGGTCCTTATGAAAGAGATTAAGCTCCTATCTCCTTTGGACGCGCCATTGCACGGTGTCATCGATGCAGAACTGGCGGCAGAAATTCTGCAAATGGCAGACTTGCGCCAAGAAACTGCTGACTGGATCACCGATCAGAAAACGGCACTTGAAGATGAAATTGCAAGCCTTCGGCAAGAAGGGGTGGCGCAGGGAATTAAAGAAGGTCTAGCCACCTTTGGCCATGCCATTGATGCATACCGTTTGGCGCGCGTCGAATTAGCTGACCGCATTCGACCCATTCTGCGGGCTTGCATCGGTGAAATTCTGGCGGCGTCACCACGTGACGATATCTTAGCTGCCTGTATCAATTCGGTTCTTCAGACATCACCAGACGAGAGCAAGATTACGATCTCGGTCCATGCAACTGACAAGGCCGCGATGCTTTCTGCTGTTGATAAAATCAACAAATCGGCGGGCGTGCTTCCCAAGATGATCATCCATGTTTCGGATGAAATAGCCGCTGGAGAATGTGTTTTTTACACAGAAGCCGATGTCTTGAATGTCGATGTGCAGATCATGACCGATCTTTTGCTAGAGGGGCTGGCTGATCCAGCTACCCTAACGAAGCTGAAAGCGGGACTGTTAGGGGCGGGCACATGACAACTGAACCGATGTCCAATGTTGCTGTGTCTGAGCCCGTTCAGGGCCGTTTGGGGCAAATGCCATTGTTCGAAAGACGAGGCCGCGTCGTAACCGCGACGGGCGCCATTATTCGTGCGAGTGGAAGCCATGGTATCGGTGAGATGTGCGAGATATCGCGAAACGCCATGCCGCCTTTGTTGGCAGAGGTTGTTGGCTTTACCGGGAATGAAGCGCTCCTTACCCCTTATGGGTCACTTAAGGGTATTTCGTCGCAATCGAAAATTGACCCGGTTTCAGCAGAGTTTGAGGTTCCCGTTGGCGAAGAGCTGACAGGTCGCGTTGTTGATGCCTTGGGCAAAGCCATTGATGGGAAAGAGTCCATCGCACCCAAATTGACTTATCCTTGTATGGCGCTGCCTCCAGAACCAATGGAACGTCCGTCAATCGACACGCCATTTCCATTGGGTGTTCGTGCCTTGGATGGCGCGTTGACCTGCGGCGAAGGCCAGCGCGTTGGTATATTTGCCGCTGCGGGTGGCGGCAAATCCACGCTGATGTCGATGCTGGTGCGATTTGCTTCTTATGACCGATGCGTCATTGCACTGATCGGTGAACGCGGCCGAGAGGTTCGCGAATTTGTCGAAAAACAGCTGGGTGATGCCGGAATGGCAAAGTCTGTTGTCGTCGTGGCAACATCTGATCGACCCGCGATTGAGCAGGTGAAAGCAGCTTACACCGCGACTGCAATCGCCGAGTATCATCGCGACCGTGGGGCAAAAGTACTTTTGCTCATGGACAGCTTGACCCGCTTTGCGCGCGCACAACGGCAAATTGGTTTATCCGCCGGTGAACCACCAACACGGCGCGGCTTTCCGCCATCAGTTTTTGAGCGGCTGCCATCCTTGGTGGAACGTCCGGGTCGCACTCAAAAAGGGTCGATCACAGCGCTTTATACCGTGTTGGTAGAAGGCGACGATATGAACGAACCTGTCGCAGATGAGACCCGGTCGCTGCTTGACGGACATATTATTCTGTCGCGTAAGCTGGCCAAGTCGGGCCACTATCCGGCGATTGACGTCACCGCCAGCGCGAGCCGTATTCTAGGATCAATAGTGCAGCCAGACCATGCGGCTGCGATTTCGAAGTTAAACGCACTATTAGCCAAATATGACGAGATCGAATTGCTTGTGCGCATTGGTGAATATGCACAAGGGTCTGACCCCGAGGCGGACGAAGCATTGGCGCGGCGAAAAGCTCTTACAGCGTTCTTGCAACAAAAAACAACCGAGTATGAAACATACGATGCCACTATTGCCGCCTTGAGCAAGGCCGTCGGTCATGGATGATTTTTCAATACTAGTAGCAATGCGCGAACGCCGCGCGGATCAGGCAACTTTGGAGAAAAGTCGCGCCGAAGATGTTTGCAATGCAGCACGCAAAAAAGTCGCTGATGTTCACGCTGAAGTGGGTGCGTTTGCCGAAGCAACAAGAAACTTGGAGTTCGAATTGCTCACGGATTTGGTCGATAAACCGATTACAGTCGAGCACGTTCAAGAAATTGAGCAGCGGTTGGCAGATGCGCAAGCAGAAGCAGATGCCCTTGTCGCGGCTTTGAATGCAGCAAAGGCAGAACTGTCCATAGCTGAAATCGCAATCGAGACGAAGCGTCAAGCCAAACGCGAATCTCACGGGAAACTAAACAGAATTTCAGAACTGAATTCCATTTTGTTAGCCGAAGCGCGCGAAATGGCGCAGGCCAAAGAAGATGCTGAAATCGATGCATTTGTCGAAACCATGCCGCTAAGCGGTCAGGGCAGTGATCAATGATTAGCCTTAGACGTCTACCAAAGCCCAATAGCGCCAACTTGGTGGTAATGACAAAAATAGCTACGCTTGGTTCTTCGGCACGCATCCCATTTTATCAAGATCTCCAGATCGAACCGCCAGTCTATAACCTTAAAATCATCATTGGCGCGAAGGCATCGACAGCGCGGGAATTTCAAAGTGCACGGATCAGATGCGATCTGGGCATTGTGACCCTTTTCTATCAGGTAACCTTGATCGAGTATCTGTGCGACATTTCTTTGCCTGGCTGGCGAGAGGAAGACGCCGAGGCGTTGCCCTGGGACATTTGCGTGGCCTATGTATTATCGCGGGTTTGCGATTTAGCTGACATTGGTGCGGGCTTTGCAGAAGTGTCTGATGTGACGCTGAGCAATAGCGTTCCAGAATCCAGTACAGCCTGTGTTGTGTGGGCCGGCGTCAGAGTGGGCGATGTTACGCACCACTTAGCAATGCAAATCCACGACTGTAATTCTGCGCGTGTCGCACATGCATTCCGGGCCGACCCCGATCGACCACAGCAAAGAAGGTCTGATCCCAGCTTTCGTTTTTATCTTGGGATCGCGTCACCAAAATTGACCATGAGCCAACTTAGAAACGTCACAGCGGGAACGATCCTAACTGCTGGTCAACTTGGCCCCCGTGGGTGTCCGGTCATCGGACGCATCCCCGGCATCATGCAAATGACGGGGCATTTAGACGCTGAAAACAATTTAACTTTGGTTGATGTTCACAAGGGAGCAGTGGAAATGCAAGACGAAGAACAAGAGCCCAATCAAGAGGCTGATGAAGCTAAAAAAAGAACCAATGCGGTACTGGATGCAGACGAGATCGACGGACTACCAATTACGCTTGATCTGGCGTTCCCGACACAACGCATAAGCCTAAAGAACTTAACCAAAATTGGTGTTGGCGCCAGCTTCCCTGTTGGAAGTAGCTTGACGGATAGTTTGACGATCCGTGCCAATGGACAATCGGTTGGTATGGGCAGGCTGATAAATCTCGATGGCGTGCTTGGTCTTCAAGTGACCGAGTGGACGTTAAAGACAGATACCGGATCTGGCATCGACTGATGGAATCAGAGTTTCCATCAGTTCTTCCGACCTATGTGGCAGTCCTTTCGCTCACGTTTCTGCCGTTTATGGTTGTGATGGCAACGTCATTTACCAAGATATCAATTGTCCTAATGTTGTTGCGCAATGCGCTTGGTGTCCAGCAGGCGCCTTCCGGCCTGGTTATCAATTCCATCGCTCTTACGATGACCGCGTTTATTATGGTGCCGGTAGGGGATCAAATCCTAACCGCGATGCAGGCCGAAGACCTCAGCATGGGAAGCTGGGAGTCCGCCACGCGTACTTTCAACGTAATCTCGTCCGAGTTCTCAGAATATCTCACACGTTTTGCCAACGAAAGAGAGGTCGCATTCTTTATTGATGCGGCTAAGAATATTTGGCCCGAGACGCTTCACGAACACGCCGTCCGTGACAACATCTTCATTCTGCTCCCTGCGCATGTCACTTCAGAGATCACACGCGCGTTCGAAATCGCATTTTTGTTGTTCTTACCGTTTGTCATCGTCGACATGGTTGTTTCCAACATTCTGCTGGCAATGGGCGCGATGATGGTTCCCCCAATGCTAATTTCTTTACCGATCAAGATACTGTTGTTTGTTGCCGCCGATGGGTGGGCGCGACTGTTGCACAGCTTGATCCTGAGTTACGTGTAAGAAAGGGCCTTTTCATGGAAGCAAATGAGGTTCTTTTTATTGCCAAGAACGCCGTCTTGATGGTGTTTTACTTATCTATGCCAATCATCGTGGGTGCAACTGTAGTCGGGTTAATCGTGGCATTGATCCAAACCCTGATCCAACTGCAAGAGCAAACGGTCGCATTCGCCGCCAAGCTTTGTGCGGTGATCGGCATGTTTTTCTTGATTGGTGGATCAATGGCAAATCAACTGCTGTTGTTTCTAGGCGATATATTGACACGCATCGGTGGCGTCTGATGTTGCCCTTTTCCGAATTCGACCCATCAGAGGTAGGCCGTCTCAACAGCTTGATCATGGCACTTTTGCTCATCTTCGCCCGCATGCAAGCCTTCTTCTACGCCTCGCCCTTTTTTGGAGGGAAAGCTTTGACCAGAACACTTCGCGGAGGCCTGATCCTTGGCATCGCCGGATTCAGCGCGCCAACAACGGCCGAAGTTTTTTTAGCTGATACATCGCTTGCCGACATTTACCTGGTGCTTGTCATCAAGGAACTTATCATTGGGTATTTACTTGGTTTCATGACCTGGCTACCGATGCGGGGCATGGAGTTTACCGGCGTCATTCTCGATACCCAACGCGGCAGTATGCAAGCGATGGACTTTGACGTGATCTTCAACGCACAAACGACCCCAACCGCGATCTTCCTTTCTCAGATATTCAGCGGTTACTTTTTTGCTGCAGGTGGATTTTTAATCGTTCAAACTCTTTTGTTTGAAAGCCTACAAGTATGGCCACCCCAACTGCCTTTGCCTGCAATTTCCGAAAGAGGTCTCTTTGTCTTCCTCAAGTTTGGGGGGGCACTATTCTTCGTCGCCTTTGTTTTGTCGTTGCCCATTTGTGGTTTTATGTTGCTTGCTGATATCACAATCGCATTCTTGGCCAAGAGCGCGCCAACACTAAACGCGCTTACGCTCGGTATGCCAGTCAAGTCAGCAATTATGTTGATCATGCTACTATTCTACATACAAATAGCATTCCCACACATCTTTGAAATTTTTCAATATGGCATAAGCGCATTGTCAGATGTATTTGTGCCATGAGCAGCTCTGGAGAAAAGACTGAGGAACCGACCGCCAAGAAATTGCGTGACGCACGCAAGGAAGGTCAGATGCCGCAACGCAAGAATGCGATTGAGGCCGTCGTAACGATTAGTGCCATACTCGTTTTGATAGGCGCGCTCACACCAATCGGTATGCGGGTATCTAAGGTCCTCGACGCGGCTGTTGCCGGAGTGACGTTGGATTTTACAGGCGCGCTGCATCAAATAACGCAGGCAATTTTGAATGTAGCAATTCTTGTGCTGGCTGTGGTTGGCGGTTTCGCGATGTTGGCGTTGATGGCCGGTTTGCTAATGAACAAGTTCAACTTCTCAACCGCGTCGCTAAAACCGAAGTTTGAGAAACTAAATCCGGTTAATGGTGCAAAGCAGCTATTCTCGATTACGATCCTCTATAACTTTGGGCGGCTGTTAATATTTTTCATTCCTTTGGTGCTGACCCTATACTTCCTTATTGTGAGCAACATCCAGAACGTGCTGAACGCCAGCCAATGTGGTGTACAATGCGTTGCACCTGTTTTTATCGGCTTGATCGGAAATCTCGTTTTTGTGGTCATCATGCTCCAAATTATTTTGGGGGCGTTAGATTTCAAACTCCAAACTGTTATCTTCACGCGTCAAAATAAAATGACAAAGGACGAGGTAAAGCGGGAATACAAGCAAGCAGAAGGTGACCCGATGATCAAGGGAACGCGTAAATCGCTTGCTATGCAGGATGCCAAGATGCCACCGCTAAGTGCGGCAACACATGTTGTTCTGGGTCAAAACCAATTGTTGGCCTTCATTTATTACAAGGACCGCGCACAAGGCCCTTACGTCCTCTTCAAGATGCAAGGCCCAAAGGTTGCATCGTTCTCGCGCAAATTTTCAAGCTTTGGATGCCCTGTCGTTAATCTGCCAAGCCAAGCAAAACGGCTGTTCGCAGCTGGGGTCATTGGCAGCTACTTACCAATTCGAACCTCAGACGACGTTTTTCGCGTCGTCGAAGTGGCGGATAATCAACAATCACAAAATCAGGCTGAAGCCTAAACACTGGCCTTCTGCGGCCGGTAAAACAACGGAGACCAACATGTTTACCAAGAAATTTATTAGACCTTCTTCTACGCAGCGCCGGAAATCTGCGACGATCACTGCAACCATGATTCTTGCATTGGTTGCATGTGGTGATAGCACCAGCTTTCAGTCGCGCGTCGATGTCGGTGAACAATTCCTAACCAATGGCCAATATTCAGAAGGGTATGGCATACTCACTGATGTGACCGAGAAAAATGCGACTTCGGCACAGGCTGCTCTGTCTGTTGGGGACGCGTATTTGCGTCAGGGTGCATTTACCAAAGCCGCCACCAGTTTTGATCTCGCCATCGCCCGTGGCGATGAAATCGGCGGATTGGTCGGCAAAGGACGCGTTGCGCTTGCGCGGAATGCTTCACAGGAAGCCTTGGTTCTTTTCGGTCAGGTTTTGGAAAAAGAATCGGACAATGTCGACGCCCTAAACGGTGTCGGTGTCGCCTACGATATCGCTGGTGACCATGCCGCAGCGCGGCAATCCTACCAAAATGCGCTCTTGCTGGAACCAAATCATTTCGCGTCAAACAATAATCTAGGGCTTTCACTCGCTCTAGGCGGAAATTCTGACCAAGCAGTTGCCGCTTTGAGCGAACTATCGCGTTCAAACCTCGACAGTTCGAAAGTTCGCCAAAACCTGGCTTTTGCATATCATATGAGAGGTGACGAAAACAACGGATTAAGGATTTCTATGATTGATCTGACCGAGAGCCAAGGCCTAAGCAATGCGGCCGTTTTCAAGCAGTATAGAGCATGGAATCCATAACCAACGGACTGGAGGGATGGTCGAATGCAAAATATTAGTATCAAGAAAATGCGGGTGATGTTAGCATCTGTTGAAGAAGGTAGTTTTACACGTGCATCGGCGAAACAAAACATCTCGCAACCTGCAACATCCATTATCATCCAGGATATAGAGACGCAAGCAGGGTGTGATTTATTTGAAAGATCAGGAACTTCTCGAAAGGCGATTCTGACAAAAGCTGGTGAACATGTCGCCAATGTTTTTTCGCGAATAGTTGGAGAATTCGACTACGAGATGTCCAAAGTAAATGACATGATTTCAGGGCGCCGTGAGGTAAAAGAAATCTTGATTCAGAACTCCTTTGCAGCCGCTTTGTCTGGCCGATGGGTCCAATCTCTTTTTGAGACGTTCAATGGATACAATATAAAACTGAGTACCTGTTCACGCGATGAAATCGTGGACAGAATTCAGTCGCGAGATGCATGCCTTGGTGTCGTTGACGGTCAAGAGTCAGGCGTTATGAGTGATTACCGCTACATTGCATCCGACCGTCTTGTCGCTGTGGCGCGACCTAATGGCACTGACCGCAAACGCCGGCTCACTTGGGAACAAATGCCTCAAGAGTGTATCATTTATTCTGGTACGAACGTCGAAACACTTAAAGGTGTTCGTCAGTTGTTGGCAGATAACGACGATACAGAACGCGATCATCTAGAGATTAATAATGAAGAACTTATCGCGACACTTGTCCGCGAGACGAGAATGCCCGCAATACTACCACGCGTTACAGCACAAAGTATTTTGGCCGCAGGCGATCTAGACTGCCTCGAAATTGATGGCCCAAGTATTGAACTACCAATTGGCTTGATGATGCCTTGGGGCAATTTGCATAAAACAAACTTTATGTCTCTACGGGCTGAAAATGTCTTTCCGCAGTTGTTGTCATGAATACAATCCCAACTGACGACGTTCGCAAGACCCAAGGTAAGTTTCCTGTTCATATGGGTCTTAACCGGGACATATTTGAATTTTCGCACGCAGCAGCGTCTGATATTGCACGACGTATTCGCAGCCCCGGCGATTTGTTGGATCTGCTTGGAATCGCTTTGGACGATATCCAATCATCAAATCTAGCAAAGGACGATATCGAACAATTAAAAACGATGATTGATGATGAAATAAATATCATTGAATTTTCATCAGGAGCGCGTAGAAGCGTCGTTGAACTATGAGCAGCCAATCCGCGCCAATATCTAGAAATGACACTGCCGAAGTACTTTTGATGCTTACATCATTTTCACTGCGCGTTCAGAAATTTACGCGCGCAGTGTTCTATGGACGTGTGGCGCACAGCCTTTTTCCTGAAGATGTCGCTATAGCAGAGATGTATGCATACGCACTACTTCTCATGGGCGAAAACGAACAGGCCCATAAAGTGGTCTCGAAAGTTACAGCGGAAACAGCAAATCTTTCTTTACTACGAGCGAGACTTTCCATCCTCCGCAAGGAGGACCGGTCAGAGCAGTCATCGCATTTGCGCAAATATCTGCTCAATCACTGACCTAATGGGGGGCATAACTTTTTCTTAAGTCCTTTTAGTGCGGACGCCACGTACAGTGTACGGGCACGTAATCCAAAGGCGCAACCGATGTCAGATCCTATCAATAATAAGCATGGTATCCAGCAGGCTCCTCATTCCGAACAAGCCCTGAGTGAACGCCGCAAAACCACAACGACGCCTGTCACAAAACCAAGTTCTGTCAAATCAACCAACCATGCCACTTTAAAAGAGCAGGCAGCAACAACGTCGCATGCTGCTGTTATGGCAGAGGCGTTAGATGGTGACGCCGCCGAAGCGACAATGGCGGCGCAGGCGGGGCGGCGCGCTTCGGGGCGAGGTGATGACGACCAAAACCCACAATCCAATGAAATAGAGAAGCCTAGGTCCGCGCGACCGGCGGTAAACGCACCGGAAAAAGTAGATGAGTTAGCCCCGGACGACGACCCATTGTCTAAGTTGCGCGCCAGTAAAGCAGGCAACAACAAATCAAGCGCAGTACGACAAGCTGCGCCAACATCAACGACCGAAACTTCTATTGCGACGCAGGCTCATGAACGCCTCATGATCATGTCGAGCACGATGAAACCACATGAAGTATCGAGCCTTTTGGGCGCTGAGCGGATGGAAGTCCTTAAGGCCGTATTGTCCAAGCCAGATTCAATTCCAGATAGGCAAGCCGCCAAAGATGTTCTTTGCCAGCAAATGAATATTACACGGCAAAGCGTGGCCTAGAACCGATTTTAATAACAATGACTAAGGGAGACGAACAATGTTCGTATCAATATCTTCTTGGCCGCAAAAAATTTGCGCGTTTATTTTTTCATTAGGAATGCTAACACTACCAGCTGTCGCGCAAGAACGGCTAATTGTTGAAATGGGAAAGGGTATATTCCTACCTAATACCGGTGCGGTTGAAACGGTTTTTGTTGCAGATACCAATATTGCGGATGTCACGTCGTCGCCCGGTGAAGCTGTCTTTCTATTTGGTAAGTCGGTCGGGGAAACCACATTGATCGCGACCGATCTGTCCGGCAACGAACAATTTCGATTTGACGTTACAGTAGTCCTAAACTTGGCCGAAATCCGACGTTCCTTGGATCAGCGGTTTGGTGGTGAGCAGATCGCGCTAAGTTCTGCACGGGGTAGCGTTATGGTTAACGGCGTCGTATCAAACGACCGCGTGCGCCAAGATATCCTGACAACTATAGAAGCAAGCGTCCCTGGCAGCGCCTTGATCGACAGATTGATCGTTGCGGAATCGAATTTGATTCAGCTTGACGTGGCGCTTTATGAAGTAAACAGATCCCGCGTTCAAAATTTTGGGATAAATTGGGGGGCATTGGTCGGCAATGGTTCGGGCGGAAACCTTGCGGATATGACAAACGCCTTGAATTTGCTAGTCGCCAATGGCGTTGCTTCTATTCTTACGGAAACATCAATGACCACGATTAGCGGTCAACCTGCCAACTTTTCGGTTGGTGGCGAGGTACCCGTTCCGACATTTTCGGGTAATGCTGATTCAGATAGCGGCAACTTTAGTCTTTCATACAAATTCATCGGTATGAACCTTGATTTTTCACCACAACAAATAAACAACGACACACTTCGGCTGGAAATAGACTCGACAATCTCAAGCGCTCAAGGCGCGTCTGCAACGATTAATGGCAATTCCTTTCCGACGCTAAGCTCACGACGGTTCCAAACGACAGTCGAACTTGGTGAGAGTCAAAGCTTTGTCATTGCAGGTCTTTCAAAGGAAGAGACATTTTCATCGCTCAGTGATGGACGCCGGAACAATCCATTCGAAGGTTTAGTCCGGCTTATCTTTGGTAGCGAAAGAACATCGCGAACAAGACAAGAGCTTATTATTGTTGTAACGCCACGTTTCAAATCACTCGAAGCACCCAATATTTTGGAACAACTGGGCCGTCCTATCAGCAATCTGGAATACATCCTATCTCAGCGTGGTGGCGGAGACAAAGGAAGCGGTGGAATATCACGCATCGCTGGCTCAGCGGGGTTTTCGTACTAATGAAAAGCGCACACATCTTAGCCATTTGTACATTCGTCTTGGCAGCGCCTGCCATTGCGCAATCTAATGATCCTGATATAAATTTCCTCGCGTTACCAGGCGCAGATCTTGACTATCCATACAAAAGCCAAGACCAGCCCGTAGGCGATGCATTGCGCTATTTTGCACGTAATCTAAGAGTCGCCGTTAAAGTCGACGATTCGATCACGGGCACCATTCTTTCTAGTGATGATACCAGCTTCACAAGAGAGCAGTATCTTGATGAATTGGCCGAAGAATTCAATTTCGTTTGGTATTTCGATGGCATCATTTTGCATATTGTCGACATTGCATCATTCGAAACCGAGGCGATGCCATTGCAAAACAATGATGGAACAGACGTTATTGCGATGCTACAACGGCTGGACGTTTATCAAGAAAAGTTCATGCATCGGGCCGACCTAAAAAGCCAAACTCTTTTGGTGATGGGTCCCCCTGACTATGTTGATATTGTGCGGTCTACCGTTGAAGCTATTGAACGCGCAGAACGTAAAACTGTGACACTTCTTCGGGGTACACCTGGGGGAAATCTAATTGGGAGCGCCGGGCTTGATACGGCAGCGTCTGAAGCTCTTCCCGACCTTCCATAAAGTCAGGAGTAGAGCCTTGCCCAGTATTCTGACTTCCTTAAACTCAGTTCTACGCCAGAAAGATCTTTTGCTGGTTGTTGTGTTTGTCATGATCCTATTGATGATGATCCTCCCACTACCAACATTTCTGATGGACTTACTGATTACGCTAAATATAAGTGCTGGGATTATCATTTTGTTGATGTCACTGCATTTACACTTACCAATCCAGTTTTCAACATTTCCGTCAGTCTTGCTTGTGACCACACTCTTTCGATTGGCAATTTCTATTTCAACTACTCGTCTCATCTTGATTGATGGGGACGCTGGCAAAATCGTAGAAACCTTTGGCAAAGTAGTTGTAAGTGGTAATCTAATTGTCGGGATGGTTATTTTTATGATCATTACCGTAGTTCAATTTCTAGTAATCACAAAAGGCGCTGATCGTATCGCAGAAGTGGGTGCACGTTTCACCTTGGATGGCATGCCCGGAAAACAGATGGCCGTTGATGCAGACGTTCGGGCAGGTTCAATGGATCAGTTCGATGCTAAAATCGCACGTGGGAATTTGGAACGTGAGGCAAAGCTTTTTGGTGCCATGGACGGTGCAATGAAGTTTGTGAAAGGCGATGCCGTCGCAGGGCTAGTTATTACGGTGATCAATCTTTTGGGCGGAATTGGGATCGGCATGGGCCAACTTGGGATGGAATTCTCGGAGGCATTGCAGCTTTACGCATTATTGACCGTCGGTGACGGCTTGGTTGCACAAATTCCTGCGCTCTTGATTTCGGTTGCGGCCGGCACTTTGGTGACACGCGTTACGAACCCGGTGGGCACCGACCTAGGCACAGAGATTAGTGAACAGGTAACTGGAAATACCCGGACAGTCATGAGTGCTGGGTTTGTTATTGCCGCGTTTGGTTTTATTCCTGGCTTCCCAACACTCATATTTATGGCCGTGGGCCTTGCAATGGCGGGTTCTGTCTATTTTCACCTACGTAATCAAAACCTTGATGACATAAAGGCCATCGACGACTGGGGAGCAATGCAAGACAAGCATAGAGCTAGGTGGCAGGATCTAAAAATGCGCACCGGCCAACTCGAAACGGTAAAAGTAAAGTTGCCAGCCGCGATGCTTGAAACAAGCCCTTACGTCTTTAAAGAAACTTTTGATACATTGCGAAATAATGTGGGGAACAACTTTGGTGTATTGCCAGGGTATTGGACTTATGAAATCAACGAATATGATCCTGAAAACTATCAGATATACATCAAGCAAGAGCTGGTTGCAGAGGGGAGCGTCCGGTCTGACTGTGTCTTTGTCAAAGCCAATGTATCATATCTAGATGCGCTTGATATTCCCCATATTGAACATTTTGGTACCGAAGAGGGCGCGTTAGTTCACGTTGATCATATTGCGACTTTAAACCAAGAAGGCATACACAGCGCAAACATAAACGAGCAAATCCTGCATCATATCCTTAGTGTAATCTCCCGTAATCTAGATATGTTTGTTGGATTCCAAAAAACATCAGAAATGCTGGATGATTTATCGGCTAGTAACCCGGCGCTATCTGCTGAATTGCGTAATAACCTATCAATCAACCAAATAAGCGCAGTACTCCAGCTTTTGTTGCAGGAGAGGATTCCAGTTACAAGCAATGTTCGAATTTTCGAAGCCATTTCGGAATTCGCGCCTAAGCGATCCGATCCAGAATTCTTACTCCAAAAGGTTCGCGTTTCCATATCTGATTTCATATCAAAACGGTACGCAAGAGATAACTTTCTACCGGTGATAGTCATCGCGCCCAGTTTGGAAAGTTTAATTCGAGAAGGATTTCGCACAAGCGGGGAAGATACATTCCTGATTCTTCAGCCGACGATTATGAACAGCATAATAGAGCAGATAAAAAAGGTATCCGGCGCTTGGCATCGTCGCGATGTAGATCCGGTTATCATAGCGCAACAAGACATTCGCCGTGCAGTTCACAACGTACTACACAAAAGCGGAGTGTTTATGCCTGTCTTGGCGTATCAGGAATTGACTGCCGAGACGATAATTTATCCGATTGGGTTTATCGCTGGTGAAGATAACAACCAGTTAGACTAAAAAATTTGAGCATACATCGGCTGATATCTGCCGAACATTCAGATTTAATAAAAAATTCTAAACAGTTCATGCGGACCTCATTGGGCTATGATGAAGCTGTCGGGACAGTGGGCAATCCATCTGTAATGATGCGCCACGAAGGGCAATACAGCACAACTACGAGAGGAAAATAGAATGATATTTTCAGCAATAGCAGCAATAGTGAGTTCATCGAATAGGTGGGAGCAGCAAGTACGAGAAGAAGAGGAAATCCGCGACTTGAACAAAGAAACCGAAGAACTGCGGAAGGATAATGAAGAATGGAGAGCTAAGCAGCAAGCAGAAACCAAAAAAAGAGAAGAAGAAAACAAGAGTTATGATCCAACAACAGGTGGTTCTACCGGCGAAGACGGTCAGCCTGTTGGCGAAAATGGTGAAGGCGGTACAGAAGTACCCGTGGACAACGGTGGTGGTACACCAGAGACCGGCGGTGAAGGTGGTGGTGACGACAAGTCCATCGACGTCGCTGCATAAATTCTAGCAATCGAAACCAACCAAAACAACTAACTAAATCATTAGGAGACTGTCATGTCAGAAGTAATAAGCGCTGCAGAAGCAAACCGCAAAGCTCAGGAACAACAGACTATTGAGCATATGAATGCACAGCATGCCCAAGCAATGGGCAATGCAACCAACCAACACGTGATGACGATAACTACCATGGGTCTAGAGGCCGATCGTTCGTCAGCAAACAACAGCGCGAAAATGGCAACTGATCATCAGTCAGATGCCTCAGAGGAAGCTAAGGCAACGCAGCAAAAGCTAGGCCAAGCTTCCGGTTACTAAACCCTAACAAGATATAGTCGAGGAGACACATCATGACTTCAGTTACCAATAGCACAACGCCACCTACACCGCCGATGGACGCGTCCAGCAAAGGGATGATGGGTGGAATGGCTGCAACAGCGGGTATGATTTTGCTAACCTCTGCCCAACAGCATGATATCACGGTAACGCAAATGGACCTAGAGTCTGAGCGTTCAATTTCCAATATGGGAAAGCGTTCATCGACGGAACATCAAAGCGATACATCCTCAAACCTCACGGCGACGAACGACTCTCTGCGGAATGCAAGTTCATAGCAACTTCAGTTCACTTGCCGTCAGATCAAATCAATCAGAAAGGTGAATAAATGTTTGGAATAGGAGCGACAGACAATAGTAATGCTCAGCTACAAGCACAAAATATTGTTCAGGAAAATCATAAGGCTGCAACCGCAAAATTTAATGCGGAGAAAGAGCATCAGATGACCTTGAGAGATATGGCAAAGGAAAATGATGCTGCCGTTGCAAAAGATGCCAATGCTAATAGCACGGCACATCAACAAGATGGAACACGACATGCCGAAAAGATGAAAGACGGACTTTCAGAATCCAGTTCTTTTTAAGTTTGGTAATCAGTTCGAGTGTCTGTAATTCAAGAATGAAGGCCACAACAAACTGACCCAGAGTACAGAATGAGTCTTTATGTCGTAAGAATTAGAAAGGAAACAAAATGGTTGCAATGGCAGCAGTGATGGCCGGAACTATGGCCCTACAAATGGTTCAGACGGGTGCGCAAACAGTCGAAAAAATCGAAACTGCGAGCAAAAACTCGGCCAAAGAACATGATGCAACAATCAGAACAATGAATTCTGAGAGTGATCGTAATATGGCCAATAACGCCAAGAAGAACAGCACAGAACACCAAGCAGACGCTACAAGAAATGCTGATAAAACGAAGAGTGATCTAAGTAACGGGCATCATTTCTAACAAGCGTTCGTCGATAGCGCGCTCCGTCTCCCCATTGGGGCGCGCTATCTTGCAATAGGTATATGGAGAAAAGCAGATGTTTAACGAACCGGTAGAATCCAGTAATATGACAAACCAAATCCAAAAAGTAAGCGAAATTTTGCAACAACAATCGACCAAAGCAACCTCCACGCGGATGGTGCAAAAGGCTGAGCTCACAGAAATGCTACATGAACGGCTAACCAGCTTGAGCGCAAAAACCGCGGAGCTGGAAGGTGAACGCTCAATTCACAACCTAAAGTCAACCGCAGCGCTTGACGGATTAACGTCAAAGTTCAGTTTAATTCAAAAAATTCAACAATCATTAGGATAAATTATTTTCTAGTTGATGTAAGGGAGGTAGCAATGACTATTCGCCAAGCGTGTAAGACTGATATCGAAGTTCTCGTATCGCTGACAGATGAGTTCGCGCACTCGAAAACGTATAAAGTTCCTTATGATCCGACGCACTTCCGTTCGGTTCTTGAAGGTGCCATTGAAAACCCAATGTACTATATCGGATTGTTGAACCACGACCATGGTGTACTGATTGGGATGCTAACTGATTGTATCTTTGATGGACGCACTCTTGCGCATGAAGTTCTGTGGTATACGCGGCCAGAAACACGCGGCAACGGCTTTTCGTTGTTCCGCGACTTTACCCGCTGGGCAAAAGAGAACGGGGCACTTGCTGTTGGCGCAGGTCTTCCAGAACCTCACCCAGTTATGGAAAGACTTGGCTATGCCAAAACAGAGGTCGTCTATTTCAGAGACCTTGATTCAAGCGTAGGTAGGTCTGAAGCACCAGTTCTTTCTGGTTTACATGCTTAGCCTACTTTCTGCATTTAATGTGCCTGCCCAATGCGGGAATGGAATGAAATGCAATATCTGCCTAATATCTTAAATCTAACCGTCTTGAATACAAACATGAAGTAGGAGATGAAATTGCCACTTTCCAGTTCATTGGTGACAGAGAGTAACGTATGGTCCGCAGCTATTAGCCAAAGGGCTTATTGGATTTATCGCCAAGTATTGAAAGATAGCATTATATCAGGCTGCCATTCATGTTTGAAAACTATCTTTGGCAATACGATCTCTTGTAGTACTAATAAAACAAAAACATCTTTCATTCGGCCAAAAGCTTCCGGCGAGGTTTTCCAAGTCCGATCACCATTGCCTTCATATGGTGGCGGGTCGGGCGACTTTGCTGCTCAACTATCTCAGTTGTTGCCACTCGCGATTGCGGAAACAATCAACGCCCAACGCCTTTCGACTGCAAGAGCAAACAAAGGCTGGGCGTTAAAATTGCAGGAAAGCAGCGGTAAAAAATCTGGTGGGCTGCTACTTTCGGCTGATCCTGCCGCGCCGACTGATCTTTGGATCGCCGCACAAGATCTGACGTACTATTTGAGATTTGACCGCAAAGTTCATGCAACGATAGGTGATGACCGCGTCGCACTAAAGTCAAAGACTAGCTTGAAAATAACAGACAAATTCGCAAACCAACAACGATTGGGAGATCACGCCACGCGCGTTGCGCAATTGGATACGGCACTGGCATGTTTACCATCAGAACTACAGATCGCGTTAAAACAGCAAGGCGTTGGCCCTGGCTTCTCTAAAGCTCTGACATCATTACTGTATTTATTGGCACAGGATATGTTTCTTGTTGCGCCGGCTACGAAAGTTGTATTGCCGTGGCCAGTTCCAAAAATACTCGACAATTTGAGAAAAGTTGCAGGACCTGCGATGCAGCAGATTGAAACGCTCTCGGCGCAACCTGTCCCAGACGTATTTCATGTGCTTGCGTCGCGTTGGCAGAATGTAGAAGACAGGCTTTATGAAAGCGAGTTTGGGAGTGCACCAATCCCTCAACGCAATTCCTCAGGCGAGAATTTATTTGACCACAGCGTTGCCTTATCATACGCTTATAATTTGATAAATTCATGACGGTTGTTCTTCGGAATGTTGATCTTCCTGCTGATGTCGCGAAGCTCTTGATGTCTGCGTTGCAGGCAGACTCTGATCATCTTAGCGTTGTCACCTCACAGCTTTCGCCACAACTTCAGGGTCCTGTTACATTGGCGTTGTTGGTCACACCAAAAGCGGGGGGACAAACGCTTCAGAAAACAACAGCGATAAAAAACGTAAAATCGATTATCGCTTCGCACTTTGGTGCCCGTCGTGCGCCAAAGATAGATCAGCTTTTGTTAATTGAATGTTCTCTGACAACTGGGGAAGTGTCACATCCGGAAATGCTGGCTTCTTTTCTACAGAAAATCACACCAAATTTTCCCATAGAGACCAAAGTTAGCTTGCTGGTTCTGGAGTTTAGCACTCAACGCAAATTACGCTCAAGGCAACAATTGGTGAATTATACATTAAACGATCGATCTGATCCTAACTATTGGGAACAGACGTTAGGTCGTGCTGTTATTACTGCACAAGACGCCGGTATGGGCCTGACAGAGGTGGCCTGAGAAAACTGAACAGGTGAGTTAGGTGGATTTTCCGCTCCTGATCCGGCAGCGTGCCGGGACGAAGGAGCAAAGATGGCAAGCCGAAGGCGTCGAAGGAACCCGAGATCGACGTGAAATCGTTGCACGCGAAG
>ERZ1740070.479-NODE-479-length-27283-cov-5.868518_pt1 | contig 27283 bp, 23 predicted proteins | sample MGYA00581734_ERZ1740070 | MGnify/ENA primary metagenome ERZ1740070 (study PRJEB43018, sample SAMN04849744) | marine metagenome | isolation source: floating plastic debris | place: Pacific Ocean | collected 2008-09-01 | study: EMG produced TPA metagenomics assembly...
TGGATCTGTCCGGCGATGGCGATCTGCAGGCCTTCGTTCTTGCCGGCCTGCTTTTCGCGCATCCAGAAACCGCAGCGCAAATCCCTGCAACGTTGCCCCCCGTGCGCGTCACCGACACGCTGACACCCGGCCTTGTGATCACCGATCTCAGCACGGCCTCCGACCTGCTTCAGACCGACAGCTTCGCCCGGCTGATCCTTGCGCCACAACACCCCGTCAACCTGCGGCCCCTTTCCGAAGTCGCGCCCGACCTGCTTCTTATCGCCCCCGACGAGGGCAACGATATCGCGCGCCTGACCGATAGCTTCCATCTTAATCTGACCGCGTTCGGGCTTTTGTCTTTCGGCGTTGGTCTTTTCATCGTGCACGCCGCAATCGGCCTCGCGTTTGAACAACGCCGCCCCCTGTTTCGCACGCTCCGCGCCCTTGGCCTGCGCAAATCGACGCTGCTGACATTGCTCGCAACCGAGCTGTTCGCCCTCGCCGTGATCGCCGGAACGCTTGGCGTTGCGTTGGGCTATCTGGTGGCGGCAGCACTTCTTCCCGACGTCGCAGCGACCCTGCGCGGCCTCTACGGCGCACAGGTCTCTGGCGCGCTGACACTGAACCCGGCATGGTGGCTTTCGGGCCTTGCCATCGCCCTTCTGGGCACCGCGGTGGCCGGGGCGCAAAGCCTATGGCGCACGGCCGATCTGCCGATCCTTGCACCGGCGCAACCGCGTGCATGGGCCATCGCATCGCTGAAATCGTTAAAACGCCAAGCCCTTGCCGGTGCGGGTTTAATTGCGCTTTCAGCCGTTCTTGCAGGCTATGGATCAGGCCTGACAACAGGCTTCGTTTTGTTGGGGTGCCTACTGGTGGGTGCCGCCTTGACGCTCCCGCTTTTCCTGCATGTCGCGTTGAATTTTGCGTCCAAATTCAGCGGCACCGCGCTGTCAGACTGGACCCTTGCGGACACCCGCCAACAGGTGCCGGGCCTGTCGCTTGCCCTCATGGCGCTGCTTCTTGCGATGGCCGCAAATATCGGCGTCGGCACCATGGTCAGCTCGTTTCGGGTGACGTTTACCGGCTGGCTTGACCAGCGTCTTGCCGCCCAGCTTTACGTCACCGCGCGCGATCAGGCCGAGGCGACAGATCTTGCACGCCTGCTTGATGGCGAGGTCGATGCACTGCTTCCGATCCGCTACATCGAAGCCCAGATCGAAGGGGCGCCTGGCCAGATTTACGGCATTATCGACGATATCACCTACCGCGAAAACTGGCCCCTTCTGGCGGCACAACCCGATGTCTGGGACCGCCTTGCCGCGGGTGACGGCGCGCTAGTCAACGAACAACTTGCGCTGCGCGAAGGCCTTGATCCCGGCGATCCCGTCACTCTGGGTACCGCCCAATTCACGGTTCTTGGCGTCTATTCCGATTACGGAAATCCACGCGGCGAGGCGATCGTATCGCTCGATCAGCTGGGCGCAAAAGGTGCCCCAATCCAGGGGTTCAACTTTGCCCTGCGGTTGCCCGAAACCCGGGTAGACGAGGTCACAAATCTGCTCACAACGGCCGGTCTGCCGGCCCGAAACATCCGCGATCAAGCGGCGATCAAAGCCTTTTCGCTGGACGTGTTCGAGCGCACATTCACCGTCACAGGCGCGCTTAATGTGTTAACACTTGGCGTTGCAGCACTTGCGCTTTTGACAAGTCTGTTAACCTTGTCAACGATGCGCCTTCCGCAGCTTGCGCCGGTCTGGGCGATGGGGCTGACACGCGCCAAATTGGCCCGGCTCGAGCTGTTGCGCGCGATCATCCTTGCAGCACTGACCGCCCTCATCGCGCTTCCGGTTGGCCTGGCGCTGGCATGGGTCCTGCTGGCAATCGTCAACGTCGAAGCCTTCGGCTGGCGCCTGCCTATGACGCTTTTTCCAAGCGATTGGATCGGCCTTTTCATCGCAGCGCTCATCGCTGCCGCGCTTTCGGCCGCATGGCCCGCGCGGCGCTTGGCGACCCGTCCCGCCGCCGATCTTATCAAGGTGTTTGCCCATGAGCGTTAGGCCCCTCGTCCTTCTTTTTTGGCTATGGGGCACCGCCCTGGCGGCCCAAGGTTTTGCCGGACTTGGCACCGATGCAGAAGGCTTTGCGATCCCCCAGCGCGGCACCGAATTAACCTTTCCGGACGATCATGGCGCGCATCCCGACTACCGCATCGAATGGTGGTATCTGACGGCCGCTTTGCAAGGCGAGGATGGCCGCGATTACGGCGTTCAATGGACGCTCTTCCGCTCGGCGCTTGAACCCGAAACCGGCACTGGTTGGGACACGCCACAGCTTTGGATGGGCCACGCGGGCATCACCACGCCCGATCGCCATTTTGTTGCCGAACGCCTTGCGCGCGGCGGGATCGGACAGGCCGGCGTGACAGCTGCTCCATTCGAGGCCTGGATCGACGATTGGGCGATGACCAGCACCGCAACAGGTGGCGATCAGCTTGATGCGTTAACCGTAACAGCGCGCGGGATGGAGGCGGCCTATACCCTTGATCTGGCCGCCACAGGTCCGCTCGTTTTTCAAGGCGATCGCGGCTATTCCGTCAAATCGGCGTCAGGCCAGGCCAGCTATTATTACTCGCAACCTTTCTATGACGTTTCAGGCGAATTGCTTCTGCCGCAGGGCCCTGTCCGCGTCACGGGCAAAGCATGGCTTGACCGCGAATGGTCCTCACAACCGCTTGCCGAAGATCAAACCGGCTGGGACTGGTTTTCACTGCATCTGAACGACGGCGCAAAACTGATGGGCTTTGGCCTGCGCAGCAATTCAGGGGTCTTCACATCTGCCACCTACGTCGCCCCGGACGGCACCCCGACGCCTTATGGCGACGGCGCATTAACCTTAACGCCGTTAACCTTAACAGAGGTTGCCGGGCGCACGATTCCGACGGAATGGCGGGTTCAACTTCCCGCTCAGGGGATTGATGTGACGACCACACCGACAAATTCACAAAGCTGGATGGATACGCTTTTTCCCTATTGGGAGGGGCCCTTGCGTTTCACAGGAACGCATTCCGGCATCGGATATCTGGAAATGACCGGCTATGAATGACCCGTTTCACCAGCTGGACACGACGCTAGGCCAGGTCTGGCAACGTCTCGCACGCGGCACCAAAGACCGCCGCGCAGCAACGCGGCACCCAACGCTTGCCACGCTCAGCGAAACCGGTCCACAGGCCCGCACTGTGGTTTTGCGCGGCGTCGACATCCCCGCAAAAACCATCGAAATCCACACCGATCGCCGCTCGGACAAAGTTGCAGAGTTAACCAAGACGCCGCAGGCAACGCTGCATGTCTGGGACGCCAAGGCGAGCCTTCAAATGCGCCTGCGCTGCACCGCAACACTGAAACATGCCGATACGGAAAAATGGGCCCAAATCCCTGAAACAGCGCAGCGCGTTTACGGCGGCACCCCGGCACCGGGTCACGAAATTTCCCAACCAAAGGCGCACGATCCCCAGCCGAACCCAAACGATTTCACGATCATCTACTTGCAGATCACCCAGATCGAAACACTCCACCTGGGGTCCGATCTGCACCGCCGCGCTCGCTTCACAGCCCCCGATTGGCAAGGCCATTGGATCGCACCCTAAGTCCTTTCGCTTTCTAACAAATATCCAATCTACATTGACAAAAGGCGCTATCTCAAAGCGGCTTCCAGCGCTGTCAAATTGACCTTGCTGGCATGCCGCGCGTCCATCGGAATGGTGCGCACAACACGAAGCTCCAGCCCCTCTGGCACCGGCCAATCGCGTGCTTCATCCGCCTCCACCGCCAAAACCGGTGTTCCCGAAACCTCGACCAAAGCCGCACGCCGCACGCCTTCCCACAGCCGGGCGGCCACCTCGATCTGAAAAGGATAAAGCCACCCGTCATGCAATTTCACACGGGCACCATGCCGCCCCAACAACCACAAACGACCGTCCGGATCCAGCCGCCCCGCATCCCCTGTGCGGTGCCAAATCCGGCCCCCTTCGTTAACCTTGTTGGCCGCATCATCGGCCGGGTTCAGATACCCTTCGTTCACATGCGCGCCGGCCACCCAGACCTCGTCATCCTCAAGCCGCAGATCCACCGCAGGCACCGGCCTGCCCACCAGCAAGCCCCTGCCCTGTGCCATCGCGGTCCAATCTGCCTCTGCGATGTCAGAGGCCAGGATCTCTGCAATCGGCGCGGCCTCGGTGGATCCGTAAACCGCAGTGACCCGGCACTGGCGCGCCAATGCCCTCATCACGTCCGGAAAAACCGGGCCGCCGCCGGTAAAGATATCCGTGACCCCCGCGGGCACGCCAACGTCACCCAACCGCTCACACAAGGCGGGTGGCAATAACAGCCGCGTTGCACCGGATTGGTTAATCCAGTTAACCAACTCTGCGCCCGTCACATCGCCCTGTTGCGACAGTTTCCAGTTTGGCAGAACCGCGCAGCGCCCCGCCGCCAGGCCAACCAGAACAAACACCGGGAACGCAACCAAATCGCGCGCATCATCAGCCTTCAGCAAGGGGGCCACGGCGGCCTGTTGCGCCATCAAAAATCCATGGCTGCGCAAGATGCATTTGGGCAACCCGGTCGAGCCTGATGTGAACGACATCAAAGCCGGATCACCCCCGCTCAGCGCCGTTTCCGTCGGCGTGCCCCGACCGGATGGCTGCATGAGCTTTACCCTCCAAAGCGCTGGTAAAAAACGCAAAAATTGATACCATCCTGTCGCTATCAACAGCTTCGGCCGCGCGACCCGCACCGCATGACGCAAGCCCTTCAGCCCCAGGGCGGGTTCGGGAAACACCGCGACCGCACCGACCATCCACAACCCCGCAAGTGCTGCATAAAGGTCCGCGCTCACCGGCATTGCGATCAGCGCGCGGTCACCTTTTTGCACACCGCGACGCTGTAAATCGGCGGCAAAGCCTTCGGCCTGCCTCAGCAATTGCGCAAAGGATATGACACGCCCGTCGCCCTCGATTAAAGCCGGGGCACTTTGATGCGCTGCAACCGCATTTCGAAAGGCGTTAACCAGGTCAGTCAAGCTGCCGCCCCATCAGCCCGTACCGGCGAAGCACACCCGCCCCTTCTTGTCGCGAACGGGTCGCGGACAAATTATCTTCATGGATAAGCGCATGAATTGCATGGGAAAATCCCAAGTAATGCGCCGTTGCGTGAAACTGCTGCGCCAACATCGCACCCGCCCCTTTTTGCAAACTCGCATAGGTCTTGAGGATCACCGATGACGGTGTGCGCCCTTCTGCGTAATTCGGCAAACCGAACAGAAAGCCAGCCAATTCACCCTGTTCATCACGTGCAAACAAGATCAAATCCGGCACCAGCATCGGAACATAGGGCATGTACATGGCCAAAAAATCCGCCTCGGAAATCGGCTTGTAAAGGACATTTCCAGAAAACGCCTTAAGCGACAAGGCATGCACATCCCGAAAAAACCCTTCGGGATCAGTGCCATCCCAAGTTTCAACGCAAAGCGCCTTTGTCGGCTTTGGCATCTCATGCGCCTGGGTTTCTATCGCGACCCGGGCTGAGAAATAGCGCTCGATCACATCGAAACCCGCTTTCCGAAACGCCGAAAGATCATGCGCTCTGGACTGCGGCTCCATCAAAAATGGGGCTGACCCGTCGCTGTCCAGAACAAGCCGATATGCGTGCCACGTCGACCCGTCCATTGGGCCCACGACGCTGTTAAAACCCTCGGATGTCAGCGTATCACAGGCGGTGCGCAGCAGATCCGCCCCCGCCTGGGGGTCCACACATTTGAACTGCCCAATTGCCGCCGTGCGCCCCTGCCAAACGGGCGCATCACGGTAAATCGTTAACGATGTCTTACCGGATGTTAACTTTTCTTCGCTCATCAGGATGCTCCAAACTGTATGCCATATGCCCCCAGCGGCACGATCACGGACAGCGTCGTCAGTTTTAGCACCCGTAGCCGCGCAAAATGTTCAGCGGCAAGCGTCGCAGCAAAGATCAAAAGCGCAACTGTCGCCGCGCTGAGAAGCACCAGATGCGCCCCGACCGCCTCCCCGCTGAGAGGCACGAAAACCGCGCAGGCCGCGACCAAGCCCACCCCCGCGACAGCGCCACCAAGTGGCGTTCCAAGCGCGATCAACCCCACGGCCAGCCCCGCGCAGGTCATCGCGTAAAAGGCCAACGCATTTGCCCCGATGGCAAAGCCCAAGGCAAGCCAGCCAAAGCTGACCAAGGCCAATCCGGCCACGACATCCAACTCGGGAAACGGATCCTTGCTGGGCGCAATCCGCCTGGTCATCAAATGCGCCGCCAAGACGCACGCGGGCAGCACTGCATTGCTCCATTCTGTGACCGAAAGGATCAGAAAAAACGCCACCAGATAGACGCGCACCACGTGCGCCGTGATCCCCAAATAGCCCGAAATCACTGGCACCATCACCAACGCCGCACAATAGACAAGGGCCAGTGCCAAAAGCGTCTCGATGGGGCTTTCGCGATGAACCGCCAGGATGATGAATAGGCCTAAGGGTAGGAAAAGATTGTCAAATCCACGCCAACTATCGGCTTCAAACTGCGTTCCGAAAACGGCAACCAGCACAGCAAGAACAAGAGTTTCCGGCCCAGTTTGGGCCTGTGTCAGGATCAGAACGCTCATCGCGATGACAAGCGTGACAAGAAAGAATATCGTGCTGCCCTCAAGCGATTTTTGGCCCTCCTCAACGGTGTAAAATCGCCGACCATAAGCCGATCCGGCAAGGGCTGCGGCTGCATCTGACAGGGTTAAAACGGCAAGCGGCAGCGCGTAAAGCAGCATGTCGCGTTCCGATAGTAACAGTATCGCACCGATGGCAATCGCAAGCAGGTAATCGCCGTAACTGTTGCGCTCAACGCTATGCAGCGCACCGCCCAAACCGCCCTTTGCAAAGCGCAAACCGGTCATCACGATCAGTGCGAGGGCGAGCAACAGATAAATGGGCCAATCCTCGGCGAAAATCCAAGGCAGCGCGAGCGCATAAAGCCCCGTTCCGATATGCACCAGCTTGCGCTGCAGCTCGGCAGGCCAGGCTTGTTGTTGCGCTTGAAACCGCACGATTGCAATCAGCGCAACCAGCACCCCGACCGACGCCAAAGCCAGCCCGATTTGCGTCCAAAAACTCACCCCAAGACCTCTTCGATCACGAAATCCGAATAAAAGAACGCCTTGTCTTGCGCTTTCAATTCGTTCTCAAGATCTGTCAGAGTTTTAACCTTTGTTAACAGCGGCTCAGGCACACGCCGGGGGGCCATCATATTCCAGTAAACCAGTCGCGCCCCGGGATTTGATGCCTTCAACAGGCTGCCATAGACCTGCGCCGCAATATCGGGCGACATATACTCAAATATGTCCGACAGGTTGTACCCATCCGCCTTTTCCCCGCTTTCGACAAATGCCTCCAAAGCGCCAAGCCGAATGTCGAGCCGATCCAGCCGGTCACGGATCGTATTATAGTGCTGTTCGCGCCAGGGCATCGGTAGGGCATCGCTATGACCACCCTTCAAAATCCAATGTAGATAAGGGTTATCCACAGGGTCTAGATCGATGGCTGCATGGCGGATACGGCGCGCAACATGATCGGAAACTGAGCCCTCCACATGGTCGAAAAAGGCCTTGTCCCGCCCCATTCGACCCATGACAAAGCGTGAGAAAAATAACTTAAGGAGTGTATTCCAACGCCAACTTTCAAAACGATTTTCAAGAAACTGATGACGTGCGTCTTTAGGCTTCGAGACAAAAATATCATCAATCGTTGTTCGGCGATGTGCAAGGGGCAGCACAACCTGCCGAAACAACCGAAAATACCGTTCAAACTTACCCACACCACCAGCACCATAAGCTTGCACATCTGCAACTTTATCCATCCAGAAGGCCTGGGTTTCGGTATCAAGCGGCGCAACGGCGCGATCCAGCAAAGCCGCACGATTTTTGGCGGGCCGCGCGCCCATCAAAGCCAGAAATTCACCGTGATGAAGCGTCTGAAACGCTCCGATCCGCAGCTTCAAACAGGCGATTTGCGCGGGGGACAAGTCCAGCACGACGACCTTCGCAGGATCAAGCGTCAGCAGGCTCAGCGCGTTGTCCCCGGCTGAGCAGATGGAAACCAGAGTGCCACCTGCAACGTCACCCATCGCCTTGGTTAACACATCCGCATCCTCCCATAATTGGGCGTAGCGGATTATGTCGAACTGGGCGCGTTTTGCGATGTCTGCCTGGCTCATGTCAGCTTCCTTACGGTGCCAGTTTCTCCGTTCACTTCAAGGGTTTCGCCAGAGGTCACCCACTCGGTCGCGCCCTTTAGACCCACAACGCAAGGGATGCCCAATTCGCGTGCGACGATGGCGGAATGCGACAAGAGGGAACCTCGTTCGACCACGATGGCAGAGGCGTTTGAAAAGACGGCGATCCAGCCGGGATCGGTGTTGCGCGCGATCAATATGTCGCCCGGTGTCAGGCTTTCGGTGCGCGGGTCGAGGATCACGCGGGCTTTGGCGGTGACGATACCGGCAGAGCAGCCGGTGGCTTGTTGCAGATCGCCTTCGGGCGGCGGTGGGGCGGATGTGGCAACGGGAGCCGTAATCGCAGCACCGCGGATGGTGAGGCGTTCGTTTGGATCGGGACGCGCGGCGGAAGCATCTGTTTCCGCTTTTCGCAGCGAAACCAATAGGCTGGGCCCTTGTGTTAACCCTGATCCTTCGATGGCACCAAGGACCTCGTCGACGGTCAGATAGAAGACGTCGCGCGGGTCGGATAACTTGCCCAACGCGGTTAATTCGCGGCCCATGGCAAGGAAGATGCGACGGGCGTGGCCGAAGATGCGGGTCCGCTCGAACCGCAGGTTTTCGCGGTCGCGGACGCGGGCTTTCGCCCATGTCGTGACGGCCTTGGCGACGGTGCGTTTGACAGGGTTTGCAATCAGGGCGGACCAGTCGGGATCAGCGTGTTCATAGGCCGCGACGGGCCGTGCCGCTTGAGCGCTGATGGCGGCGTAAAGCTGGGCGGGATCGTCCGAAAGCGGGATGGATTCCAGCTTGAGTTCTTGCGTGCAGCGATCACCGAATTTCGCAAGGTAGCTGTCGATTTCTGTGGCGATTTCGGGATGCTGTTTCGCTGCGAATCCGGCGTCCGCTTCGCCTTTGGCCGCGACCATTGCGCCGATTTTTGCGATGCGTTGGGCGGGCTCGGCGGAAACGATATCACCCTGCCCGATCATCACGTCATTGTGGAAGCTCAAGCCCTTGGGACCGGCCCATTTTTCAAGCAAATTCCGCGACAGACCGAAGCCAATCATACAGAGGAAATCGTTGACCAGTGGGGCGTCCCATTGGTCAAGCAGTTCGCTCTCAATCGCGCGGTATTCGACGGCTAGTTCTGTGAGGTTTGCGGTCTTGTGAGCGTCCCCGCGGGAGAGGGCTTTGTTGAGCCGCTCGTAGAACCGCGCGCGGGTGCGGGGGAGCCGGATCGCTTGCCAAATCAGGCCACCGCCGACCTTTGCCACGCGCCCGTAGTCGCGCCATTTCGCCCAGCCTTCAAGGTCGGGGGGCGCGATGGCTTGGGTCAGCTCTTCGGGCAAGGGTTCATCGACGCCCATCATGGTTTCCATGAAGGCGCGGTTCAGGGTGAAACCGGGCAGCAAAGCGAGCGCGCGATACCAGTTTCCCAGGTTATAATAAACGCGGCCATCAAGGCGGGCGAGCATGTTGTCGAAGACGGCGGCATTGGTCGCGATCTGGGGTTCGGAAACGCCTAAGAGGCGGACGAAGGCGCGATAGACGCGGGCGTAGACGTAAGTTGCAAAACTGTAAGTCAGCGGGCTGACGAGGCCGGGATAACTTTCGACGATGTTGGAATTGTCGAGGATCACAAGGTTGGTGTCGGGCTGTGCGGGGGCCTTCAGATCGGTGGTGATGGGGCGGGATTGCAGCATGTGGAGCGCGCCGTCTGCGATGGCCCATTCGATGTCTTGGGGCGCGCCGAATGCGGCCTCGGCAGCGCGGGCCAGGGCCGCGATTTCGGTCGCTTGGTCTATGGTTAAGACATCGGGGGTTTCGGGCGCGGTCAGAGGGGTGTCTGAGGCGTCCAGAAGCCAGTCCTCGCCATCTTCTTCACCGCTGACTAGCGCTTCGCCCAGCCCTTTGATGGCGGAGATCACGACGTGGTCGCGCAAGCCGGTGACGGGGTCGGCAGAGAAGGCAACGCCTGCGGCCTCGGCGGGGATCATTTGTTGGATGACGATGGCGGGCGGCTCGGGCGCGTCGCCTGTTTTGAGGTCGCGGTAGGTGGTCACGGTCGCAGCGAAACCGGAGGACCAGACTTGGGCGGCGGCGTCCAAAAGGCCTGCTTTAGGGACGTTCAGGACGGTGTCGAATTGGCCTGCATGGGAGTGTTCTGCCCCGTCTTCGGCACGGGCAGAGGAGCGGACGGCGTAGGGGCCGGAGCCGAGGGTTGCGGCGGCTTTTGCGAGGGCGGTTTTCAGGCCGCGTTTTGGGGTTGGAGCGGTGGGGTCGCCGGAGAAGGCGGAGGCTTGGAGAACGCAGAATGGTGGGACTTGGAAGCCTGCCTTGGTGAGCGCGGCGAGGGACGCGCCTTTGCCGCCTGCGGTGGCGGGGTCGGTGGCGTTTTCTGCGGTCAGGATCATAGAAGCACCAAGGGGAGGAAGCCTGCCGCGCCGTAGCAGATCAGAACCCAGAGGCCTGCCATCGTATCGGCGCGTTTTTCGGCTTTGGGGGTCGGGTGTTTCGCGTACGAAACGGCTGTGGCGAGGGTGATCGCGGCGGCGGCGCCTCCGATCAGGGCCATGGGGAGGAGCAAGCCAAGCGCGTGGCCGACGCCGAGAAGGAGGGCGTAGGCTATCACGATGAAGCCTGCCCAGACCGTTGCCGCGCGGACGGGGCCCCAGAGTTTGGAGTAGGTTTCGACGCCTTCCCGTTCGCTTTCGGGGGCCCAGAGTTTGCGGCCGAGTTCGAGGACGACGCCGTTGACGAAACTCAGCGCGAGGAAGAGCCAGAGGGCGCTCGCCGGGCCGCCGCCGGGACGCCATTCGAGGCCGGTGAGCAGCAGGTCGATCAGCGGCATGATCGCCATATGGCTGAGCAAATAAAGGACGGGGCGGGCTTTGAGCCATTCCGGGACGCCGAACTCAAACGTCATGGCGGCGAGCCAGGCCCAGGTGAGCAGGAGCAGCGCCAGGACGCTGGCAGGGAGCGCTATGAGCACGGCGATGGGGATCGTGGCGAGGCCGCAGATCACGATGGTTCGCAGCGAAACCAGCCCGCGTGGGATGGGGCGTTCGGGTCTGTATCTGGCGTCGTCTTCGGCGTCTTTGACCTCATCCGCGACGCGCATCTGGAAAAAGAGGATCAGCGCGAGGGCGAAGCCGGTGAGGTAGGTTGGCAAGCCCGGAAGGTCGCGGCCTGCCAGGAAGGCGGAGACGTTGATGGAGGCGGCGGAGAAGACCGCGAGCAAGGGGACGGTTTTGGCGAGCGGGAAACGCTCGGACTGGTAAATCCAGAGGGCTTTGAGGAGGCTCATCGCCCGCGTGCCAAGCTATCGTGCGCGCGGGTGAAATGGCCCGCGGCCATGGCGGCGACGATGGAGATTTCACCGCAGAGGCAGAGGGCGGCTGTGACTTCGGCCAGCGCCGCGCCATGGCCTGCGCCTTTGAGGCCGAGGATGTTGAGGCCTGCGGTTTGGGATGGCAGCGAGGGGCCGCCGCCGACGGAACCCACAAGGATGTTGGGCATGGTGACAGAGCAGAAAAGGCCGCCCTCGCGACGCTCCATCCGCGTGAAGCCGACGGCGGATTCCGCGACGCAGGCAGCGTCTTGGCCGGTGGCGATGTAGAAGGCGGCGAGGCCGTTGGCGTAGTGAGCTTGAGCACCCAGTTGGCCGGAGAGGAGCGCGCCGAGATTGGCGACGCGGGCGTAGTCCAGCATGTCGTCGGTGGTGGTGTGCAGGGCCTTTTCGATGAGTGCGTCAGGGAGTGTGACGGCGGCGGAGACCTTGCGGCCCCGGCCGGTGATGGTGCCGAGGGAGGAGGCTTTCTTGTCGCCGGAGAAGTTGCCTTCGACATACCAGCGTTTGATGGGCACGGGGCACTGCGCGGCGATGGTTTCGCAAAGGGCATTGGTGGCGATTGTGACCATGTTCTGGCCAGCGGCGTCACCGGTGGTGTAGCGGCAGAGCAGGAAGGCGACGTTGTTGTCGATGACGGGTTCCAGCGAGGTGAGTTTGCCGTGGTTCGTGGTGGCCTCGGCGGCTTGTTTCAGCAGGTCGGTGTTGGCTACGACCCAGTCGATGAACATGCCCGCCTCAAGCAGGGTGTCGAAGGTGAAGGCGGGGGTGCGCAGGACGCCTTCGTAAAGGACGGCGGTAGAGATGCCGCCTGCCTTGGTCGCCACATAAGCACCGCGGGCGTAGGAGGCGACGAGGGCGGCTTCGGACGTGGCCATGGGGATGTGATAATCGCCGTCAGCGTAAAGGCCGTTGATGCGCAGGGGGCCTGCGATGCCGACGGGGATTTTGACGGTACCGATCATGTTTTCGATATTCGCGGAATAGTGGTTCGCATGCGAAACGGTATCGGCATCAGCGATAGTGGCTTTGTCGGCCTCAGACGCGGGGCCTTGGATCAGGCGGGACCAGTAGCGGTTGATCGACGCCCCAGAGGCGGTGCGCACGGGGCGCAGAGTGGTGAAATCGTCGTCCTTGGGGAGCATGCGCGTCTCGCTCCCCTGCTCGAAAAACCGGGCGCGGACGCGTTTCAGCATCTCGGTGACGTGGAATGGAACGACCATACTTGTGACCCCTGCCCCTTTGTTAACCTTGATATTACACCGCTTTCGCCGGAATGGGACGGGAAAATGAGGCATTAACGGATTGCTCATCCGAGGTGGTTTCGCACGCGAAACCGGGTTGGCGACGGCATTGACCTGATTGGGAAAATCCGTTTCAGCGCCAGTATTATGTTATATCTCAGGCGTGCGGTGCGTTAAGAAAGATACGGTTTTTCAGAGACTTACAGGTGGGCAGTCGCAAGAGTCTGCCGAATTCTTGGCAACACAGGCGCGCATGACCGATATTAAAGGGGTGTTCGCAAAGGAGCCGCCCGGATGATAACGGTCAATTTCACAACCCCGATCTCCGCCCCCCGCCGCGCCGCGTTCGAGCGTGCCGCCCAGCGCTGGGACGAAACGCTGAATACCAGCTTTGCGCCGGTGACCGTGGAGGGCGTCACGATCGACGGGGTGACCATCGACGCTGCCGTCACGCCGATTGACGGTGAAGCGGGCGTGCTGGGGCAAGCGGGGCCATCAGTGCTGCTGCCGGGCAGCGAATTGCCCGCCAAAGGCGTCATGGAGTTCGACACGGCGGATGTGGAGCGGCTAGAGGCCGAAGGCAGCTTTGAAGATGTGGTGCTGCACGAAATGGCCCATGTGCTGGGGTTCGGCACGCTGTGGAACCGCTTTGAGCTGATCGCGGCGAGCGGGACGAACAATCCGCTTTTCACCGGGGCCGAGGCCGCGCGGGAATTTGGCGCGCTGGAAGGCGGAAGCGCGCGGCCCGTGCCGATTGCGAACACCGGCGGGCCCGGCACGCGGGAAGGCCATTGGCGCGAGCTGATCTTTGGCGACGAATTGCTGACCGGGTTCCTGTCGGGCACGAACCGCCCGATCAGCCGTATGTCATTGGGATCATTCGCGGATATGGGCTATGAGGTGGATTACGCTGCCGCCGATCCGTTCGAATTACCCAGCTTTCGCAAGCTGGCCGAATTGGGCATCACCGAGGCCGTACGGATCTGTGATCTGTGCCGCATGGGGCGGCCTGAGCCTTGGGTTTTGGACGATGCGGCCTAAGGGCCGGTTTTCGCACAAAGCGGGTCTTGTTTTCAGGCGGGACGGCCCTCAAATCGGAGGAAAGCGCGCGGGAAACCTTGTTGCTTTTCAACGATAACGCCTGATCTGCGAAGGACCCTCATGCTTAAATTTACCGTATCGGGACCTCAGGCAGGTCCGCGGATCGTCTTTTTGCACGGCGTCGGGATCAGCGCCTGGATGTGGCAGGCCGTTGTCGCACATCTGCCCGAGCATCAGGTCGTTTTGATCGACATGCCCGGGCATGGGAAAAGCCGGGATATTGCGTGGGTGTCCTTGAAGGAAACCGCCGCCGCCGTGAACGCGACAGTGGCGAGCCTGCCCGACGCGCGGGAGACGCATTTGGTCGGCTTGTCGCTGGGTGCCTATGTGGGGCTGTTGGCGATGGCGGAGCGACCGCACGCCTATAAAAGCGCGTTCTTAAGCGGGATGCACGCGAGCGGGATGAAAATGCGCTGGCTTTATAAGGCGATGACATGGCTCATGGCGCCTTTGGTTCCGATGCCGTTCGTGGCGCGCCGGACCGCGCGTGGCTTTGGCGCCGAGGTGGCGCCGTTCGTGGCAGAAGCCGGCAAGACGAAAGCGCGGGCCTTTCGGCGCGCGTTCAACCAAGTGGTGGATTTTGCGCTGCCGCGTGGGTTGGGCGATATCCAGACGCGCACGGTCTTTGCAGCAGGTGCGAAAGAGCAGCCGTTGATCCTGAAGTCGTTGGATGAATTGGCAGCCGCGTTGCCGAACGCGCGGGCCATGACGGTGCCGGGGCTGGGCCATGGGTGGCCCATCGAGGACCCCGCGCGGTTTGCGGCGATGCTGCAGGGGCAGTTTGACGAACAGGGCGTCGGGCGCGATCCCACGTGACCTGCATTGCGCGCCCTTATAACTCTCGCGTTTTGGGTGGCTGTCGCGACTTTGACCCGATAGGGTCGCGCTGAATTCAGTCCAGAAAACCACTTGGGAAACGGGGTAAACCATGACGGACAGCAGACGGATCGTGCTTTCCAGCGACCACGCGGCGATTGAGCTGCGCCAGGCGATTGCGGCGCATGTTGCAGCGCAGGGGTTTGAGGTGACCGATATCGGGCCGGTGAGCCCTGAGAGCACGCATTACCCCAAGCATGGCGAGGCCGCGGCGCGGCGTGTGGCGACGGGTGAGGCCGATCTGGGGATTGTTGTCTGCGGGACCGGGCAAGGCATCATGATGGCCGCGAACAAGGTGAAGGGCATTCGGTGCGGGGTGTGCTCAGACACGTTTTCCGCGCGGATGATCCGGGCGCATAATGATGCGAATATGCTGGCCTTGGGCGCGCGGGTGCTGGGTGAAGGGCTGGCGCTGGAGATTGTGGATGCGTTTTTGGGCGAGGCGTTTGAGGGGGGACGGCATGGGACACGGGTGGAGATGATTATGGGGATTGAGGGGTAGGATTTTCAGGGCAAGGGCCGGATGAGGGGCAAATCAGGCTTTCGCCGCATTTGCGCCAATACCAGCCTTTTTGATTACTCATCAGAGGGCTTCTCAGACCTCACGGGTTGTATGCTGATAGATCAGAAAAGTGCCTCGATTGGAGTTATCCTCTTTGCGGACCAGCGTGGCTCCTAGTTTTTCTGCAAGGCCAATCGACGCGGCATTGCCTTCCGAAATACAGCTGAAGACCGCATCCCAACCGAGTTCTTCGTAGGCATATTGGCGTGCCCGGAGGGCACCTTCGTAAGCGAAACCTTTGCCCTGCTTTTCTGGCACGATGCTCCAGGTAATCTCGCGCTCTGGCCAGCCTTCTGGATGCCAAAGCCCGATCATTCCGCAAAACTCACCCGTCATCTTTTCCTCAACAGCCCAAGTGCCGAAGCCGCGGATAACCCAATGTCCCATCATCGCCGCGGCGGCGCGCCACGCCAAAGATCGATCAAGCGGGCCGCCATAGTACTTGGTTTGATCGGTCGCATAGAAATTTGCGTAAGCGTCAAAGTCTCGTTCCTGTTGAAACTCCCTGAAGATCAGGCGGTCGCTTTCGATTGTTGGGATTTCAAATTTCGTCATTGATCCATCTCCTATGAAATTATGTGCTCGCGGCGGTCAGGACGCCCGCACCGACAAGCCAACCTGCGCCACACCGTGAAACCAATCGCTGGGTTTGTGGATTTCTGAGCCGCCGCACCGCCTGAGCCGCCAAAAGGATCCAGGCTGTGCTCGAGAGAACGACGAGACCTGTAAAGGTCAATTCGAGAAGCAAGATTTGGGGAAAGACTGGTTGGGTCGGGTCTATGAACTGCGGGAGAAAAGCAACGAAGAACATGATGTCTTTGGGATTTAGGGCTGTCACCAAGAATGCATCGCGCAGAATGCGAAGTTGCGATGAATTATGGCCGAAGTGCTTTGCTGATGTGGAAGCACTCTCGCGGGTCCAAAGTTTCAGACCCAGAAAGATCAGATATGCCGCGCCCGCAAGCTTCAGTGCAAAAAAGAGATATGCAGAGGTCTGCAAGATCGCTCCCACGCCCAGAAGCGATAGGGTCATCGCGACCATATCGCCCAAAACGACACCTGGAATTGCAACGGCAGCAACCGACCGACCGCCACTGACTGTGTAGCCCAAGAGAAGCATGACAACCGGCCCGGGTATAGCCAAGAGAGCGGTTGTTGCGGCAACGAATGCCAGCCAAACTTCGATATTCATGAAAGTACCCTTTACTCTATTGCTTACCTTCATGTTTCCTTGGTACTTTTTGGGAAATCAAATTTATATAAGTTCATAAATCGAAGCTGAGATACGATATGAATTGGAAAGACATTCCGTCCCTGCATGCTTTGCGCGCCTTTGAGGCGGTTGCTCGCAAAAAGAGTTTCACCACAGCCGCGCGCGAACTCAACGTGACAGAAGCGGCAGTCCGCCAGCATGTGCGTGGCCTTGAGCAATGGTTTGGAAAAGACTTGGCGGAGCGCAATGGCAAGGGGCTCGCATTGACCAAGAATGGGGAACAGCTTGCGGCGGTCACGTCTGACAGCTTTCAGACGCTCGCCCGGGGTGTAACCACCCTCATGCGGGGGGAAGAAGGCCGTCCTGTCACCATCGCGTTGCCCCCTGCATTTGCTGAGATTTGGTTGATGCCAAAGCTGGAAGAGTTCTGGAAAGAACATCCACAGATTGAGGTCAACCTCGCGCCAAGCCTGAGTTTGGCGGATCCCCGTAAGGACAGCTTTGACCTTGCGATCCGGTATGGACGGGGTGACTGGTCGGGGCTTCAGGCTACTCCAATTGCCTCTGCTGAATATGTCGTCGTGGCAAAACCGGGCCTGGTCGACGCCGCTGATCGCACTCAACTGAAAAACTTGAAACGCTATTCTTGGCTGTTTGAAACCACGCGAGACGAGCATCGCGATTGGGCTGAAGGACACGGCTTTAACTTCGACGCTCAAGCGAACCGCCATTATCCGACCAACTCGCTGGTCATCGCAGCAGCACGCGCCGGACATGGGGTGTCTCTACAATCCCGTGCTTTGGTGCAAACTGATCTGGATCTGGGGGTGCTCGAAGAGCTTTACGCCGAAGAAAACAGACCTTTGGGATACTATCTTGTGACCCCATCAGAATTGAGACCTGAGGCCAGAGTATTTGCTGACTGGATGCTACGTACGTCGAACCGAACCTGACACAGGGTAATCTGATGCGAACTGGAAACGGACGTTCAAGCCCATTCAGGACAAGATGTGTTTACCCAGACAATGTGTCACGAAACTGAAGCCAGTACCTCTTTGAGATCGGCTACTTTCTGCGCGTTGTCCCTGGCCACAGTACCGGAGCCGCGTATCGTCGAATTTTCAAAGCCAACCCGACACTTCCCCCCCAGCGCCACGGCTTTTGACAAGCATTCAGTTTCCGTTGCACCGAATGCGCAGACGGCCCAATCTGGATGGATCCCTCGGTCTTTCAACCAATGCATAAACGGCGCAAGGTCGGCAGGATCAGCGGTTGACGTTGGACTGTGTCGTCCCAATACAAACAGGACTTGCAGCGCTGGATCGGTGAGTGCGCTGTGCGATACTGTGCTTTCCAGCAAGGTGCAGTCGGCTTTGTCATAAAGGATGTGTTGAATCGCGATGCCTTGGTCGGCACAAGTCTTGTAGAACGATGCCGCTGTTTGCGTTCCGGCGCGACAGATTTCACGTGTCGCAGCGGAGACCATCGTCGCACCGGACCGCAGCGCGACATCCATTTGAACATCCACATCGTAGACGCCGACCGCCTCTGTGGTGATCTGAACGGCCATTTCTGGCAGGACCTCTTTGAGGGCCCGCAGCAGTTTTCGATACGCCTCAACGTCTAGCAGATGCTGGCCCGCATCATCGCGGATATGCGCATGAATCCCATCCGCACCTGCCAAGAAACATGCTTTTGCACAGGCAACGATTTCCGCCTGTGTCAAAGGCACCTCGGGGTGGTCTGTCTTGAGAAGTCGGGCTCCATTCGGGGCCACCATGATCTGAGGCAGTGGTGTCAAATCACGGCCTCAACACTTTTTTGAAGCTTGCCGACGCGCTCATCAATCTGGCCTTCAGTGCAAATGAATGGCGGCGCCAGCAGGACGTGATCGCCATTCTGACCGTCGATTGTTCCGCTCATCGGATAACAGATCAGACCATTTTCCATGGCTTTCGCCTTCAAATGCGCCGCCATCTTCTTGCTTGGGTCAAAGGGCGCCTTCGTCTCTCGGTCGGCGACAAATTCAAGCGCGCGAAACATGCCGCGTCCGCGTATGTCACCCACATGGGGGTGCTGTGCGAATGTCTCTCGCAAAGCCTTGCCAAAGTACTCACCGATCTGCGCGGCACGTGCCGTCATACCGCCGTCTGTCAGTTTTGTCACAACGGCATGTGCGGCAGCGCATGCGACGGGATGGCCAAGATAGGTGTGGCCATGTTGGAAGAACCCGCTGCCATTTTCGATGACATTGTAGATATCCGCGCTGCACAACATCGCCCCGATTGGCTGATAACCCGCACCAAGCCCTTTTGCGATTGTGACAATGTCGGGGCGCACACTGTCCTGCTCGCACGCAAAAAACGTGCCAGTGCGGCCCATCCCGCACATGACTTCGTCAAGGATCAAAAGGATACCGTATTGGTCACAGATTTCGCGAATGCGTTTGAAATAGCCGTCAACAGCGGGAACAGCGCCTGCGGTCGCGCCGACGACGGGTTCAGCCAGAAAGCCTATGACAGTGTCCGGACCCAGCCTAAGCAGCTCTTCTTCAAGCTCGTTGGCAACACGTTGACCATAGTCATACGCGCGCTCTGTACTTGCGCGGCCACGGTATTCGAAACAGGCATTGATATGACTGGCGGAAACCATCACAGGGTCAAAAGGTTCTCGCCGCCACAGGTTTCCGCCGGTGCCCAAGGCGCCCAGGGTATTCCCGTGATAGCTTTGGCGACGGGAAATGAAACGCGTACGCTCTGGCTGGCCGATCTCAATCATATACTGGCGGGCCAGCTTTAACGCCGATTCGACGGCTTCTGACCCACCAGAAACCAGATAAGCGCGATCAATTCCTTCGGGTGCATGTGAAATCAGCTTGCTTGCCAAAGCTTCGGCAGGGGCTGATGTCAGGAACCCCGTATGCGCAAAATCCAGGGAATCCAGCTGGGTTTTGATCGCGTGAATGACGTCTGGATCGCTGTGACCAAGGCAGGACACAGCAGCCCCGCCCGATCCGTCAAGATAGGCTTTTCCGTCTGTATCAATGATGTAAATGCCATTACCCTTTTGGGCGACGGGTAGCTTTCCCTTCGTGTGACGCGGAAATACGTTAGACATAGTAAACCTTGCGCTTTTGAGCTCGCACGCAATGAAACAGATGATTCATGTGTTGACAATATGTGAAACAGTTTGAACAGTGTACCTGCTTTGGGGGATATGGTTTGAACGCGACGTTCGAAACACGGCTGCAAAAACGATATGGTGACCTGAGCGGCTCGCTTCGGTCGGCCGCTGATTTTATCACCCAGAACCCAATTGACACGGCGACGCGTCCGCTCCGTCGGGTGTCAGGCGAAAGCGGCATTTCACCGGCTGCATTTTCCCGCCTTGCGCGGGCGCTCGATTACGATGACTTTGCTGAACTGCGTGAAGAGTTGCGGTTGAAGATATCAGACCATGTGAACCGGTTTGCGGACCGCGCTGAGCAATTGCACCACGATCACAGCGCGCAGAATGCGCAATTCATCGATGCGCATCTGGCGGCGTGCCAACTCAATCTTCAGGCTCTGGTGCGCGACATCGACCGTGACGCCCTTGATGTGGCCGTCGATCGAATTTCTATGGCCCGCAAAGTTCTTTTGCTGGGTGCTTTGGGGTCGACCGGGGTTGTTGAATACTTGTCTTATCTGGCAAATTTCTGCGCCGAGAACTGGACGATGGCATCCAGGATGGGCGCGTCGCTGGGGGGTGGTCTTGCTGGCCTCGATGAGCGCGATGTCCTGCTGATTGTCACGAAACCACCTTTTTCGGGTCGCGCGCTGCGGGCGGCGGAACTGGCGAAATCCCAAGGTGTCTACGTTATACTCATCACGGATACCCACAGTTGCCCCGCGTTAAAACATGCGGCCGTGTGTTTCATTGTGCCGACGAACAGTCCGCACTTTTATTCGTCATACGTCGTGACGGTGTTTCTTGTTGAAACACTGATCGGGGTCTTGGTCAGCCGGTCCAGTTCGGATGCACGGGCCAGGATCGCGGACGTAGAGAATGCAAACAGGATCCTGGCAGAGGTTTGGGATCTTTAACCAACCACGAGCTTCATACTAAGGGAGAAAGAGAATGTTCAATAAACTTAAAACAACAGCAATGGTGGCGGCCGCCACTATGGTGATGGCCCCGGCCGCATATGCGGAAGAGTTCATCACAATCGGCACAGGTGGCGTCACCGGCGTTTACTACCCAACGGGCGGCGCGATCTGCCGTTTGGTAAACCAGGGCCGTCGCGATCATGGTATTCGCTGCTCTGTCGAATCCACCGGTGGGTCCGTTTACAACATCAACACTATTCGCGAAGGCGAGCTGGAGTTTGGTGTGGCACAGTCGGACTGGCAGTATCACGCATTTAACGGCTCATCCCGTTTCGAAGAGGCCGGTGCTTTTGAAGATCTGCGCGCCGTCTTCTCTGTGCACCCAGAGCCCTTTACGGTCGTTGCGCGGGCAGATGCAGGTATCACAAGCATCGAAGATCTTGCGGGCAAGCGCGTCAATATCGGCAACCCGGGTTCCGGTCAGCGCGGCACAATGGAAGTGCTGATGGAAGCCCTTGGTTGGACAACTGATGACTTTGCACTGGCGACCGAGTTGAAAGCGGCCGAACAGTCTGCAGCGCTTTGTGACAACCAGATTGACGCAATGGTCTACACTGTCGGTCACCCTTCCGGCTCTATTTCAGAGGCCACGACAGCCTGTGATTCCGTGCTGGTCGAGGTTTCTGGTGAAGCTGTCGATCAGCTGATTGCTGACAACTCGTTCTACCGGTCAGCAACAATTCCGGGCGGCATGTACCGCGGAAACGACAATGACGTCACAACATTCGGTGTTGGTGCAACATTTGTAAGCTCGGCATCTGTGTCCGAGGACGTGGTCTACACACTTGTCAAGTCTGTCTTCGACAACATCGACGACTTCAAAGGCTTGCACCCCGCGTTTGCAAATCTTGATCCGGCAGACATGGCATCCGCTGGTCTGTCCGCACCGCTGCATGATGGGGCTGCCAAGTACTACAAAGAAGCTGGCCTGATCGAATAATTCCGATCACTTTGGCGAAATAGCCAAGGGCGGGTTTTCCCGCCCTTGGTCTCTACTCAAGCAGCTGGAAACCGGCGACCGGGGGGCACATGACCAAGACAGAAAACCGCGCGCTGAGCGAAGAAGAGCTTCAGGAGCTGGTCGCCGCCAGCGACAGTGGTGCACGCAGCCCAACCGGGGCCATAGGAAAAATGATCGCGATTACCGCGCTTCTATGGTCCGTCTTTCAGGTTCTTCTGGCGTCGCCTGTCGGGCCCTACATCCTGCCCGCTGATCTGATTAACAACTCTCGCCAAATCCATCTGGCCTTTGCGATCTTCCTGTCTGCCATGGCCTATCCTTTGTTCAAGAACAGCCCGCGTGACAGCATTCCGTGGTATGACTGGATTTTGGGTGTTGGTGGCGCGTTTCTGGCGCTTTACGGGTATTTCTTTTACGACAAGATCGTCGCCAACGGCGGTCTGGCGGATGCGTCAGACGCCTATTTCGGCCTTGCCGGTCTGATCTTTCTCTTTATCGCAGCCTACAGAACCCTTGGACCGGTCATGGTCGTCCTTGCTGTTGTGTTTCTGGGCTACGTCTTTTTCGGATCATCGGAAGTTGTTCCGGATCAAATCCGCTGGGCGGGCGCAAGCCTCCGAAAGGCGATGAGCCATATGTGGATCACATCTGAGGGTGTGTTCGGCATCGCGCTGGGTGTTTCCACGCGGTTCGTCTTTCTTTTCGTTCTGTTTGGTGCGCTGTTGGACAAAGCTGGCGCTGGAAACTACTTCATCAAAATGGCGTTTGGTGCGCTTGGTCACCTGCGTGGTGGGCCTGCCAAGGCTGCTGTTGTTGGCTCTGCCGCGACGGGTCTGATCTCGGGCTCTTCGATTGCAAACGTGGTGACAACAGGCACATTCACGATCCCGCTGATGAAGCGCGTCGGCTTTAGCGCTGAAAAGGCAGGCTCGGTCGAGGTTGCGTCATCCGTGAACGGCCAGATCATGCCGCCGGTGATGGGCGCGGCGGCGTTCCTGATGGTGGAGTATGTCGGCATTTCCTATGTCGAGGTTATCACGCACGCCTTCTTGCCCGCGATTATTTCTTACATCGCGCTGGTCTATATCGTGCACCTCGAAGCGGTGAAGAACAACATGCCGACAATTGGCAATAAGGTCGTGAACCTGTTCAACACGATCCTTGGGATGTTTGGCTTCTTCGCGGGTTTTGCCTTGCTGTGCTATGCAACGCAATATCCGGTGGCGGCCGTCGTGGCGCTGTTCCCGGAGGGGTCTGGCTGGATCCTCGCCGCACTTCTGGGTCTGGTCTATCTCGCGCTGGTCTATCTTGCCGCACAGACAGATGACCTAGAGCCTGATGATCCAAATGCAGAGGTGGTCGAGCTTCCCGATTTGGCGAAGATCTATAAGTCGGGTCTGTACTATCTGCTACCGATCATCGTTCTCGTCTATTTCCTAATGATTGAACGCAAGTCACCCGGTCTGTCGGCCTTTTGGGCGACCTTCCTGCTGTTCGGTATCTTGATAACGCAGAAAACACTCAAGGCGATGTTCCGTGGTGAGGCAAACGCCATTGGGCGCCTTTATGAGGGTTGTGTTGATCTTGTCGACGGCATGATCGACGGCGCGCGCAACATGATTGGCATTGGCCTTGCGACAGCGACAGCGGGCATCATCGTTGGGACGGTGTCGCTGACAGGTATCGGCCAGGTCATGGCTGATTTTGTCGAATTCCTGTCAGGCGGCAACCTGATCCTGATGCTGATCTTTGTGGCGATCCTTTCGCTGATCCTGGGAATGGGTCTGCCGACGACGGCGAACTATATCGTCGTGTCATCGTTGATGGTCGCGGTTGTTGTCGAATTGGGCGCGCAGAGCGGCCTGATCGTGCCGTTGATCGCGGTTCACCTGTTCGTCTTCTACTTCGGGATCATGGCGGATGTGACGCCACCAGTGGGACTTGCCAGTTTTGCGGCAGCCGCTGTTTCGGGCGGTGACGCGATCCGTACCGGCTTTACCGCGTTCTTCTATAGTCTACGAACCGTCGCACTGCCGTTCGTGTTTATCTTCAACACGGATTTGTTGTTGATCGATGTGACATGGGCCCAGGGCATCGTCGTCTTTATCACGGCGACGATCGGTATTTTGGTCTTTACCGCTGCCACGATGGGCTGGTTCCTGACCAAGAACCGGGTTTGGGAAACCTTCGCCATGCTGCTGATCGCGTTTGCGCTGTTCCGGCCAGGGTTCTTTATGAACCAAATCCAGCCGCCGTTCGAAGAGATTGCGCCAGCAGCGTTCACACAGGCTTTGGCAAACGCGGAACCGGGCAGTACTTTGCGCACAATTATCTCAGGTCCTGACTTTGATACATTCGAAGTGAAAGACGTGACTGTGCCGCTGACCGTCCCCGATGTTGAAGGCGGCGATGCGCGGCTTGACGCCTTGGGCATCATTCTGGTGCCAAATGGTGATGTGCAGCAAATGGACGAGCCCGGGTTTGGCACAGAACTTTCAGAGACCTTGTCATCATTTGATTTTTATGGAGATGAGCCTGTTGCGATCACAGGTGTTCAAGTTGCGTCCAATCAACTGCCAAAAGAGTTGATTTGGATTCCTGCGCTGCTGCTGCTGGCCTTGATCGCTTTCCTTCAAAAGGGGCGTGCAGCACCCGCGATCCGAGAAGGAGAAACGGCATGATAAAAACGGTTCTTTGTGCGGTTGACACAAACCGGCCCAATGAAGACGCAATTGTCGTAAAGACAGCGAAGAAGCTGGCTGACATCGAAGGTGCACAGCTTGATGTCATCACTGTTGTCCCGGACTTTGGGGCGTCAGTGGTTGGCGCGTACTTCCAGGATCATCATGTCAAATCTGCCCAAGACGGAGCAGCGGCGGCGCTCAATGACATGACCGAACAGGCGATCGGCAAGGATGCAAACCAAGCAGTCCGACACATCGTTTCGATCGGCACGGTATATGAGGAAGTGCTTAAAGCTGCCAAGCTGTCGACAGCAGATCTGATTGTGATCGGTGCACATAAGCCGGACTTTAAGGACTACTTGCTTGGCCCGAATGCGGCGCGTGTTGTGCGCCATTCCGACTGTTCCGTTTACGTTGTAAGATAGCGGTGAAGAGAACTGTGTAGAGCTCAATTTGGCGTTCGTGCCGGACGAATATCAGTTGCGGCTCCGACAAAGCCGACATTGGGCTCACCGCCGATATGAAAGCAAACGCAGCACCTTGCCTGCGGATGCGGATGCGGATCATAGCGGTAAGAGCGGCCCGTTTGGACCTTGGGCAAGACGTTTGTATGCTACGATTGCGGCCCGCTTTCCGGACTTTCGCCGCGAGCGCCTAATCTGATGACAATCGAACCCACAGTCCGCGGACAGAGCTGACATCGAACCCAAGCAGTTCAATGGCATCATTTCTCATTCTGCCTTGGTAATGGACAGCAATATTGGTTGATGCCACAGCTTTCACTCCCTGGCCGACTTGTGCTGTGCTAAATGCGTTGCGGCATTACCAAAAGCTTCTTGTGTCCGTTGAAGATCAGCTTCCGTTAAAGCGAGCGACGGATATAGTTTTCCGGGCGATTTGAAAGTGCCGTTATCGCGCAAGGCCGCATTCCAGATCATGTTGTCTTGTGGATCAGTGTGTTTTGCAGTCCTATAGTCTTTGACGTCCTGTTCAGTGAAGTAGATGTCAAAGAGGGTCGGATCACCACAAATCTGATGAGCAACGCCCGCCTTTGCGAGTGCGGCGCTCTGCATATTCATCAGCTTTTGGCCAACCTCGCGCAGCCGATCATATTGCCCCGGGCGGCGTAGAATTTCCATCGTCTTGAGGCCCGCAGCCGCAGCTACAGGATTGCCTGATAGTGTGCCTAGCTGCATCAACCATTTTTCTGCACCCACGTGCGCCCGATCAAAATGCGCCATGATTTCGGCGCTGGCCCCAAGGGCGGCCAACGGGAAGCCCCCGCCGATGATCTTGCCTAGCGTGCAGATGTCAGGAATGACGCCATAGCGTTCCTGCGCGCCGCCATAGGCAAGGCGAAAGCCAGTGACGATCTCATCGAAGATCAGCAGCACATCATGCTTGTCGCACAGATCACGGAGGCCTTGCAAAAAGCCGGGTGCTGCAGGGATGATCCGCTGCAAGGGCTCTGCGATTATTGCAGCGACGTCTTGATGCTCAGAAAGTAGAGAGGCCACGGCCTCAAGGTCGTTGAAAGGCGCTATCAGCATCTCGTCGGCCACACCTTGCGGAATACCGGCGCTGTCGGGAACAGCGGTGGGGAAGTTCACGGCAAGTGTAGGGGCAAGGCTCATTTGAGCCTCGGCGCTCATACCGTGATAACCGCCTTCGAATTTTAGGATCTTGGTTTTGCCTGTATAGGCGCGGGCAAGCCGGATCGCGTACATGTCTGCCTCGCCCCCCGACGTTACAAAACGCACCTGCTCGCAGCAGGGCACGGCTTCGACGATCGCCTCGGCCAGCTCAACTCCCTTGGCGTTGTTGGCAAAGAAGGTCATGCCTTTGGGCAGTTGTTCGAAAACCGCCTCCATCACTTCTGCATGGCCATGGCCCAGCAGCATCGGCCCCGAACCGATTAGATAATCGATGTATTCATTGCCATCCTCGTCCCAGACATGGCTCCCTTCACCGCGTGCAATCACGATGTCCGCATCGAAATTACCAAAGCCCGCGGCAGGTAATACGTCACCGGCGCGGGCGATCCATTCGGCTTGTGTCGTCAGTTTTTGCATTCGTCAGTCCATATCAAAAATAGGCGATTCTACTCGGCAGCCTCTACGATTACATCCATCCGGGGCAATAGGCTTTGCGGATCATAGGCGGGTTCGCCCAGCACGCGCCCGATGCGGGGTTGGCCGTGGATGAAGACCTGCAATTCTGTTCCGGCGGCGGCGTTGGGTTTAATATATGCAAAGGCAAGGATCTTGCCGACGGTTGGGCTATAGGCCACAGACGCGGTTGATCCGACAGCTTCGCCATCCAGCAAGATCGCCTCACCGCCATGGCCGTCAATCTTACCATCTGGCTCAATCGCAAGAGAGGCGCAAACCCACGCCATATCGGTGTTCAGTGTCTTGTCGCCGCCAAGGTAATCTTTGTCCGTGCGGGCAAAGCGTAACACATCGGCGTCCGCAAGCGTCACTTCATTGGTTAGCTCGCCCGCACCTTTGAAACCCTTTTCCATACGCATAACATTCATAGCGAAGCTGCCATAGTCGGTGATGCCATGCACCTCTCCTGCGGTCCAAAGGGCGGTGTAGACGTCGACCATCGCTGCAATGGGCACATATGCAGTTCCCAGCCCAACTCATCAGCATAGGACATGCGGAAGGCCCAAACTCTATGCCCTGCGATCATGATTTCCCGAGCGGACAGCCAGCGAAACGACGCGTTATCAAGTGCCGCATCGGTACAGACCGCAAAGACATCGCGCGATTTCGGTCCGTTCAGCGATAATGCCCCCACATGCTGGAAAGAGCTGTCACCGTAGCATCAGCGCCTTCGCGGTATGTTTCCAAATGATCCAGCAAGCGCT
>ERZ1740070.480-NODE-480-length-27244-cov-8.718452_pt1 | contig 27244 bp, 28 predicted proteins | sample MGYA00581734_ERZ1740070 | MGnify/ENA primary metagenome ERZ1740070 (study PRJEB43018, sample SAMN04849744) | marine metagenome | isolation source: floating plastic debris | place: Pacific Ocean | collected 2008-09-01 | study: EMG produced TPA metagenomics assembly...
GCTCATCGCGGCGTCGGCGGGCATTCGCACAGCCGAGGCGTGTGTCGTGCACGCGGGGGAGATGGCGTGCGCGATCGGCGTGCCGGTGGTCATCAAGCCGGTGCTTGAGGGCTCGAGCGTGGGGTTGCATGTGTGCCGGGACGACGCGTCGCTTGCCGAGGCGTTGCGGGCGGTCGCGGTGGATGCGCGCGCGCACCCGAGCCGGGTGTTCATGGCCGAGCGGATGGTCGCGGGGCGTGAGTTGACCGTGGCGGTGCTCGATGGCAAGTCGCTGCCGATCGTTGAGGTTGCGCCAGCCGAGGGCGTCTACGACTTCGCGGCGAAATACGAGCGGGACGACACGGCATACATCGTCGAGCCTGAGTTGCCAGCCGGGGTCATGGAAGAACTCCACGAGGCATCGCGTCGGCTCGCGTCGGCGCTCGGGGCGGCTCATTTGTGCCGGGTTGATTTCATGCTCGATGCGTCGGGCACGCCCTGGCTTTTGGAGGCGAACACGATGCCCGGGTTTACGGACCACTCGCTGTTCCCGCTGGCGGCCGAGCGGGCCGGGCTCGATCTGCCCGCACTCTGCGATCGGTTGGTCGGGATGGCGCTGCGAGACGGGCCGGCGTAGCACGTGGCGTGCGGAATCTGGCGTTGCAGGGCAGCCACCGGTGTTCGTGCCGCCGATTTTGGGCTTGGCGGGGGTGAATCTCCGACTGTCCCATGATGGCACGCGCTGGCAGCAAGACATCGAAGAGCAAGTCGTCCGGATCCCGATCGGGCCGATCCCGCTCATCACGCGGCGATGAGCCGAGGTGGTTTGAGCAGCCTGGGATTCGCTTCGGGCTCATCACCCTGGGCATCGTGCTCAGCAGCGGCTTGGTCGCGTGGGGGCTGACCGCGGGGTACCGCTTCGTCGACCATCGCGCCGCCGGCGCGGTCGTCACCGCCGACGCCGAGGTCCACGTCGCGTGGCCCGCGCTGAGCACGGGCGATGGCACGTGGTTGCCGAAGCGGACGCAAGCGGACTTGCTCCAGGCGGCGCAGGTCGCGCTCGGGGCCGATGAGAAGCAACTGACCAGCAGCCCGCTCGAGCGGGTGAGCCGCGCGATGTTCGCGACGGGGTGGTTCGCCGAGCCGCCGCGTGTGGCGCGTCGCGGCGTCGATGCGATCGAGATCGCAGGAGCGTGGCGCACGCCAGCGGCGCTGATCCGCTCGGGCGCGTCGGAGTACCTGGTGTCGTCGACGGGGCTCTGCCTGCCGCTGGTGTATCCGGTGAACGACCGCGAGCGGTCGCTGCCGGTGATTCTGGGCGTGGCCGATGCGCCGCCTCGGCTGGGCGGGGGTGTGGGTCAGGGCGAGGGTGTGCTTGATGTGCATCAGCCCTGGCAGGGCGCGGACGTGCGGGCGGGCCTTGGGCTCGTGTCGCTGCTCGGGCGGGAGTCGTTTTTCCATGAGGTGGCGGGCGTCGATGTTTCGGCGGTCGGTCGCGGCGGGAAGATCGAGTTGGTTTCGAGCCGTGGCGGGCGGATCGTGTGGGGCAGTGCGCCCGGCGCGTTCACGCCGACCGAGCAGGCCGACGAGGTGAAGATCGCTCGCCTTCGGCACTTCGCGGTGCACGAGGGCGGGATCGATGCGCGTCGCGATCGGCTCGAGATCTTCGGGCCTCAGGTGGTCCTCGATCGCTCGGCGTTTGCTGGGGCGCGATGAGCCGGGCTGAACTCGGGGTATGGGCTCGGCGGGCGGGGCTCGCTGATATGGTCGTGGCATGACCAGCGACGGCGAGCGCGACATCTTCGGGAAGGTCTCGCCCACGGGGACGTGGGAGCACCGCCGGGGCGAGCCCCGGACGTTTGCGTTTTTGTGGGTTGGGTTTCTGGTCGCGGCGACGCTGTTCACGCTTGTGGGCTCGGGCGCTGCGGGGGTCTTTACAGCGGAGTCGTTTCGCCCGAACGCGCGGCTCCTGCTGACGGCGGTGGCGCTGGGCGGATGCTTGCTGTGGCCGATGTTTCGGTTGTGCCAACGGCTGCCCGCGTGCGGGGGTGTCGCGGCGTGCGGGCGGGATCTTTTGATCGTGGTGATCGGATCGCAGGCGGTGGTGTGGCCTCAACGCATCCAGCCGGCGCAGTGGCCGATGGAGTCGATGCTCGCGCTGGCAGCGTTTATCCCGGCGTGGTTTCTGATCGTGGGCGGGCTGCTCGCGTGGGCGCTCGGGCCGGGCGTGCGGGGTGGATCGGTGCGCGATGCGGTGCCGAGGTCGATGGAGATGCACAACGGTGTGCGCGCGCTGTACATGGGCGCGTTTGTCGTGCTTGCGCTCGGCGCCGCGGCGCTCGTCGCGGTGGTCGCGACGGGCGGTCCTGCGGTGTCAGGGAACGGTGCTGCGCGTCCGGGTTGGCTCGCGTCGCCTGTCACGGGTGTGTATGAGCTCACGCGCGAGCGGGTGTGGCTCGGGCAACTCGTCACGATCGAATCGGACCACTGGGTCGGCATCGGGCTGGTCGCGTGTGTTGGTGTGCTCGCGTGGATTCCGGCGCTCGCGCGCGGTCGGCGGAGCGCTTCGGAACTTGCGGGCGACCGGTAGTGTTCCGGCTTCGCGGGGGCGAGTATCGGCTCGGGTGTGTGGTCCGGATCGTGGTGATCGAGTAGACTCGCGGGACAACTATGTGCCCGTACGTGGTCCCGCTGAGCCTTGCTCTGCGGGGCTCATTTTTCAGGGTGGCTGGCGATTCGGGCCGGCCCAACCAATCCAGCTCATGCACAGACACGGTGCGCTGCTGACTCAAGGAGCGTTTGCGATGGACATCATCACCAGCGAGGAACAGGCCAAGCTCAAGGAGCGCCTCAACGGCTTGATCGCCGACCGCAGCAAGCTGAGCGAACGCATCGAGGAAGCCCGCGAGTTGGGCGATCTCAAAGAGAACGCCGAGTACCACGCGGCCCGCGAGCAGCAGGGGCTCGACGAGGCGGAGATCCGCCGGCTCGAGGAGCGGCTCTCGTCGGCGCAGGTTGTTGACAGCGACAACCAGGCCGAGGGCGTGGTCTTCGTGGGCTCAATGGTCACGATGCTCGAGGTCGAGACCGACGACGAGGATGTCTTCAAGCTTGTCGGCGAGGCGACCAACGACCCGATGCTCGACTACGTCGAGGTCACGCTCTCAAGCCCGATGGGGCAGGCGATGCTCAAGAGCCGACTCGGCGAGACGATCCGTGTGAGCACGCCTCGGGGCGAGGCGAAGTTTGAGATTCTGAAGGTCGAGTAGCTCCGAGGGCGTAGATGCTCGCGTGCGCGGCGAGGCCGTTAGTGAGATAACTCGAGTGTCAGTGTTTCGCCGTCGCGACCGGTCGCTTCGGCGTATTTGCCGTCGTGCGTGCGGACCTGGACGTGCAGGCCGTGGGTGTGCTCGGGGAGTGAGCCGTCGGAGCGGGCGCGCTCGATGGTGACGGTGTTGCCGGTTCGGCTTGCCGAATAGGTCGCCAGGAGCGAGTCGCCCTCGCGGTATGCGAAGCCCTCGCCGGCGTCGCGGTAGATCGTGCCCTGCGCCGCGTTGTGCTCATCGAGCGTGACGAGCAGCGTGAGCGGGTCGAGGGGCTTCTCGCCCGTGTGCTGCATGAGCGGGCCCATCGGCACGATCGAGCCCGGGCGGAGGTGCAGCGCGGGCAGGTCCGCGTCGCGCTCGCTCGCCTGCGCGTTGCTGGTGTGGGTCGGCTCGAACTCGGGCCAGAATCCCTCGGGCGTGAAGCTGCTGATCTCGGGCGACTCGTCGAGTGCGCACCGGACGAGCACATCGCTTCCGAGCAGGAAGGCGTCGTCGATCGTGCGGAGCTTGGGGTCGGCGGGGTCGAGGAAGAAGACGGGGCGGACGATCGGCGCGCCGGTCGTTGATGCGTCGCGTGCGAGCGTGTAGAGGTATGGCATGAGGCGATAGCGGCGTTCGAGGGCGAGCCGGCTGACGTGCTCGGTGCGCGCGCCGAAGGACCAGGGCTCGTGGTCTCCCGACTCTTTGATGGTGTGCCCGCGCGCGAAGGGCAGGAGGCAGCCGATGCCCATCCATCGCGCGAAGAGCTCGGGGGTTGCCTCGTCGCCGAAGCCGCCGATGTCGGGGCCGACGAGGGGCTGGCCCGATAGGCCCAGGTTGAGCGCCATGCTGACGGACCAGCGGAGGTGGTTCCAGTCGCTGAGGTTGTCGCCCGTCCAGGTCGCGGCGTAGCGCTGCGAGCCGAGGAAGCCGGCGCGGGTGAGGACGAAGGGGCGCTTGTCGGGGTTGATGCGTTCGATCGCGTCGCGCGTGCCGCGGACCATTTGCACGCCGTAGATGTTGTGGTAGCGGGCGTGGTCGCCGGGGCCGCCGAGCTCGGGGTCGGCGTCGTGTTGGTTGTCCTTGGGCATGGTGCGTGCGGCGGGGACGACGGAGTTGTCGTTCTGCTCGTTGAACACGGCCGGCTCGTTCATGTCGTTCCAGACGCCGTCGATGCCGGTGTTGATGTAGTCGTCGTAGAGCGAGCCCCACCAGTCGCGGACGGTGGCGCGGGTGAAGTCGGGGAAGAGGCAGTCGCCGGGCCAGACGGGGCCGACGTAGGGCTCGCCCTTGGCGGTGCGGACGAAGTGGTTGCCCTCGACCATCTGGTCGTGCGCGTGGTAGCCGGTGTCTTTCTTGATGCCGGGGTCGATCATCCAGATGGCCTTGAAGCCTCGATCGTGGAGGTAGGTATTCAGCTCGGCGGGCTGGGCGAACTTTTCGGGGTCGAAGGTGAAGCAGCGGAAGCCGTGCATGTAGTCGATGTCCATCCAGATGACATCGCAGGGGAGGTTGCGCGAGCGGAAGCCGTCGGCGATTTCTTGGACGCGGGTGTCGGGCTCGTAGGAGTATCGGCACTGGTGATAGCCGAGCGCCCAGCGCGGGGGGAGGGGCATGAAGCCGGTGAGCTCGGCGAGCGTGCTCACGACTTCTTGCGGCGAGGGTCGCTCGATGACGACGATGGGTGCGGGCAGGGGCGAACGGGTGCGGAAGCGGATGCCGGCGGAGAGATCGATCTCGGTCGGGTAGGTGGTGCAGCAGATGACGCCGAACGCGGAGCCGTCGCGACGGACGCCCAGGACGTAGGGGTGCGATTGGTAGAGCGAGGCAGACTCTTCGGAATAGCCGAAGGCGTCGGTGTTCCAGCAGGTGGTTCGCCGGCCGTTGCGGCAGAGTGGGCCCGCGACCTCGCCGGTGCCGTAGAGATCGGTGCCGACCTCGACGGAGAGGTGCGCGACCTGATACTGCTTGCCGATCGAGGCGAAGCGTGGCTGGGCGGCGGGGTACGCGGGGGGTGTTGCGAGGGGCGCGGCCGGACCGGGCTCGACGATGACGGCGGGTAGGGGCGGGATGGGCTGGCTTGCCCGGCGGGGGGCTGTGTAGCGGAGGACGCCGGTGGCGATCTCGCGGGGAGCGGCGTCGGCGCGCCAGGGCACGAGGCGCTCGAGCGCTTCGAGGATTTGGGCTGAGGAGGGGCGTTTGGGGAGGAGTGGCAAGGTCGGCCTCGGCTCGTTGGAAGGCGGAAGGGGCTCGCTCGCGGGCGATCGCAGGCAATGGTTGGCACGATATCGGCGGCGGCAAGGGCGCGGGGCACTTCGCGTGCGTGCCTGTGGAATCCGGCGGGTCGGCTGCCCAATGACATGGATGACGCGGGAATGGGACTCGACCAGTAGAGTGCCGGCGATCAGCACGATTCAGCGACCAAGCCTGAGAGGGGCCAACGCATGCTTTCAACGACGATGTTGGGGACGATGTTTGGGACGATGTTCAGCCAGATGACCGTGCCGAGCTTTGCGCGGCACGCAGCGGTGGCATTGGTCGCAAGCACGACCGTCGCGGGCGCGACGGGTTGCGAGACCACGCAGGAGCTCTACGAGACCGATCGCGCGGCGGTCTTCATGAGCCAGCCCGGCGCGGCGCTCGAGGTCGACACCTTCAACGGCTCGGTGCGCATCGAACGCGGCGGGCAGGAGCAGATCGAGATCAGCGCGAAGATTCGGTCCACGACCCAGGAGCGGCTCGCGGCGACGCAGGTCTCGGTGGACTACGGCAGCGACAACGTCGTGCGGATCGGCGTGGCTTGGCCTAACGGCATGCGCGAGAAGCGCGAGTCGTGCTCGTTTGTGATTCTGGTGCCGCGGGCGTCGGGCGTGGATGTTGAGACGTCCAACGGGCGGATCGAGGTTATGGGCATGGCGGGCGAGGCGAAGGTCCGCACGTCGAACGGGCGGATCGAAGTCAAAGACCACGATGGGCCGGTGGACGCGAAGACGAGCAATGGGCGCATTACCGTGACCGACGCAAATGGTCTGGTTCATGCCAGGACGAGCAATGGTCGGATTACGGTCACTCGGCCGGGCGGGCCGGTCGATGTGGAGACTTCCAACGGCTCGATCACGCTCACTGTTCCGAGCGACTTCGGTGGCGTGATCACGTGCGATACCTCGAACGGCTCGATCAAGGGCGATATGCCAACGCACGCGACGGTGATCAAGTCGGGCAAGGGCTACATGCAAGCCGACCTTGGCGAGGGGTACGGCGCGAAGCTCAACACGAGCAACGGCTCGATCACGTTGAAGTTTGAGTAGCGCGAGCCTCGGTCCTCGCTTGGGCGCGAACGTATACGCAATGAAAAAGACCGGCCGCACTGCGCGGCCGGTCTTTGTCTTTGGACCGACTGGTTGATCGCGGTTTTACGGGCAGCCGGCGGACCAGAGGCTGAGATAGAAGCTGAAGTCGGAGAGGTCGACGCTGCCGTCGGGCACGCCGTTGGCGTTGCCGGTGGTGGTCACGTCGGCCCGGTCGTCGCTTGCCGACCAGAGGCTGAGGTAGAAGCTGAAGTCGGAGAGGTCCACGGTGCCGTCGGGGATGCCCTCGGCGTTGCCGGTGGTTGTGACGTCGGCGGGTGAGCACGCAAGGTTGGTGACCTCGCAGGTCGCGGTCTCGATGACGACCGCGTCGATCGCGGACTCGGTGACGGAGTTGTTGGGGTTGTCATTCGATGCGAAGCGAACGCGGAACTGGGAGGTGAGCGAGACGAAGTCGCTGACCTCGATCTCGGCGGTCTGCCAGACGACGCCTTCGACGCCGGCGAAGGTCGCGGCGGTGGTCCAGGAGGAGCCGTTGTTGCTTGAGAGCTCGACGGTGAGCGGGTCGCCGCCGTTGGAGTAGTGCCAGTACGCGAAGCGGAGTGTTGCCTGCTCGGCGTTGGCGAGGTCGATGGTGGGGGAGGTGAGCCGTGCGGGGCCGCCGTCGACGTCGGAGTTGCCCGCGATGTTGTCGGTGAGCCAGCATTGCCCGGAGCCGTCGAAGTCGGCGATGGGATCGCCGCGGTCGCCCGTGCCGGCGGGGGTGCCGCGGTCCCAGCCGCCATCGGTCAACGACACCTCGGAGGCCGCCCAGCCGAGGTTGGTCTGGAAGGAATCGGCGAAGAGCTCTTCGGCGCCGGTGGTCACGGTGAACGAGCCGGCGCTGGACTCAAACGGGGCGCCTGTCGTGCTGCTCGCGACGACGCGGAAGTCGACGTTGGTGAAGCAGGGCTGGGCGGGGATGCTGCCCGCAAAGCCGCCGTTGCCATCGGGAAGCATGGCGACGGTCGCCTCGGTGCCGCCATCGACGGTGTAGCGCAGCTCGACGGTGGCGGGGTCGAGCGTTGCGCCGAGGCGTGTCTCGACGGTCGCGTTGACGGCCGTGGGGATCTGGGGCTCGACGGTCGAGGCAAGCGACGACTCGACCGTGAGCACGCCGTCGACGAAGGGCACGACACGCAGGACGAAGAGCCCTCGCTCGATGTCGGAGACGATGACGTTCTTGCTGGGCAGGTAGGGGTAGGTGCTCCAGGCGCCGTTGAAGTTGTTGCCGTCGGCCTCGGGGTAGGTGTCGAAGAAGCCGACCTCGACGGGGCTGGCGGGCTCGGTCGCGTCGAAGACGCGGAGGCCCGAGCGGTAGTTGGCTTGGAAGATCAGGTCGCCGGCGACGTAGTTGTTGTGGTCGATCGAGGTGATGCCGGAGGTGTAGGTGTCGACGAACGTGGGGTTTGTCGGGTCGGAAACGTCGAAGATGCGGGAGCGTGTGGTGGAGAGGCCGAAGGTCTGCTCGTCGAGCTCGTCGTTGACGAAGAGGGTTTGCTTGTCCTCGCTAAGCCAGCCCTGGTGGCAGTAGGCGATGGTGCTGTAGCTCGAGCCGCCGATGCGGGCCATCGCGTCGCGGTTGGTCACGTCGATGACCTCGACGCCGAAGCCGCCGTTGAAGCAGTAGGCGATCTCTCGGCCGGCGAGGGGGCCCGAGTCGTAGCTGACGACCTGCGCGTCGTGGACGTAGCGTTGCGACCACGCGCCGGCGAGTGTTGGGTTCTCGCGATCGGAGACGTCGAAGGCGACGAGGCCGCCGTTGGCGATGTTGGCGCCAACGGCGTAGATGGTTTCGGTCTCGGGGTTGGCGACGATGTTGTGCGTGGTGGTGTGGCCGCCGAGCTCAACGTTCTTGACGAAGATGACGTTGCCGTTGTCGATATCGCGGAGGTCGTAGATCTGGATGCCGCCGCCGCCCTCGGAGACGCCGTAGGCGTACTCGCCGACGACCTTGATGTCCGACCAGAGGCTGCACGGGCTCGTTGCGCCGGGGCGGATGGTGGGCGTGAGGATGACGGGGTTGGTCGGGTCGGTGATGTCGACGAAGCCGAAGTCGCAGCGGAGGCCGATCAGGGCGTACTCCCGGCCGGACGGCGAGACGTAGCCCCAGCAGTCGTTGGCATCGACATTACCCGAGCCGGGGAAGTTGTTGACGGGCGTCCAAGAAAGCAGCTCGATGTTGCTCGACTCGAACGTGTTGCGGGCGGTCGCGGCGCTGATGGGATTCGCAGCGTCGCTCGTGGCGCGGACGATCGGGCCGACGAAGGTGTTGGTGCGGTCGGCGATCTTGCGCCAGTCCTCGTCGTGGGCGTGGGCGAAGCCGGATGCCAGGGCGAGGGTTGTCAAGAGGACCGTGTTCGGCCCGCGGCGCGAGGTCGTGTGTGAACGCATCGTGTTTCCTTTGAGAACGAAATTCGGCTGACGGAGCGCGTCGGCCGAGTCGCGGACGTGGCACGCCGCGGTTGAGAGAGCCCTGATCCCCACCAGGCGGCCAGAACGGCCGCCGACACCCTATCGGCCAGCGGACGGCCCACCAACCCTCGTCCCCGCGCAAGTGTGGGGTTTGCGTTCGGGCTTTGGAGATGAATCGCCGCCCAGGCAGGTACGCGGCGGACCCGGACGGGGTTGCTCCGCGAATACGCTTGGGGCGGACTTTGTTGGGTTCCTGTGGGGAGATGGCTCGTGAGGTGCGATGTGATTGGACGTTGGACTCTGTTTGTTGGCGTTGTGCTTGCCGTTGTCGCGGGGGTCGGCGTGGATGCGGCGGCGGCGGAGCCTGCGGCTGAAATCGGCGGCGAGCGTCCTTTGCTGTTGCTGGTCGAGCCCGAGGCCACGCCAACGCTCGAGCTGCGCTGGCCGACCGCGGGCGGTGGTGAGCGGGTGCACACGCTCGCGATGGAGTACACCGCGCCGGGCGGGCGGGTGGTGCTGGCGGATGGCATCGAGGCGTACGTCGCGCTCGGCGGATCGCGGCTGGACAAGGGTGTTGCCGACCCGCGCGGGCTTATCTGCCGGGTTGGCATCTACCGGGCCGAGGGCGCCGAGCCGATCTTTCGCGGTATCGAGCCGGGCGGCACGATCACGCTGACGCTCGCGGGCGTGCGGTTCAACCAAGCTGTGGATGTGGACGCGGCGCGGGTCGTCCAGCATGTGAAGTTCACAGAGCAGGAGCTCGAGGCGTGCGGCCTGGTCGGGGCGGCGACCGATCTCTTCAATACGAGCGACGAGCTCGACCCCATGCGGGCGCGGATGCGCCGCGAGACGGCTCGGCACGGGTATTTCGCGACCGATGCCGACGCGACGAATGAGGGCGATAGCCCGGCGGTGCGTGTAGATCGTGCATCGCCGCGTGAGGCGGGCGTTGCGGTGGCCTTCCCTTACACCGCGCTTCGTCATCCGCTCGATCCATCGCGGCTCGAGGCGCCGGGCGCGTTTCAGGAGCCGAGCCACTTCCATGTGGAGTTCGAGGCGGTGCCCGCGGCCACGGCCGAGGTGTCGGCGGACTGAGGGCGGGTCTGTCGGACGCTCGGGGGAGCGTTGTCCGCCGCGGTGGGGACCGTTGTTGGCAGCGATGTTTGAATTTCAACGGTGCGCTTGGTGTGCGGCTTAGCAGACCTGCGTTGTCGGCCGACTTGGTGGTTCCCCTCGCGGTGTATCGCGGGCGGCCACCAAGGAGACCTGCATGCCCAGCGCCGAAGCCATCCAGAAGATACGGTCCTTTGATCTCGCCGCGTTGCGTGAGACGCTCGCCGCGTGTCCGCCGCCGGAGGGCGGGTCGATCGAGCCGTTGGTCGAGTCGGCGACGCGCTGGGTCGCGGCCCTCTGCGAGGACATCGCCCGGCTGCTCGAGGCGATCGACGATCCCGACGACTGCGCGATGACGCTTGCGATCCAGTACGTGGAGCTGAAGAGCCGGTGGATCGCGCTGAACACGCGGATGAACTACTCGATGTTCCGCACGGGCGGTTGTGACCCCGCGGACATGTGCCGCGGGTCCGCGGTGAGCGCGCTGCTCGCGCACATCGAGCCGCTCTTGGACGCGAGCGACATCGACAAGATCACGGAGTTTCTCGCCCAACCGCTGAGCGGCGCGGCCTGAAGCGGTTGTGAACGCCCCAGACACACCACGCGGCTGGACACCCAGTCCGCATTCGCACCGAACCGACCACACCAAACCGGTTTCTTTGGACACCAAAGAGAAAGGCACGGGCCCCATGTCCGACATGGCAACACTTGAAAGCATGGAGCAGCAGCTCTCTGCGCTGTACCAGGAACGCGAGCGTATCGCCGAGCACTTTGGCGTTTGCGATGCCGACGCGGTGATCGAGATGGTGCAGAGCCTCGAGCGGCAGGTCTGCGACTTCTACGACCGCTTCGGCTCGAACGCGGGTCTCGACGACGCCGAGACCGCGCAGATGCTCGCGAAGATCCGCGAGCTCTCGGGCCAGCTCGAGCCGCTCTTTCCGGCTCGCCGCGTCGAGTTTTTTATGGATAACGACCGCCCCAAGCTCCGCGCCGAGTGGAGCCACACCACCGACCAAGGAGACCAGTCGTGACGATGATGCAATCCAACCCGGGCGCACCCGCCCAGTCCGGCACGTTCGTGCCCGCCGAAATGTTCAACGCCCTCTCGAACCTGAGCCGAGCCGACGCCGACGGCTGCGACTTCGGCGTGATCAAGCTCGATGACACGGGCAACGTGCAGATGGTCAACAAGTACCAGTCCGAGCTCGCGGGCATTCCCGTGCCGTCGTATGAGGGCAAGCACTACTTCACGAAGATCGCGCCGTGCACGAACAACGGGCTGTTCTTCGGCACCTTCAAGAAGGGTGTCGCCGCGGGCCAGCTGAACGTCGCGTTCCCGTACACGTTCACCTTCAAGATGCGGCCGACCAACGTGAAGATCCACATGTACCGCGACCAGGCGAGCGGTACGAACTGGGTGTTCTGCGCCCGAGTCTGATTTTCCTAGCCCCTCACGCCCGCTTGATCCGCGAGGGTCCTGCGGGTTTTTATGCTCGAACACGATTCATTCTCGGACGCGCAGCGTGCCGACGAGGCGCACGCCCGGCTCCGCGCACTGCTCTATGAGCGTTTGCGCGGCCGGCCGACACCCTTGCTGGTCGCGGGCCGGAGCATCACGCCAGGCGCGTCGCTGTGGAGCACCGCACGCCTGTGGGTCAAGCGCTTTCGTCAGCTCGGGCTTGCGCCGGGCGACCGCGTCGTGCTCGCGTTGCCTTCGGGACAGGCGTTCCTGGCGGCGATGGTGGCTGGTCTCTGGGAGAGGATCGCTCTCGTGCCCATTGCCCCCGGGTCGTGTCCGCAAAATGTCATCGAGCAATGCGGCGCGCGGATGGTCATCGCCGAGTTCCCCGCTCGTGGCCCGCTCGCGTCCTGCACGATCGTTGCGACGGACGCGGGGGCACCCGCGGATGGGCAGATCCACGCGCGGGTGCGTGGTCAAGTCTGCGAGGACGTTGCTCTGGTCATGTCGACATCGGGCTCGAGTGGCGCACCAAAGCGCGTCGCGATCTCGTTCGATGCACTGCTCGCGCAGGTCGAAGCGCACGGTGAGGCGCTCGGAACCACGTCCGACGATGTGTGCTTCTCGGTGCTGCCTTGGCACCACGCGTTTGGACTGGTTGTCGATCTGCTGCCGAGCCTGCTTGCTGGGGCGACGATCGTTGCCGACACGGCACTCGCTGCTGATGGGCGTGGTCTGTGCGACGCGGCGCGGGATTACGGCGCAACGCGGATGTCGGCGGTGCCGCAGACGATTCGGCTCGTTTCTGCAGTTGACGGCGGGATGCAGGTGCTGCGTTCGCTCCGCGGGGGTGTGGTCGGTGGGGCTCGGGTCTCTGCGGATGTCGCGGCGATATTGGGCCAGACACGGCTGCGCGCCGGGTACGGGCTGACCGAGGCTGGACCGGGCGTGACGCTTGGTGCTCCCGGCGTGTGGACGGCGGGGGCCATGGGCGCACCCGTTGGATGCGAGGTGCGCATCGCGGCGGACGGGGCGTTGCACGTCCGCGGCGTTGGCACGTCCGCGGGATCGTTCGAGCGGGGCAGGCTTGAGCGGCGCGATCGGGGGTCGTGGCTCGCGACGGGGGACGTCGTGGCATCGACGAGCGATGGCCTTGCGTTCATGGGCCGGGCAGACCACCGCTTCAAGCTCGAGAACGGGCGGATGGTTGACGTGCCGAGGCTTGAGCGTGCGATCGAGGCCCGCGTTGGCGGCGAGGCGTTGGTGCTCTCGCGGGATACGCGCACGATCGACGTGCTTGTGGTTGGCAGTGGTGATCGCGACGAGCCGGGCGCGTCGGACGGCGTGCGCGAGGATGTCGCCGAGGTGCTCGGCGGTCTTGCGAAGCGCCTAGGCGACGTGAGGCTGATCGGTCGTTTGGATCGCACGGCAAAGGGAGAGTGCATTCGCGCGAGTATCGCGAGGGACCCGATGGCAATCGCGGCCTAGGCCGCACCGTGAAGGGAGTCTGGAATGACTGCGGTTGAGGCTGGGCGTGCTCGCGTAGAAACGGCTCGAAGCGAGGCTATCGAGGAAGCATCGAGCGACGGCGGCGTTGTGTTTGGGCCGAGCAATCGGCTTGATTGCGAAGCGATCGAGCGGATCGCGCACGGCGCGCGTGTGGCGTACTCGGTCGAGGCCCGCCGCGTGATGGAGCGGTCGTGCGCGGTGCTCGCCGAAGCGGTGGCTTCTGGCGAGGAGATCTATGGGCTGACGACGGGGTTCGGGCCCCACGTGTGCTATGCGGCAGACCCGGATGCCTCGCGGCAAGGTAGTGCGCTGATTGCGCACCTCGCGGCAGGTTGGGGGCCGCTCGCGTCGCGGGACGTGGTGCGTGCGACCATCGCCGCGCGGTGCCAGGTGCTCGCCCAAGGATGCTCCGCGATCTCGCCGCAGGCGGCGGACGCGATGCTTGCGATCCTAAATAGCGACGTCGTGCCCGCGGTGCCCGCGATTGGTTCGGTTGGGGCGAGCGGCGATCTGATTCCGCTGGCCCATGTCGCGCGGGTGCTCGGCGGCGAGGGGCTTGTTCTTAACGGTGCTGGCGAGGCAATTCCCGCGGCCGCGGCGCTTGAGCGTGCGGGGCTCGCGCCCGTTGAGCTTGAAGCGCGGGATGCGCTCTCGATCGTCAACGGCACCGCGCTCATGACTGGGCAGGCGGCACTGTCGCTTGCACGAGCAGAGCGACTCCTCGGCGTGGCGGAGCGCTTGACGGCGTGGGCGTACGCGCAGCTCGCGGCGAGGCGGCAGGCGCTGGACCCGCGGCTGCACGCGGCGCGCGGGCATGCCGGGCAGGTGGAGTCGGCCGAGCGCATCGGCCAAGCGATCCCGGTTGCGTACGTGGAGGACGAGGGCCGACCACTGCAAGATGTCTATTCCGTGCGATGTGCTCCGCAAATTCTCGGCGCGTGTCGGGATCAGCTTGAGTACGCCCGGCGTGTCATCGAGCGTGAGATCAACGGCGTGAGCGATAATCCCGTGGTGTGGTCGGAGCCAGGAAGCGAAGCGGTGCTGCACGGTGGCAACTTCCAAGGCCAGCAGATCGCCTTCGCGAGTGATGCGGTAAATCTAGCCATCACGCAGATCGCAAATCTCATCGAGCGGCAGCTCGATGTTGTGCTGAACCCGGAGCTCAACGGCGGGGCGCCGTTGTTGCTCGCGTGGACGCCCGGTGCGATGAGCGGTCTTGCCGGTGCGCAGATCACGGCGACAGCGATGGTTGCCGACATGCGGCGCAGCGCCGTGCCATCGTCGGTTGCCAGCTTGCCAACGAACGGCCGGAACCAGGACGTGGTGTCGATGGGCACGATGGCGTCTCGGGTTGCGTGCGAGCAGGCCGATCGCTTGTCCGGCGTGCTCGCGATTCACGCGATCGCGCTGCGGCAGCTCGCGTTTCTGCGCGAGTGCGGGCGGGCGGATGGGCCTGTTGTGCAGCCGCCGGCGTGGTGCCCGCCGATCGACGGTCTCAAGGTCGATCGGGCGTTGCACGGCGACATCGAGCGAGTCGCGGCGGATTTCATTCGGCCAACGGACCTGTGATCGGAATCAGAGCGGCGACACGAAGCTAAACGCGGGCCACGGCCCGATGATCGTGCAGGCGATCTGCTGCTCTTGTGCGAAGCGGTGAAGCTGGTCGATCGTCGCACCGGCGGTGTCGCGATCGAGCAGCAGGCGGAGCGACGCTCCGTGGTCGGTAGCGATGAGTCGGGTGTCGGGCTTCACTTCGGTGATGGCGCTGAGCAATGAGGCCGCCGTTCGTGCGGCGACTGGCGGTAGGCCGTCCGCCACGGCGAGCTCATCGCGGCGTTGAGAGAGATAGCTGCGTTCGCCGACTGGCTCGCGCTGCTGGGGTTGGTCGCGATCGATGTGCACGGTCCACTCGTCGTGGTTTTCCAAGCGGTCTAGGAGCGACGTGAAGCGTGCTTCTCCCGCGCGGAGTAGTCGTTGGGCGGCGTCGCGATCGATCGGTTCATCGCCCCGGAACGGCACGCACGCGACCTCGTCGGCGATGCGTTGCACGGCATCGAAGTAGTCGCTCGCGTTGTCTCGCGTGACGGCTCGGTCGTCGTGCGTCGCGAGCAGAGTGAGATCGCCGTGGGTGATGCCGATGAGGGGCGTGCCGCGGGCGCCGACGTTGTGCCGGCCACACCATTCGCTCGCTCGGACGATCGCGTGGGGAAGGATCATGTTGAGTGTTCGAGGCCAGGAGCGTCTGCTCCTTCACCGACGCGAGGGCAGAACGAGTAACTCGGCCACGGTCCTGAAAGCGTGAAGCGAAGCCCGAGTGGCTCGAGCGTTTCGGCGACTTGGTCGAGAGCTTCGTCGAAGCTGCCCTGATTCGTCTTGTCGATCAGCAGCGCGATGTGCGCGATCTGCCAGCCTTCATTCTCGTCTGTTTCGAGCACGGGGCGCTCGGCGATATCGACCGTGGTCGGCTCGAGGGCGTCGAGTGCGGTATCGACGAGCGCGAGCGCACGCTCTTCAAGTGCCGCGTCGAGTGAGGATCGACCTTGCTTCTTCCGGAGGTAGTCCGCGCCCGAGGTCGCTTCCGAGGCTTTGGTTGGTTGTACGGCACGCTTGATCGTCGCGCGATCTGCGTAGATGCGGAGCGACCATTCGTGCGATCCACGCACCAGATCGAAGTACTCTGCGGCGTGCTCGGCGCAAGATGCCACGCGGCTGGCGAGAGCCTCGCGGGTTGTAAACACGCTTCCGAAGCCGGACGGCCATGTCGAGACACCCGCTTCGAGCAGAGCTCGCAGGACACTGTCGTGGGCCTCGGCGTGCGGCGCGAGCCACGCGACGTCGGCCAGGCGATCTTCCGCGTCGTCGCCGGTGAACATCGACGCGGGCACCTCGCGCACGACCGCGGCGAGGTTCTCAAAAGCTTCGAGGCGCACGCCGGGCTCGGGTGTGAGCTCGGCGACTGTTCGCAGGGCGGCCTGATCTGGCTCGACCAGTGCGATGAGGTAAAGCAGGGTTTGCTGCTCGACAGCGTCGATCGTCATGCCGCGGCTCCCTCGTCGTGCTGCTCGCGCGGTGCGCCATGGTTGATGTCCGCATCGGCAAGTGCATCCGTGATGTCGCTCGGTGTGATGTTCAGCGGGACTTCCTCGCCGGCGTGCTGGGCTCGAACGACGCGGCGGACCGCTGCCATCGCGGCGCGACGCATCGCGCCCGCGATCTCGGCGCCGCTGGCACCGTGGGTCCGGCTCGCAAGCTCGGCGGGGTCGATGGCTTCGGCGAGTGGTTTATCGCGCATGTGCACAGCGAAGATCTCGGCTCGGCCCACCGCGTCGGGTTGTTCGAGCCGGATAACCTCGTCGAATCGGCCGGGCCGTAGCATCGCGGGGTCGAGCAGGTCGACGCGGTTTGTCGCGCCGAGCACGAGCACGCCAGCGAGCTCCTCGACGCCGTCCATCTCGGCGAGGAACTGGGCGAGGATGCGGTCGCCAACGGGGTCGGATTGGTTGAGTCCGCGTGTTGGGATGAGCGCGTCGATCTCGTCGAAGAAGACGACGCACGGCGACGCTTGCCTCGCCTTGCGGAAGATCTCGCGGAGTCGGCGTTCGCTCTCGCCGACAAACTTGCTCATGAGTTCGGGGCCCTTGATCGAGATGAAGTTGGCCTCGGACTGCGCGGCCACTGCCTTTGCTGTGAGCGTCTTGCCGATGCCGGGCGGGCCTGCGAGGAGGATTCCCTTTGGTGGTTGCACGCCGGCGGCGCGGAAGGTGTCGGCGTGGCGGAGCGGCCACTCGACGGCCTCTATGAGTTGTTGTCGCACGTTGCCGAGGCCCCCGATGTCATCCCACGACACGTTGGGGGTCTCGATGAACACCTCGCGGATCGCGCTGGGCTCGACCTCGTGGAGGCCGGCACGGAAGTGCTCCATCGAGACTTCGAGGGACTGGATCGTCTCGTATGGCAAGCGGGCGGCGGCGAAGTCGATGTCGCCGATGATCGTGCGCAGGCACGCCATCGCGGCCTCGCGGCAGAGGGCCTCAAGGTCGGCGCCGACGCAGCCGTGCGTGATGGAAGCGATGTGATCGAGGTCGACGTCGTCGGCGATGGGCATGCCGCGGGTGTGGATGTCGAGTATCTGTCGCCGGCCGCGCTGATCGGGAATGGCGATCTCGATCTCGCGATCGAATCGGCCCGGACGGCGGAGTGCGGGGTCGATGCTGTTGGGCAGGTTGGTCGCGGCGATGACGACGACGCCGGCTTGCTGGTTCAGGCCGTCCATGAGCGCGAGGAGTTGTGCGACGATGCGCTTCTCGACCTCGCCCTCGACGTTCTCGCGCTTGGGCGCGATGGAGTCGATCTCGTCGACGAAGATGATCGCGGGGGCCGCAGCCGCGGCCTTCTGCCATATCTCGCGGAGGTGTTTCTCGCTCTCGCCGTAGTGCTTGTGGACGATTTCCGGGCCGGAGACGACAAAGAAGCTCGCGTCGGATTCGTGCGCGATGGTGCGCGCGATCAGCGTTTTGCCCGTGCCGGGCGGGCCGTGCAGCAAGACGCCCTTGGGCGGGTCGATGCCGAGGCGTTCGAAGACCTGCGGGTATCGGAGCGGGAGCTCGATCATCTCGCGGATGCGTGAGAGCTGGGTTCCGAGGCCGCCGACTTCCTCGTAGGTTGGTGCGGTGGGCGTGCGCGTCGCGGCCTTCGCGTTGCGTGTAATCGTGAGCTCGGTGGTCGGGCAGATGACGACCGCGCCGCCGGGCGAGACCGTATCGACCACGAAATCCGCGGCGCGCGAGCCGAAGAGGGTTGCGCGGACGGTATCACCCGTGGTGACCGCGACGCCGTCGAGCAGGCTCCCGATGTAGGGCAGATCGCGCTCTTCGATGGTGCCCGTGGTCGGCGTGAGCGCGACGCGGCGTGCCTCGGCGACCTCGAGCGGCGTGATCGTGAGCGTGTCGTCGAGGCCGACGCCGGCGTTTGCGCGGACGAGTCCGTCGAGGTGGGCTCGGCCCTGGCCGCGCTGGTCGGGGAAGGTGGGCATCGCGCGGCAGGCGGTGGCTTTGTTGCCCGCGAGGCTGACGAACGCGCCGACATCGAGGCCGAGTCTTTCGAGGTCGGCCGGATCGAGCCGGACGATGCCTCGGCCGACATCGCGGGGCAGCGATTCGGCGACGCGCGCCTCGATGGAGTTGGGTCGAGCCGACGGGGGTTCGGCTTGCTCGTTCGGTCGTTTGTTTCGTCGTGTGCTAGGCATCGAGGGAGCTCTCGAGTTCGGTGTGGGGGTTAGGCGTGGGGGAGTGTGATCTCGAAGACGCCGTTGCGGCCCGTCACGTTCAGACGCTCGGCGTCGCACGCTGTTGGCAGGAGCAGTTCTTTGTGGAAGCGCTTCTCGCCCGTGCGTGCCTCGATGGTCAGCACGTCACCCTCGGCGGTGAAGGTCGCGTCGTCGTCGCCGACGCCGGGCATCTCGACGATGACGAGCACGTGCGCGTCCTCGTTGAAGATGTCGGTGGGGGGCTCGCGGACCTCGCTGACCTTGGCTTGGCCTTGGTCGTCGCGGGTCACGTCGCCGAAGGGCTCGACGGTGACGCGTTCGTTGCCGGCGGCGTCGGCGAGTGTTCGGATGTTGAGGCCCATCTGGTATCGGCCCTCGCGGCCGTCGGGGGTCTTGAAGTTGCCCGACTTCTGCAAACGCTCGGCGGTTTCTGCGAGGTCGGCGAACTTGCCGAGCACCTCGCCGAGGCCTCCGAGGATACCGCCGACGGCAGACTTTCCAGCGTCGGCGTTGGTGCCGTTACGGCTCGATGTGTCGTGGGAGTGGTTGGTCACCGGGTGGTCTCCGTGGTGTTGGTGATGTTGCTGAGCTCGTCGCCGATGTTGATGCCGATCGTGACGCTGATGTCGCGGGGTAGCTTCGGGCGTACGTTGTGCAGGAGGCCCACGAGGAGCAGGCCTCGGCCGCCGGGGGGGAGCGTTTGGTCGATGCGCTTCGCGATCGCCTCATCGCGGCGTGCGAGGAGTTCCATCGCTTCGGCTTGGCTCGCGAGCGTCGCGTGGGCGGAATTTGTGGCCGCGATGCGCTGGGCGTGTGCGTACTCGCGCAGAAGAAGCGATGGATCCTCGGTGCCGACAAGCACACCTCCGCGAGCGATGAGGTTGACGAGCAGTTGGTGATTGGCGCTGCCATCCTCGGCGAGCTCGCGGACGATCTGCTCGGCGGCCTCGCTCGCGGGGAGTGCGTCCTGGTACAGCCGCAAGCCCTCTGGGTCGAGCGTGTCGCAGAACGCGACGATCCGGTGCCAGAGCTGGTCGATGACCCGTTGCCGGGCGGCCCACGCGTCATTGCCCAAGCGATCGCGCAGCACCGTGGCGAGGTCGCCGAGGTCGGCTTCGCTGTGGACGATCGGGACGATGGTAAGTTGCCGCCGCGTCATGGGAGCGCCTCCGGCGAGAGCGGCGCGCTCGGTGCCCGAGTAGACGTTGGCGGCCCAGCAGCCGCGAGAGCGGTTGGCGCTTGAGTGGTCTGTTCGAGGGTTTCAAGGCGCGACTCGAGCCGCTCGAGTGCCGCGAGCGTTCGGTCGGCGGTCTCCGTGGTTTCTTTGGATGGCTCGTTACCGAAGACGGGGCTGTTGGCCCACCAGTCCATGCCCATTTCTTGGGCCTTGTCGATCGAGCAGACGACGAGGCGTATCTGGATGGTCAGCAGCTCGATATCGAGCAGGCTCACCTTGACGTCGCCGGCGATGACGACACCCTTGTCGAGGATGCGCTCGAGCAGGTCGGCCAGGTTGGTCGAGCCGGTCGAGTGTGTTGGGTTGGAGCGGACGACAGCCATTGGTGCGAGTCCTGTTCGCGAGGGTGTTCCGTGGGAGCGCTAGAGCGCCTTGCCGAGCGGGCCGAGGTCAAGGTTGAGGTCGTCTTCGGTCAGGCCGAACTGTGCCGCGGTCTCGGTGATTTGCTTTGCTTGGGCTTGCAGGGTCGAGCCGAGGCGCTCGATCTCCTCATCGGTGAGCGAGCCCGCGTCCATGCGTCGGATCGCCTGGCGTTCGAGCAGCTCGTGCACGAGGCGAACGACGGTGAGCACGAGCTGGGCGAGGCCGTTGGCGACCTGCTTGTCATCGATGTCCACTCGCGCAGTGTTGCTGGTGGTCTTCGACGCGGTGGGAATGGCGGCGTTTGCGATGTCGTCGAGCACGGCTTGCATGCATTGGCTATCGGTCTGCGACTTGGGCGTCCCCAGCAACTTCATGCATGACGCGTGCGGTCTCGACAGAACTGACCAAAGCTTGCAAACCGATGTAGACCAAAGGGATGTCGGCCACGCAGAGGACAACCTCGGCGTGCGCGACAATGCCCCGCGCGAGCACGCGGTCGAGCGTCTCAACGAGCGACACGTCCGTGTTCTGGTCGACGTCCTGCGGTGGCGGGCCGGCGCGTCGGATCTGTCGGCGTCGGGGCATCGGAGTGCTGCTGTTATTGCTCATGCTGCACGCTTCATGTGGTCGGCGGCCTGCACGAGTGTGCTTCCGATGTGTGTGAGGTCGGCGAGGCCGCGAGGCTCGGTCGCTCGCGTGATCTCGCACACGGTTGTCTTGCCGTTGGCGGCTTCACGGATCGCGCGGAGCACGGGTTGCTCACGCTCCGCGAGCGAAGCCGCAAGGCCTTGCTGACCCGTCGGCGTGATTTGGTTGACTACCACGCCGCCGACGGAGACGCCGAGCGTGTCGCACGCGGCGAGCAGGCGGGTCGTTTCGGCGGCGCACACCTGCGTGGGGATCGCCACGGCGATGAGTGATGTTGCCTCGGGCGATTGCAGCATGCCGCGGAGTTTTTTGATGCCGCGGGAGAGCGTGAGCAGTCGCTCGGTGACGCGAGGGAGCTGGAAGACGTTGTCGTATTTGAGGAACACGTCGAAGATCGCGTCGAGCCATGACTGTGTCATGTCGGGCAGCTCAAGGAGCCGGAGTGTGTGCCCGGTGGGCGCGGTGTCGAGCACGATGGTGTCGTGGGTGCCTGACTCGAGCAGGTCGATCACGCTCACGAGCGCCATGACCTCGTCGAGGCCGGTGGGGGCGAGGTCGAGGAGATGCTCGAGTGCCTCGCGCTCGTAGGCGAGGCTCGCGGATTCCATGATGCTGTCGAGGAAGCCTTCGAGCTCGTCGGTGTATTCCTCGCGGAGCTCGGCGAACTCCGCGGCCGCGTCGAGTTGTATCGCGCTGAGGCCCTCGGTGAGTCGCGTGGCTTCCGCGTCGATCTCAACGTCAAAGACATCGCCGAGCGAACCGGCGGGATCCGTCGAAACGAGCAGCGTCTTTCCGCCAGACGCGGCGATCGCAGTGGCGATGCTGCTCGACACGGTCGTCTTGCCCACGCCCCCCTTTCCTGCGACGAGCACCAAGCGAGGTGCGGCGGGAGGCAGGCGAACGCTGCCTGACACGGTTGGGCGCGAGGTTTCGGTCGCGATCGACGCGTCGCCAACGATCGTGGCTGCGTCTGCAGCGGATGTGAGCACCGATCGGAGCAGGTCGCCCGTCGGCTCGCTTGCTTGCATCGACACGCCCCAGCGGGTGCGTTCGAGGACACTGTCCGGCAGGTCGGCGAGCGTTCGTCGTTGCGAGTCGCGGCGAGCCGCGAGGGAGTCGCCTGCTTCGTGCCCAATCAACCTGTTGATGACGATCTCTGGCGCGTCGATCTCGAGGGCATCAAGATCGTCGAGCAGTCGGGAAGTCTCGGCGATGCTCAGAGGCTCGGCGTTGCAGACGGGCACGAACCGGGCACGCCCATCGTCGCACCAGGTGTCGGCGACGAGCTGGAAAGAACCCGCGAGCTCGTCGACGAAGTTCTCGACCTCGTCCTCGCCGTCACCGTCGCCGAAGAGCGACGCCATGTAGCGGTGCTTGCCCAGCAGCGCGTCGATCGCCTCGAACCAGCCGCCGAGTAGGTCGGGCATCGAGAGCAAACGGAGCGCGTGGCCCGTCGGTGCGGTGTCGATGATGTAGCGGTCGGCGCGGTCGGTCTCGAGCCAGCGGGCGAGACGCACGAAGCACATCAGCTCGTCGACACCTGGGACCGACAGCTCGAGGAAGCGCTCGATGTCGTCGTCGTCGAGAAACGTGCCGCGTGAGGCGATCGCGTGGAGCGCTTGGGCGTGTGCGCCCATGAACTCGGCGTGCTCGGCTTGGGCGTCCATCTCGACGACCTCGAGGTTCGTCGGCAAGTCGAGGCCCGCGAGCGCGTCTCGCACGGAGTGGGCAGGATCGGTGGAAACGAGCATCACCCGGTCGTTGCTCGATGATTCGGCGATTGTCAGTGCTGCGGCGCACGCGACGGTCGTCTTCCCGACGCCGCCCTTGCCGCCGAAGATGAGCATGGGCGGGGCGTCGGCGCGGAGGAACGCGAGTGATTCGTTGGCTGGTTGTTGGGTCACGGGCGGTCCTTGTGTGCGTCGGGTGGTGGTGTTGTCTCTGGGCTCGCTGCGCCGTCGGAATCCGTGTCGTCGTCGTCGGACTCGGTCGTGTCGGTCATGCCGTCGAGGGCATCGAGGCGGTCGAGGAGTGCCTGCTCGCGCTCGTCGAACTCATCCTCGGTGATGCGCTCGGTCTCGAGCTGCATGTGCAGCGATTGCAGCTCGCGCGTGACGCGCAAACGCTCGTCGTCGATGTCACGCTCGGCGGCGTTGTGGAGCTCGCCGACCAGCCACAAGAATCCCTTGATCGGGCTGAGCAGGATGTCATCGACAATGAACATGTCGGTCCCTTTCCGGTCGCGCGGGCGTCGCCAACGACCGCGTCAGGCTTTACGCAGCCGCGTGGATACCGAGATCGAGTTCGACAAAGTGGTGGGGGGCGAAGGGCCCCGAGACCTGGAGCGCGTAGTGGTCGCCAAACTCCGAGGCTGCGGACTCGAGGGCTTGATCGAAGGCGGCGATGCGATCGCGCTCGATGAGCAGCACCACGGTCGCGAGTGACGACTCCTCGGTCGGATCGAGTTCAGCAGAGTCGCGTGCGCACGCGCTGAGCAGATCTCGCAGTTGCATTGCGTGTGCGTGCCGTTCGCCAGCAAGAACCGCCTCGACGCGCCGGCCGATCGAGACCTTGAGCTCATGGGGAGCACCCTCGCCAAGCTCTACGAGCTGATCGCGGCGGCCGCATAGCTCATCGTCGAGCTCGACGAGATGTGCAAACACATCGTCCACGTCCCAGCGGAGCGTGACGGTGATCTCGACGCAGCCGGCGACGTTGGCGAGCTGGTCGGAGATCGCGGTGCTGTGGTCCTCGAGCACCGCGCCAAGTTCTGCCGGCGAGGCCACCATGCCAAACGCAACCGGTAGCGTCGTTGCCGACTGGGCCAGGTGCGTGAGCACACGCTGGTGGGCCGCGAGATGGCGGCGCTGTGGGCGGAGCCGGCCGGGCGGGAGCTCGCTCACGGCTGCGAACACGTTGCCCGCGCCGAGTGTCTCGACGGTACCGTTCGCAAGGCCGTCCACCGGTGTGTGCAGCGGTTGGTCGGTAAACGCGTAGATGTACAAATCGTGGTCGTTCATGGTGTCGCTCTCGATCTAGGGCTGGGATTACGCGGCATTCGACGACGAGTGCGGGTGGTTGTCGGCTTCATTCTCATAGGGCGCGGCTGTCTGCGGCTGGGGCGGCTGCGTGAGAGAGCCCGGCCGGACGGTGCGGATGAGTCCGTCGGCAATGACCACGTCAAGGAGCCCGCTGCACGTGGCACAGCGAAGGAGGCCCTCGTAGTCGCAGTACGAATCGTCAACGCCAAACGCGTGGCCGCAGTAGAGACAGTTCACTCTCACGATGTTGCTTCCTTCCGCGGCGCCCTGGCGCCGTAGCTGTGGGTAACGTGGTCTGCCGTCGTGTCTATTGCCTCGGCGTGCACGGCGCTGACGCTCGGCGTCTCGATCGTCTGCAAGATCTCGAAGATCTCTGATTCGAGCTGGTCAACGCGCGACTTGGCAACATCGGCGCGCTCTTGCGCAACGCGACGTTCTTGTTCACGCCGGCTCCGTTCCATCTCGAGCGTGCACAGACGGAGGTACCGCTTGTGCGTGCTGCCGGGGCTCGTGCTGCGGCCGGCGACGGTGCGTATGTCCTGGACGCCTTTGCGGCTTGGCTTTGCTGCCATGTCGATCTCCGTTGTCTTCACTTGGGTGCGTCGCGGCTTGGTTACGCGGCACGCTTGCGTTGGTTGCGAGTGCCGCGGGAGCGCGAGATCGTCTTCTCGATGAACGCTCGGAAGGCTTCTTCGCTCAGGCGTTCCCCGTCGGCGAGGGTGCACTCGGCGTCCTCGCCAAGAATGTCCCACGCGATCGCGGCGAAGATCTCGTCGCGGGCATCGACCGCGACGCCGGCCTCGCGAGTAACGCGTGCGAGTGCGATCGCTGCACGGATCGTCGGGCGCGGTGCGTCTTCCTGCTCGCCGCGGAGCGTGCGCACGAGCGATACGATCCGTTCGGCCGAAGACGTGTCGCAGTCGGTCGCGGCCGCAACGATTTTGGACTCGGTCTTCGCGTCGTAATGCCCGCAGCGGATCGTGATGAGCCGATCGAGCAGCGCGTCTTGTGCGCGGTGGACGCCCGCGTACTCAACGGGGTTCGACGTGAGGATCAGGCGGAACTCGGGGTGCACGCGGATGTAGCCGGCACCTGCGCGAGGCGTGGCAAGGATGCCTTCCTCAAGGATCGAGAGCAGCGTGTTGTTTGCTTCGGCGCGTGTGCGATTGAACTCGTCGTAGATGAGCGTGTGGCCGTGCTTGCACGCGGTGGTGAGGCGGTTGTCCGTCCAGTTGACGTCGAGTGATTCTTCTGTCTTGAGCACTGAGTGGATGTAGTTGTCGACCGTGCTGGATCGCCGGTACCCGCTGTCTCGGCCGACCAGGTCGCCGCCGCCGAAGGAGTCGTTGCCGTGGATAAGCGATACAGGCCGGCCTCGGAGCGCCGCGATGTGGAAGGCGAGCGTGGTCTTGCCCGTGCCAGCGGGTCCGGCGAGGTGAACGGGGTAGCCGGACCCGATGTACGCCATCGCTCGCGTGACGGTGCCGTCGACGCGTTCGGTGTGCACGAAGCCGTCGCTCGCCTCGGGCATGATCGTGGCGCTCGGTGCGGTGGTGTGGAGGTGCAGGGCCGGTTCCGCGATGCGTTGTGTCTCACTCATGCGGGACCTATCGGAGCGTGGGGTGGATTCGGGCAGGCGTAGTACTTATAAAAAGCTACTTTGGTATGTTCCTCGACCGCTGCATCCCTCGCCCGGCCTACATGGCGGCGCGAGCGGTGTGACGCGTGTGGTCGCTGCCAAGGGCTACGGGATATCCGTTCGCCGGAACCGTCCACGCGGGGCATGCGTTGTCTCGGCTGGCGTTGGTGTATCGCGGTGATCGTCGCCAACGCATTCGTCGCTATAGACGTCGGGGTCCGGTGCGTCGGGTGCGTCGTGTTGCTCGTCGGTGAGCCACGCGTCGCAAAGCGCGGGCGTGGTCTCGGCGTGGACGGCGTCATCCTCGAGTGGTTGATCGAGCGTCGTCGATGCTTCGTGACTGTGATGGATGTCGCGAACTGGCTCCCCGGCCGTCGTGCTGTCGGTTTGGACAGTGTCCATTGGCTCATGGGAAGCGGTTGGGACATCGACGGCTGGTTGTGTGACTGTTTGTGAACCGCTTGGCTCGCGGATGCCGCGAATGCGGAGCACGTCGCTGCGGAGCGACGCGAGGAACGCGGCGCGATCGGCGGCGGCTTCGGAGGCTCGTTGCTCTCGGTCGGCCTTGAGTTGGGCGCGCAGGGCTGCCATGTTCGAGCGGAGATCGGCGGGCGTCCAGGGCCCATCGGGCTCGCTCGGCGTCGACTGCGATGGCAGGCGATCGCGCAGGAGACGAGCGGATGCTTCGACTCGGGATAGCGTCTCTTGTGCTGTATCGAGTGCTGTATCCGGTGCCAGGGCATCAAACGCCGTCGCGAGGCATGCCATCTCCGTGCGCACGTCCTCGAGCCAGTCGCCCATGCCGGCGTAGAACGTGTCGATCGTCTGATCGAGGTCTCGCCCGCTCGTGGCAGCTCGATCGCGGAGGTGCTGCAAGCCGGCCTGGGCATCGGAGAGGCTGCAACGCGGGGTGGGCGGGTGTGGTGAGTGTTCCATGATGCCTCCGGGCGCGTTGGGCGTGCGTGGGCACATTGTGTGCAAGCGGCCCGCCCGACGTTTCGGTCGGGCGGGCCGAGGTGCCGCCAGCCGCGTGTGCGGCGTGGGTCAGGCGTTCGGTGCTGCCGCGGTCGCGGTCAGGCCGATCGCTTCGGCGTACTTGAGATAGGTCTCCACCGAGGCGACGACAACGCGCGCTTCGACCGAGAGCAGCTCGATGCCGACGAGTGAGACCTTCGCGAAGGCATCGACGACGATGCCCTTGTCGAGGATGCGGTCGACAACCTCGGCGAGGCTCGAGGAATCGGTCGTCTTTTGGATCTTGGCCATCAGACAGTCCTTTCATGTGGGCCGCCATTGGCCCGAATCACCACCCGGAGTCTTGACGTCGCTCGGCGTGCCGGGCGCACGCGGAGCGAGCCGCGGCACATCCGCAGCGCCAGAGCTATCGGCCGGGTGTCATAAGCACTTGGAAGTGTGCAGCGTCTGGAGTCCCCGGCGAGAGGGAGGCGCGTGCGGCTTGTTCCGGCTCGGGTCGGATGTCCGAGGGGCATCGTCATCGGTGCGTGCTGTAGCGCGTGGGGTCGTCGGAGAAACACCGTCAAGCTACCCCCTGCCGCCCCCGATAGTCCGAGCACATGAAAGAGTGCATGCGATGACTGATACCACCGGCCCGCACGACAACGACCAGCCCACACCGAACCCGCCCGCGCGGTTCCGCCGGGCAGATGTTGCCGCGCCCGAGCACGCGTCGACGAGCGATGCGGCTCAGCAGCCCAGGGTCGATGAAGTCGATGGCGAAGCGGTTGAAGCGGCCCCGGTTGAGCCGGCGACGGAGACATCGGAGGCCGGTGATTCTGAAGCCGTTGATACGACCGATGCCCAAGACCTCAGCACGAAAGATGGTGATGCTGGCGGTGAGGAGGGTGACGCCGAGCGCAGTGGAGCACCCACTGAGGAGCCGTTGTCCGCGTTCGATGTCGAGAG
>ERZ1740070.481-NODE-481-length-27202-cov-6.356909_pt1 | contig 27202 bp, 23 predicted proteins | sample MGYA00581734_ERZ1740070 | MGnify/ENA primary metagenome ERZ1740070 (study PRJEB43018, sample SAMN04849744) | marine metagenome | isolation source: floating plastic debris | place: Pacific Ocean | collected 2008-09-01 | study: EMG produced TPA metagenomics assembly...
GACGTTGTCGAACTGGTGGGCGGGTCCGCCGCACTGGAGCATCCGGTTGGAGATTTCGGCTATTTCCAGGTTGGGGTCGACCAGGGCTTTGATGCGGCGTAGTTGGCCACGCTGTTCGACTTGGTTGATGAATTCGCGGAGGTCTCGGGCCATGGGGTAAGTGGGTCTTTGTGGTGATGAGAACTCACGGTGGACTTTCCCCTTAGAAGGGGGATCCAAGGGGGTCCTCAGGTGATGCCACTTTACGAAACGTAAAGCTACGTTTTCTATTATGCGAGGAAATTGGTTCGGTGAGGCGGTGTGGCGTGATGGGTTGCTCAGGGCTTGCCCCCCTGAAACCCCCTTATGTTGGGACCTCCGACGTCCCCACACCCCTCGCACAAGAGGGCTGTTGCTTTCTCGTCTAGGGTGATTCACTGGTGATCGGCGAGGCAGTTACGCTGCTCCGCATTCGCTGCGCACCATAAAACATGGGGGGTCTGTTTGGCCCCTGACACATCTTTACCGATGCTAGATTCGCTTGGCTAGATTTTGATTGCCCTTATCAATTCTGAGATGTGGTAAGACTTGAAGCCCGTAGACTTTGGGGGTTTAGGGGTCTGGATAATCTACAGATTCTCTATTGAAAACTTACTTGGGAAATATCTCCTGCTGCGCTTGCAACCGAAACTTAGGAATTGTTAATAAAAAACTTCATGATTTAGGTTTTATGTGCTGAAGCTTTCGCAAAAAACGAGCCAGAATATCGATAATCGACCCTGCCGTAACTCCAAACTTAAGCTATTGGAGACAACCCAGTACGCTGGGTTGCAGGGCGGCGTTCCGGCCCTGCCCAGGGGGTTTGGGGAACTCGGAGGGGACCCCAAGCAACATCTTTAAACTCCACACCAGTCGCTCAAGCTATCACTTAAAACCATGAGCTTAATTTTTAACAAGCCCTTACTCTGCCTCTAGCACGGTCACTTCGTAGCGGTCATAGTCTTGGTCCATTGATTTGATCACCCGCAGCGGTCTCACTTCGCCGGGGAGCATAGGGGCGTCGCTGCCGTAGACGGCGAGGAGATCTTTGCTGAGGATGAGTTTGCCTTGTTGGTTGTAGAAGTCGGTTTGGAACTTGAGCTGGCGAATGGCGGTGTCGCCGGTGTTGGTGATGGCCCATTCGGCGTCGAAATAAGCGCTTTCGGTGATGTCGTAGGCGTTAAAGTTTTCGGTGCGGGTGTTGAGGTTAAAGCTGAGCTGGGGAGGTTGCTTAAACCCCCAGATGTATTTGATTGGGGTGGCTTGGGTGTAGCTGTCTGGGGCGGGGAGTTCGTCGATGGTGGTGACGCTGAACCGCACGCTGTCTAGGTCTGGGGTAATTTTTTGGATGAGGTCAATGGTGTGATGGTCGCCGGGTCGCACAGTGGCGTCGCTGTCGGCAATGGCATCTTTGCTGTCGGTTGCGATCGCAACGCCTTTGTTGTCTAGGTATTCGACTTTTAGGCGCAGACCGTCGATTTCTTGGTTGCTGTCGTTTAGCAACACCCCCTGCAGGGTGTAATAGGAGGAGTCTTCATAGTTGTCTAATCGAGATAGACGGGGTTTTAAAGTTAGTCCTGGGTCGTCAAAAATAATGGGGATGTCGACTTCGGCAGAGATGGCGTCGGTGTCTGGAATGTTCTCGGTGGCGGGCTCTGCGGCATCTTCAGCGGAGCCGGCATCTTCGTTAAGCTGCTGTACTTCAGTCCGGGTGGTGATTAGATTCAGTACGGGTATGGCGCCAACAAGAACCACCAGTGCGGCTACCCCTAACCAAATCAGCCGCTGTCGTCCGTTGGCCTCTTGCTCTAGGGCGCTGATCAGCATGACGGACTCTGGGTTGCTGGGGTTGAGTTCTAGACAGCGCTTGGCCAGGGCAATGGCTTGTTTTTTGTCGTCTGGATTTTTGCGTTTGCCATAGCGCTGGTCGTAGGCGTAGGTCAGGGTTTGTAGGGCTTCGAAATTGAGCGGGTCTAGAGCGCTGGCCTGGGTAAGTTCTTCGATCGCTTCGTCAGGACAGTTAAAGTCTAGATAGTTGCGACCGCGTTCAAGATGGTCCTGGGCTTTTTGTTTGACGGCAGCAATGTCGTCTGGGCCTAATCCGACTTCTGCAGCTAGGGCATTGAGACTATCGGCAGTGATGGGGGCTTCCCAGTCAAGCAGCCGTTGAATGTATGTTTCGATGACGCGATCGCGACCCATAGGGGACTCCCTTAACCTGATTACTTAGCCGCTGGTGTACACATAGCAATACGCACTAAATTCTGAAATTACGGATAAAAACGGGCCGGTTCTAAGCTGTGCGTAATGGCCCCATAATCCGTCAACCTTAGACAGAAAACTTTAAGCATCGTTAACGGTGCTCCCTATTCGATTTTTGCGACAGACACTTTGTAGCGCTCATAGTCGCTGACAACGGGGGCAATAACACGGAAAGGACGGGTTTCTCCGGGCAGTAGGGCGGCGTCATTGGTGTTGATGGCAAATACGTCTTCGGTCTGTAGTAGCTGCTCGTTGTCGTCATAAAAGTCGGCCTTTAGCTTCAGTTCACGAATGGGTAAATCGCTGGTGTTGATAATCACCCATTCGGCGTTAAAGCTGGGGTTTATGGCGTTGTCGGCAAATTCGCTGTCCTGGGTGGCTTTTTCGCTGCGGCTGGTGAGGTCAAAACGAATGCCGTCAGGTTCTGGGGTTGCCCAACCGTAGTTGATGGGTGTGGGCGGAACATAGGTGCTACGGGCTAAGGACTGCTCAAGGTTGGTAATGCTCAGACGAATAGTGGCCAGGTCTGGGGTAACTCGTTGCAGCAGGTTAAAGGTGTGGGTATCGCCTGGACGAATGACAGCGTCAGTGTCAGCAACGGCGTCTTTAGCGGTGGCTGCGATCGCAAGGTCGTTGCGGTCTAAAAATTCGACATTGAGGGTCAGTTTGCTAAATTCTTGGTCGCTAGCGTTAATAAAAACACCCTGCAGTCGATAGTAAACTTCGTTTTCGTAGTCGCCTAGCTCCGATACGCGGGCTTCTAGCATTAGTCCTGGATGGTCAAAAATAACTGGAATATCAACATCAGAAACAAAGTCAATCTCGATGCCACTGTCGGGCTCAACGCTTTGACCAGGTTCATAGAGAACCGCCGCCCCAGGAATCATTGTGCCCGGTGCCGGGCCAAGCGGTGCTGATGGCTTTGAGAATACGGGCAAACGGCTAACCCCCAACAGGCCAATGCTAAGGGTGGCTACCCCCCCGGCTAGGGCAGCAATTTTTTGCTGGGTCCACTTTGAGGCTTGTTGCTTACCTTTAGCTGGGGTGTGCTCCAAAAAGCTGATAAGCACCATGGCTTCTTTGGCGTCGGGCTTGAGTTCGATACAGCGTTTAGCAATAAACAACGCGGTTTGTTTATCGACCCGTTCGCGGGTGCGGTTATAGCGCAGACCATAGACGTTGGCTAAGGCTTGGAGTATTTCTAGGTTGACGGGTTCTAGGGCCACTGCCTGATTAAGCTCGTTAATGGCGTCGTCTAAACAACCAAATTCGATATAGCCGCGACCACGGGTAAAGTGGGCCTTCGCCTGGATGCTAATGGCTTCTAGCTCACCGCTGGTAATCCCGACCTCCTCAGCAATCCTGGTGAGGGTGGCGCGAGTAATTGGCTTTTCCCAAGCCAATAGCCGTTGAATATAAGCTTCAATGATGCGATCGCGGCCCATAATTTACTCCGTCTCTACTCAATGCATTCCCTAGCACCGTTAGTAGATACGGATAAAAATGCGACTAAGTTCCATAAAGTCTTCGTGGCACCGCCTAGGGGTGTCACGAGTTAACCTGGCCAAATGTTGTTACAGCTCTAGCTCAACGCTCGTCTGAGACTTGAACGCCAAGGGAGAATTGGCCGCCTGTCCAACAACCTGCTCAATGTCGGTCACACTAACATGAACGCTAATTAACTCTGGCGTAATGCGGTGGAACACTCTCAGCGGACGGGCATCTCCATGGCCAATTCTGGCCTCACCCTCTGTAACCGTAGCCTCATTTAAGGTTGAGATTGGGTTGCCATTGCCGTCTAACAGCTCCACCTTGAGCGCCAGCTTTCTAATCGCCTGGCCGCTGTCGTTGATGACTACACCGTAAAATTTGTAATAGGGCTCACCCTTATATTCACCCAGTCGCGACAACCGAGGTTCAATAAACAAACCGGGGTGGTTAAAGGTAACAGGCACATTGGGGCCTGGGTCAAATTCTGATTCGACTTCTGACTCGACATCCGCCGCCATAACAGTCTCTGAGGCAGAGTCAGAGAATATAGGAAAGCGGTCGATGTTCGCCCACCCAATCGCGACAGCAGCCACGCCACCCGTCAATACAACCAGTGATTGCGGTGTCCAGCGAGAGCGTTTTTGCTGTCTAAATGTGTGTCCCAAAAAGAGCACCAACAGCGCAATTCTTGTTTTTGTGAGTCGCGATATTTTTTTGGGGTTAAACAAAACTTCTATAAAGCCAATCAAAAGAAAAATGTTTGGCTTTGTCTGTCGTGCCACTTCTTTGGGGTCAGCGTCATGCTCCAATGATTTAATTAAGGCCAGAGCTTCTTTATCGTTGGGTTTTAGCTCCAAGCACCGCTGCGCGAGCAACAGTCCATATTCTCTGTCGGCCAGACTGTTCTCATCGGTGTAGCGTAGGTTGTGAATCTCGGCTAACGTGCGCAGAACTTCTAGATCAGCGGGGTTAATAGATTTAGCCTGGTTAAGTTCATCAATGGCATTATCAAGACAGCCAAATTCAACAAAATTACGGCCACGAGTCAAATGTGCCTTTACCTTGAGGTTAATGGCATCTAGCTCACCTTGGGTAATCCCCATCTCATCGGCAATAGCCTTGAGAATCGCAGGGGTAATTGGCTTATTCCATGCAAGTAAACGCTGAATGTAAGCCTCGATAATGCTGGCGCGACCCATGATTCACTCCCTTTTAGCGACTGCGAACAGATGTCCCTTTCGGACCATCTATAGAACAGTTAAACCAAGTACGCTGATGGTATGCCCCATAGTTTGTTCCATCCTTAGTTATGCATTCGTCGTATCTCGTGTTAGATACGGATAAAATTCTGACTAAGTTTTCATAAAGACTCTGTGATGAAATCTTCATAATTCATCCGTAATGGAAATCTATGGCCCAAGCCAAAATCTCAGCCCCTTTAGAACAATGGAATTAGCCACCTTGGAGTATCTAGTGACAATGCAGCGCTAAACTACAACGTGACTGTATGGATCCTGAGCAGGATTTTAATATGGTTTAGCTGTGTTCTCGGTACGCCTGACGGTGTCTGCTACCCCTACCCCCGACCAACTACATTCCATCAAGGGCCAGCTTGATTTGGTATTGATTGCCCTAGAAACACTTGTGGGCATTGGCTCAGAAGCGATTTTGGATCAAGCCAAGTCTCTACAGCTAGAGACATTGCTGTCAGACCGTGTGAGTCTGTGGCGACTGCGACAGTCAAGCCCCCTGCGCAAGGGGCAGGGGCGCAAAAAGCTCGATGTGGACGAGGCTCGAGCGTTGGTGCTAATTACGGCACAGCTTGCTAGCCAACATCGACCAGCCATTCACCAGGCGGTTAACGCTTTAGAAAAAGCGACAGCAGACGGGGCTCCTCCCCATCGAGTTGCAGTTCTGGGGGACTACCTCGATCGGTTTAGTAATACCTACAGTGAGCGGATGGAGACAGAGGTCAAACCCAATACGCTAGAGCGACTGGCGTTTCAGCTGCTGATCGATCTGCTGTTTTATAGCAGCACCAGCGGCCCTCAGCGACTCTGGCAAACACTTTTAGATCGAGCCGAATAGACCGATAATGGGTGGGTCAAAAAAGCAATCTACTCAGCATGACTGCAGAGTTTCTTAAGGGGACCAATCTTTATCTGGTGGGCATGATGGGCTCTGGCAAAAGCACCATCGGCAAACATCTGGCCCAGACCCTCAGCTATCGCTTTATCGATACCGACGAGGTGATTGTGCAGGCGACCGGTCAGAGCATTAATCAAATTTTTACAGATCACGGAGAAGCCACATTTCGGGACATTGAAACCCAGGTATTGGCTCAGGTTACTCCCTATACCCACACGGTTATTGCCACTGGCGGTGGCATGGTCATCAAGCAAGAAAACTGGAGTTACCTACAGTCTGGTCTGGTGGTGTGGATCAATGTGCCCGTGGATGAGCTCATCGCCCGACTAAGCCGCGATCGGTCACGACCGTTGCTCAAAACAGGCGACCTGCGCCATAAGCTGACAACGCTATTGGAGCAGCGCCAGGCTCGCTATGCCCAGGCCGATGCTACGGTGACCCATCAACCAGGGGAAAAGGTAGATGCGATCGCATCCCGCATCCTCACAACCCTCCAAACCGTCGTTGCCGAAAACCCCGCCACCAGCACCACCATTAATCATTAACCACGTGTAGAGGCGTTCCATGAAACGCCTCTACACCACGTTCCCTATTCCTTCAATTTCTATGGAATCTGCCGCCAACCGCGTCCAAATTCTCAGCGAAGCCCTCCCCTATATCCAGCGATTTCGTGGCCGTACCGTGGTCATCAAATATGGCGGTGCAGCGATGAAAGATAGCACCCTCAAAGATGATGTCATCCGCGACATCGTTTTTATGGCCTGTGTCGGCATTCACCCCGTCGTGGTTCACGGGGGTGGACCTGAAATCAATACCTGGCTCAGTAAACTCAATATTGAAGCCCAGTTTAAAGACGGACTACGGGTCACTGATGCTCCCACCATGGACGTTGTAGAAATGGTGCTGGTGGGCCGGGTTAACAAAGAATTGGTGGGTCTGGTGAATGCCGCTGGCGGCAGTGCCGTTGGCCTCTGTGGCAAGGATGGCAATCTGATTACGGCCCGTCCCCACGCTGCCGAGGGCGTTGGCTTTGTTGGCGAGGTCACCCGCATCGAACCCAAGCTAGTCAAATCTTTAGTGGACGCCAACTATATTCCAATTATTTCCAGTGTGGCCGCCGATACTAACGGCCAACCCTATAACATCAATGCCGATACCGTCGCAGGCGAACTTGCCGCCGCCCTCGGGGCCGAAAAGCTGATTCTACTCACCGATACCCCCGGCATTCTGAAGGATTACCACGATTCCTCCACTCTATATAACAAGTTAGATATCCAGGAAGCCCGAGCCCTAATCGACTCCGGTATCGTTTCCGGCGGCATGATTCCCAAAGTCGCCTGCTGTGTCCGCGCCCTGGCCCAGGGTGTTCGCGCGGCCCACATCCTCGACGGACGCGTTCCCCATTCCCTCCTACTTGAAACCTTTACTAAAGGCGGCATCGGCTCCATGCTAGTCGCTTCACATCAAACGGCTTAGAATAGCTCCAAAGCTATCCCTCCTCCCACACCTAAAAACCTCCTCCGACCTTAGATATGGCAGCTACCTGGTGGACTAAACTCAAGCAAAACTCCCTGGCCCGATTTGGCGCTACAGTTCTGATTATTTTCTATCTGACGGTAGCGTTTGCAGAGCTCACCGCGCCCTACAATCCTTATGAGCAGCAGACAAACGGATCGCTGTTGCCACCGACGACAGTTTACTGGCGTGACCAGGTATCTGGCAGCTTTATCGGCCCCCATGTCTATCCAGTCACCCAGGGTCCGGTGGATATTGAGACAGGAGAACGAGAAACCGAAACTGACTTTTCTAACCCTTCTCCTATTCGACTGTGGGTAAAAGGCTCTGAGTACCGGCTCTTTCAATTTAGTCTGCCCTTTGTAAAAAGTATTTCCTTTGAAGACTCAATGCAGCTCGAAGAGGTAGAACTCTTTAGAGGCATCACCTTTGACCGTCACCTCTTTGGCACCGTTGGCGAGGGGAGATGGAATATTTTTGGCACCGATGAATCTGCGCGAGATCAGCTCAGTCGATTGATCCACGGGGGTCGTATTAGTCTCAGCATCGGTCTTGTGGGAATTATGATTACCTTTCCCTTGGGGCTGCTGGTGGGGGGTATTTCCGGTTACTTTGGTGGCACTGTCGATACGATAATTATGCGTCTGGTCGAGGTAATTATGACCATTCCAGGGTTCTTTTTGTTGGTCACCCTGGCAGCGGTATTACCAGCCGGGCTCAGCAGCTCTCAACGCTTTTTACTCATTGTCCTAATTCTGTCGTTTATCGGCTGGACAGGTCTCGCCAGAATTATTCGCGGTGAAGTATTGTCGCTAAAAGAACGTACCTTTGTTCAAGCCAGCCAGGCCATGGGTGGACGTTCGCTGCACATTATTTTGCGTCACATTTTGCCCCAGACGGCTACCTACGTGATTATCTCAGCGACGCTGGCAATTCCTGGCTATATTCTCTCTGAGTCGGCCCTGAGCTTTATTGGCTTGGGCATTCAGCAGCCAGATGCCTCCTGGGGCAACATGCTCTCGTCGGCCACAAACGCATCGATTTTGGTGCTGCACCCCTGGTTAATTTGGCCTCCGGCGGCACTAATTGTAATTACAGTTCTGTGTTTTAACCTACTGGGCGATGGTCTACGGGATGCCCTCGACCCACGTAGTTTGGAAGAATAATGGGCACGCTATCCTAAAGTCAATCGCAGCCGGTAACTCCTATGACGATTGCTACCAATAAACCCCTTACTCTTGATGAGTATTTGATCTATGACGATGGTGCAGATACTCGCTATGAGTTGGTTGACGGGATATTAGCAGAAATGCCAACCGAGAGCCCGATCAATAAGACCATCGTCATGTTTTTGGTGAGTTATTTTTTGCGGTTAGGGGTGGCCTATTACCGGCTTGCCGTGGGTCATCAGCTAGAGGTGACGTCTGAGAAAGCATCTGTACGAGAGCCTGACCTGGTGGTGCATTCGGAAGAGTCTGCTGCTGCTATTTTGCAGGACGGTAAATTGTTGCGGCTGGGGATGCCACTACCCGGTTTGGTGGTAGAGGTAGTATCAAACAGCAATACGGACCCAAAATCGCGAGAGCGGGACTATGTAGAGAAACGCCAGGAGTATGGTTCACTTCAGGTGCCCGAGTATTGGATTATCGATCCAGTCGCAGAAGTCGTTTTTGTTTTAACTCTGGTAGATGGGAGCTATCAGGAACGCAAGTTTATGGGTGATGAGGTATTGATATCGTCTAGATTTCCTGCAGTAGATTTAAAGGCTGCTCGGTTGTTGCGGGCTGGCCTATAAAGGATTCTTCTGGCTTTACCTAGAAGGACTCTCGGCCGGCGAGAGGGGTATGTGCTGGGTGTGAAAAGGCTAAAAAGCTAGGGATGACTGCCATGGCCTAATTTTGCATCTTTGATACAAATGTTTTCGCTTTGAAGAAGGAATTTTATAGGTCGCCTAAGCTTATATCCAAAGCATTGTCAGGACCGCATGTATCAGCTATTACAACTCGTTCACCTTATTTTGCTGCATGTGATGAATTGGCTGCAGCCATATCTGGGGCCAATTTGTTTTATTTTGGCTTGGTCAGTCGTGGGCTTGGGTCTATGGCAGGTAATCGCAGCCACCCGTGACGGGGTTCAGCGAGCCCGAACGATGCACCGTATTCCATGCTCAGACTGTAGTTTTTTTACTAATCAGGCCGTTCTAAAGTGCACGCTCCACCCGACACAGGCGATGTCAGAAGAGGCTATCGGTTGTGGAGACTTTGAAGTAGCCAACCCTACAATGGCTGCACATCAGAGGTTAAAAGCTTCGGACTAGAGCATTCAACAAAACGTTAGCTCCAGTCTGTTGAATATCAGACTAGCTAGCGCATTGACACCAAACTAACCAAGGACATTAGCTTCTTGAAGCGTTAGCTTGAATACATTAATTTTGCCTGAATTTACTGAGTCCTTTATGGGCTAGTCAAACTAAACCAAATATTCTGTAATTAGCCTGTTATTTTGACGTGCTTGTAGCAATTGCGGGCAATCTGATGGGAAGAGCTGGCGAAAGGCTGGTTGAGTGTTTCTAAACAGTTGGATCGCTGGGTGGTTTCTAGGACGTCGCAATGATTTCGATTTTTATTTTGACTCACAATGAAGAACGAGACATTGCTGCATGTATTAAGTCAGCTTTGGTTTCGGATGACATTACTGTAGTCGATTCGATTAGTTGCGATCGCACCCTAGAAATTGCCCAGCGCTATCCTGTTCGCATTGTTCAGCATGGCTTTGAAAGCCATGGCAAACAGCGCACTTGGATGCTACGCAATGTACCCACCAAGTATGAGTGGGTCTATATCCTAGAAGCCGATGAGCGCATGACACCGGAACTATTTAGCGAGTGCACAGCCGCCGCTAAATCACAGAAGCACGTGGGCTACTACGCGGCTGAGCGCGTTATGTTTATGAATCATTGGATTCGCTACAGCACCCAGTATCCGCGCTACCAGCTCAGACTGCTCGATAAACAGAAAGTATGGTTTGACGACTATGGTCATACCGAACGCGAAGTATGTGACGGGTCCACCGGATTCCTCAAAGCCACCTATCCCCACTACACCTGTAGCAAAGGCTTTGACCGCTGGCTTGAAAAACACAACCGCTACTCCAGCGATGAGGCCATTGAAACCATCAAACAGCTGTCAGACCATGACGTAAACTGGCGCTTCCTGGTTTTTGGTTCCTCTGAAGTAGACCGTCGCCGTGCCTTAAAAGATCTATCCCTGCGTCTGCCATTCCGGCCATTGGTGAGGTTTGTCTACATGTACTTTTTTCTGGGCGGCATCCGTGACGGGCGGGCGGGCTTTACCTGGTGTATGCTCCAGGCATTTTATGAGTATCTAATCACTCTTAAGGTGTGGGAACTGCAGCATGGCTACACCAGCGATGTTGGATTGCCTGACAATCATCGTGCGGTTCCCCGTAGGGGCACACAGCCGTGCGCCTCTACAGAATTAGCATCTCAATCTCCGGCCCAGCGATAGCGAATGGGTCCTTTGGGCTCTGCCATGGGCTCTGTGATTTCAAAATAGCAGTGTTGACTGAACGGTGGGAAAACTAAGCACGGTTCACAAGGAAACGACGTTCCCGTTTTCTGTTTGTTTTTTTGCTTGACGCATTACCAGAAGCAAACTCAAAGCCTCTGAGTATAGTTATATGCTGACCCAGGCCCAATCTTCTCTATCAAAGTATTTGCTAACGGTTGCTCAGCAGCGTCGTACCGGTGAGCTGATGGTAAATACAGCCACCCATGAGCCCTGGAAGCTTTATTTCTATTCGGGACGCTTAATCTATGCCACAGGGGGGCAGCACTCGGTGCGGCGCTGGTATCGAGCGCTGCGGCAGCATAGCGATCAGTTTGACAGTAGCTGGTTTACTCACATGCGTACCCCAGCTGATTATTGGGAAGTCGATTTTATCAACCAGGCTGTCCAACGTCAGCATATTTCGTTGAGTCAGGCTAAAGCGACGATTCAAAGCATCGTGGATGAGGTAATTTTTGCTCTGGTGGGTGACTCAACCGGCAGCGATATCCAGTGGCATCCCAATCGGATCGTGGCTCAGCAGATGGTGTTTTTGTCTGTGCAGCGGGCGTTAGTGCGATCGCAACAAATTTATGACAGCTTGCCCGCCACGCTTAACAACCATTTGCCTAACGTCAAAGCCCATGAATTGCCATATCTATCGCCGATTGTCATTAATCCAAGGGGGTTACACATCCATCTTTCCACCGCCCGATATGAACGCTTAAGCCGGTGGATGCAGGGAAACATTACCCTTTGGGACATGGTCGCCCAAACCCAACATTCCCTGCCCGATGTTACTAAACTAATGCTGCCCTTCATCTATCAGGGTTGGGTAGACCTACAATCAATTCCAGATATTCTGGCCCCGTACGTCCCCCCCCGCTCTGCGGCCACTAAAGGATTAACTAAGGGCCTAATTGCCTGCATTGACGACAGTCCGTTGGTTAGCAAAGTTATAGCTGAATTTGTTCAACCGCTGGGGTATGAAGTCCTTCCCATTACTAGGCCAGTCGAACAGATTTCTATCCTGACTCAACATCAGCCCGACCTAATTTTTCTAGACATCACGATGCCTAACATCAGCGGCTATGAACTTTGTAAGTTTTTACGCCGCACTGCCGAATTTTACAAAACACCGATTATCATTTTGACGGGACGAGATGGTGTAATCGACCGCATGCGCGCCAAGATGGTGGGTGCCAATGATTTTTTAGCGAAACCCCCAGACCCGGAAAAGGTTGCTCAGCTTTTGGATAAACATATTTCTGACGCACAGTCATGATGGGTTGTCGAGAAGCAAGGTTTGAACCAGCAGGCTTTAGCTTGGTTTAGGGTAGTTTAATTGGAATTAACTCAGCGCTCAAAACTTACCCATTGCCCATTGCCCATCGCCCCCCATACAATTAACACCTACACAATTACTACTGACCTCTCAACGCATGGCCAGCTCCCAGCCCGACGCTCAAAATCCTCGCGAAATTCGCGCCGCTCGCTTACAAAAAGTGAGTGATTTGAAACAGCTGGGTCTGAATCCCTACGCCTACAGCTGGGACATCAGTCATCAAGCCGCAGCACTTCAAGAAAAATTTGTTGATTTACCCAATGGTGAAGAGGCAGATTTTGAGGTGAGTATGGCCGGTCGCATCATGTTCCAACGGGTGTTTGGCAAGCTGGCCTTTTTTACCCTCCAAGATGAAACCGGGTCTATTCAGCTATTTCTAGATAAAAAGACCATCCAGACAGCGATGGCTGATACGGATGAGCAGGCGTTTACCCACCTTAAAAAGCTTACCGATGTCGGCGATTTTATCGGTGTTAAGGGCATCATCAAGCGCACCGATAAGGGGGAGCTTTCTGTCAAAGTGAGCACCTACGCCATCCTGACCAAATCTCTACTGCCTCTACCTGATAAGTGGCATGGGCTAACCGATGTGGCCAAACGCTATCGTCAGCGCTATGTCGATCTGATTGTTAACCCTGAGGTTAGAAATACATTTCGTAAGCGGGCACAAATTACCGCCTCGATTCGGCGCTATCTCGACGAGCAGGACTTTATTGAAATTGAAACCCCGGTGCTACAGGCTGAGCCAGGGGGTGCAGATGCACGACCGTTTGTGACCTATCACAATACTCTAGACATGCAGCTCTATTTGCGGATTGCTACAGAGCTACACCTTAAGCGACTGATCGTAGGCGGATTTGAGCGTGTCTTTGAAATGGGTCGCATCTTTCGCAATGAAGGGATTTCCACCCGTCACAACCCGGAATTCACCTCAATCGAGCTATATCAGGCTTATGCTGACTACCACGACATGATGGACATCACGGAAGCCCTGATTGTCAACGCGGCACAAGATGCCCTGGGCACCACTCAGATTACCTATCAGGGAGAAGTCATTGATCTCAGCACTCCCTGGAAGCGCATTACCATGCACGAAGCCGTTCAGGAAAAAACCGGTGTTAACTTTGCTGAGTTTGCCGACTTAGAGACCGCTAAAGCAGCGGCTAGGTCGGCCGGGTTGCATGGCATCGATGACTGCTCTACCATCGGCCACATCCTCAATGAAGCGTTTGAGCAAACGGTAGAGCCAACGTTAATACAGCCGACGTTTATTACTGACTATCCGGTGGAAATTTCTCCCTTGGCTAAACCCCACCGCGATAAGCCTGGCTTGGTAGAACGGTTTGAGCTATTTATTGTTGGTCGGGAGACAGCCAATAGCTTTTCTGAGCTGACGGACCCTGTCGATCAACGTCAGCGTTTAGAAGCTCAGGCTGAGAAAAAAGCAGCGGGTGATTTAGAGGCCCAAAGTTTGGATGAGGATTTTGTGACAGCCCTGGAATATGGTATGCCACCTACAGGGGGTATGGGTATGGGGATCGACCGTCTGGTAATGCTCCTAACCGATTCTCCCAGCATCCGCGATGTGATTGCCTTCCCATTACTGAAGCCCGAACAGGGAGGAAGTGATTAGTCAATCGGGCCAAACTGATTAAACTATAGGGGAAGCTGTTGAGGGCAAACTGATGTCATCGCAGTTTAGCAATTAGGGAATGCGTTTGCCTTCTCTAGCTCGTTATACCGCAAAGGCTTAGCAACTCCCGTTAAATTATAATTTTGGCTAACTCGTATAAATAACTATGGCTCAGTCATCTGCAGATAGTACGTTGGCCCGTTTGTCGCAGGGCACAACGCCCGGTCGTCTTAAGGCTCAGGTTCAGCATTTGTCTAAGCCTAGATTTATTGAGCTGCTGGAGTTGATCATTCAAGAATTTGAGTACTTTCTCAAGGCGATCAACTTAATTAATAATCAATCGTTAGAAACGCTTCTAGAGGAGTTATTGGAGGCGTTCACCTTAAAGATTGGCCAAATTCTTCAGGCTGACCGTACTACTATCTTCATCGTAGACAACGAAAATCAAGAACTGTGGTCAAAAATTGCTCAGGGTGAGGGAGAAAAAGCCGTTGAAATCAGGATACCGATGGAAAAGGGGATTGCTGGCTATGTGGCTGAAACTCGCAAAACCCTCAACATTCCTAATGCCTATGACGATCCTAGATTTAATCGAGCAACAGATGAGGAAACAGGCTATCACACTAAAAATATTTTGTGCATGCCCATCTTCAGCAATGGGGTCAATGTTGTCGCTGTAGTTCAACTCCTTAATAAAATTGGGGGTGAGCGATTTACCCACCAAGATGAAAAGGAGTTTGAATCATTTGCGCGCTCCATCGGGGTGCTGCTGGAAAGTTGTAATTCGTTTTATACGGCTGCTCGTACTCAGAAGGGACTTAACGCACTGCTTAATGCGATCTCTTCGTTGGAACAAAGTTTAGAGTTAGAAATAACGCTCCAATCGGTCATGGCAGAAGCTCGCAAACTCATGCAGGCGGACCGCAGTACCCTGTGGCTGATGGAGGGTAACCAGCTGTGGTCTAAGGTGCCAAGCGCTGACGGCACAGAGCAATTTGAGCTACGTCAGGCCAATGATAAGGACAGCATTGTGGGCTATGTTGCGTCCACAGGCGAGACCCTAAATATTCCTGATGCGTATAGAGACAGCCGATTTGATAAGTCAGCTGATACCCGCACTGGCTATCGTACCCACAGCATTTTGTGTATGCCCGTCTTTGACTCATCGGGCAAAATCATGGGGGTTACCCAGCTGATTAATAAAATGCAGGGGGCGTTTACCCGTTCTGATGAGTCATTTATGCGGGCGTTTAATACACAGGCGGGGATTGCCCTTGAAAATGCTCAGCTATATGAAAATGTGCTGGTGGAAAAGCAATATCAGAAAGATATTCTTCAGAGTCTTTCTGATGCGGTGATTTCGACAGACATGGGCGGCCGGATTGTCACGATTAATGAGGCGGCGTTGAGCCTATTGGGCTGTCCGACTGAAGAAGCGGCCATCAGTGCCGGGACTTCCTTGGAAGACTTGCAAAAGACCTGGGAAGATAAACTGACGGGGCGTTTAATTTGGGAAGTCGTTCCAATTGAGAATTTGCGATCACGACTGGCTGACAGTCTAGAGTTTGGCACACAGCAGTACGTACCAGAACAAACCCTACAGGTGGCCATCGCCACTGTTGAAGAGCAGCCAGTCCTGCTAGTACCCGCTGAAATTCGCCGTAAAACCTCCACATTTTTTCCCAGAGAGACCGCTGACAATGAGGATATCTACTACCCTTGGGGTCATGCCGCTGCCGCCGTCACTGCACCTCAAAACTTACATCAGCTTGAACACAGTATTAACCTGACCGTAAATCCCCTCACCGAGCCGGAAGGCGGGGTGAGGGGTGGCCTGGTGGTGCTGGAGGATATCAGCCAGGAAAAGCGGATGAAGACCACCCTATATCGCTACATGACCCCCAGTGTGGCCGAGCAGGTAATGGCCCTAGGGGAGGATTCTCTGATGGTGGGCAAACGGCGCAATGTCACCGTTTTATTTTCCGATATTCGTGGCTACACCACACTGACAGAAAGTCTCGAAGCCTCTCAGGTGGTGTCTATGCTCTATGAGTATTTTGAGACCATGGTCGAAGCTGTCTTTAACCATGAAGGAACTCTAGACAAGTTTATCGGCGACGCCCTAATGGCTGTCTTTGGTGCCCCGCTGCCTCTAGAAAACCACGGTTGGTCGGCGGTACAGGCCGCCTTAGATATGCGAGAGCGACTGGTGCACTTTAACCGACTGCGTCGCACCAACCAACAGCCAGAAATCAATATTGGTATTGGCTTAAGCTCTGGGGAGGTGGTCTCGGGCAATATCGGCTCTCATCGCAAAATGGAGTATACGGTAATTGGTGACGGTGTGAACCTGAGCGCCCGGCTTGAAGGAGTCACCAAGCAGTACGGCTGTGACATTGTCTTGAGCGAACACACCTATGACTGTTGCCGAGATCTGATTTGGGTTAGGGAACTAGACCTAACGCGGGTAAAGGGAAAAATGAAACCCGTTAAAATCTACGAGCTGATTGGCAATCGACACCAAGAGCTAGACAAACGTACACAGGAGTTTTTAGCTCTTTATAAGCTCGGGCGCAGGGCTTATACGTCTCGAAACTTTGAGCAGGCGCTAAAAATCTTTACTCAGGCCCAGACGATGCAGCCCCGCGATAAAGCGGTGGCAATTCATATTGATCGGATCCAAGGATATTTAGCTTCCCCACCTCCCCCCGATTGGGACGGTGTTTACATAATGACAACCAAATAGATAAAGGCGTTCCATGGAACGTCTCTACAAACACCAATCGCACGATAAAATGGGCGGTGTTTTCCCTTGGGAGGCCCTATGGCTGAACGGAAAAAGCTCTACGAAGGCAAAGCAAAAATTCTTTACGCCACTGAGGACCCAGCGGTATTAATTACATATTTTAAAGACGATGCTACTGCATTTAATGCCCAAAAGCGGGGGACTATTGCCAATAAGGGCCAGATCAATAATGCCGTCTCCACCCATCTGTTTAAGCTGTTAGAGGCCGAGGGCATTTCTACCCACTGGCTCAGTTCCCCCAATGAGCGGGAGATGTGGGTTAAGCCGGTCACCATCGTGCCCTTGGAAGTGGTGGTACGCAATTTGGCTGCAGGCAGTCTGTGTAAGCAAACGGGGCTGACTCTGGGAACCTCACTAACGCCTCCACTGGTGGAGTTTTACTACAAAAATGATGACCTGGGGGACCCATTGCTAACTCGCGATCGCATCCGCGCCATGGCCATCGCCAGCGATGCAACCGTAGCACAGTTAGAACAAATGGCCAGACATATCAATCAAATCCTTCAGACCTTTTTCAACAGCTGTAGTATTACGCTTGTGGACTTTAAGCTGGAGTTTGGCACCCTACCTGATGGCACGCTGGTTCTAGCCGACGAAATTAGCCCAGATACTTGCCGTCTCTGGAATCAGAACGAGACTGATGAAACCCGTCGAGTTATGGATAAAGACCGTTTTCGTCAAGATTTAGGTGATGTGGAGTCGGGCTATCAACAGGTGTTGGATCGAATTCTGGCACATACAAATTGAGCACTGAGGTAAAGGGTGCGGTAGAATTTTCCAGAAAATATTAAATTCTGTTCACATTTTTTCTGAGCATCATCAGGTTGTTTAGCAAAAAATGTGGGGTTTTCATGCGGCTTCGCTGTAGACCCCCAAGCCGAATTTAGTGTATGTCTTAACAGTGGCTTTAGCCGCTGTCCTCATGTGGTGTAAGGAGTACGTTTTCCGCCTATGCGCTTTTCGCCGACTCTATTGGCCTGTTGCACCGTTGCAACATTGTTTGGGTTGCCCGTACTCGCAGTCAATGCGGCTGATGTGGTTGATTCATCAGCCACTGACGACGTGGCACTGTCTGATGTGCCCCAGCCTGGTCAAACTGATACTGAAGTCAAAGACCAATCCCTACAGCCAACGGTCAGCACAGCCGCCGAAGAACTAGCTGAGGCAACCATCGAACCGCAACAGGTGGTTGATGTAGCACCCAGTCAGGAACATAGCAACGACTCAACAGCACTAGATCTGGCGCTGCAGCCCGGTGAGTTATCTGCAGCCAGCGAAGAAACCCTGCTAAGTCAAGAACAGACTGAGCCGGCCCCCGAAGAAGCCCCTGAAGAAACTCCTGAAGAAACTTCGGAAGAAACTTCGGAAGGAAGACTAGAACGTCTTTTAGAAGGGATTGGTCAACCCGCTGAACCCGTAGAAGATACTGAGCCCACCACGGAAGAGGATCCTGAAGAACCCACCTCCGAAGACCCCACACCCGAGGAGGAGTCCGAGGAGGAGGTTGTTGAAGAGGAACCTGAAGAAACGGAAGTACAGGTTCTAGTTGCAGAGCTAGATGTGATCACCCTGGATGGTAGTCCCCTCGACCCTGAGCTAGAAGATATTGTTTTTCAGGCACTGACGCTAAGACCTGGACGCACAGCAACCCGCACTCAGCTCCAAGACGATATTAATAACGTTTTTGCCACTGGCTTTTTTGCCAATGTTAGAGCCAGACCCGAAGATACTGACTTGGGGGTACGAGTCACATTTGGCGTACAGCCCAACCCCATTTTGACTGGCGTAGATGTTCGTACTGACGGAGTGAGCGAAAGCGTCCTGCCCGACAGTAAGGTGGATGAGATTTTTGGTGATCAGTACGGTAGCATTCTCAACCTGATTGATTTCCAGGACGGTATTTTAGAACTCAATGAGTGGTACCGCGAACAGGGCTATGTGCTGGCCCAGGTTACAGCGGCCCCTCAAGTGTCGGACGAGGGTGTGGCCACCCTGGTTGTTGCAGAAGGGGTGATCGAATCTATCGAAGTTCGCTACATCGATGAGGATGGTAACAATGTTGATGCCGAGGGCGAACCCATTGACGGTAGGACTCGGCCCTTTATTGTTACCCGTGAGTTTGAGACTCAGCCCGGTGATGTTTTCCGCCAAGACAGAATTCAATCAGATCTACAGCGAGTCTTTGGTCTGGGTATTTTTGATGACGTTCGTCTTTCCTTAGACCCCGGTGATGAGGACCCCCGCAAGGTTAAGGTGGTGGTCAACATTGATGAGAGCAATACCGGTCAAGTTGGTGCAGCAGTTGGCTTTAACCTGAGCGGAGACATCTTTGGTAGTGTCAGCTATCAACAGGACAACCTGGGGGGTAACAATCAGACATTGCGCACTGAGGTACAGCTCAGTGAGCGAGAGCTGCTGTTTGATGTTAGCTTTACCGATCCATGGATTGGCGGCGATCCAAACCGTACATCCTACACGGTCAACGGGTTTAACCGTCGTTCTATTTCTCTCATTTTTGACGGGGGTGATACCGATGTTGATTTGCCCAATGGAGATACTCCTCGGGTTAATCGATTGGGCGGTGGCGTCACATTTGGTCGCCCTCTAGATAATGGCTGGAGCGGTTCACTAGGTCTGGAATACCAGCGTGTTTCGATTCGAGATAGTGACGGAGACTTATCCCCCGAAGATGAGTTTGGTAACGATTTAAGTTTTAGCGGTGACGGTCGTGACGATCTCCTGAGTATCCCCGTCGGTCTTGTCTGGGACCAGCGAAATGACCCCCTTGTGCCGACTAGCGGCAGCTTGTTACGGCTGGGCACAGAGCAAACAATTCCCATAGGGAATGGGACTATTTTCTTTAACCGAGTTCGAGCCAGCTACAGCCGCTATATACCGGTCAATTTCATCAGTCTCGGCGATGGCCCCCAGACGTTGGCGTTTAACGTTCAAGGGGGCACCATTATCGGCGATTTACCTCCCTACGAAGCCTTCTCCTTGGGTGGCACAAATTCGGTTCGAGGATTTGATGAAGGAGATTTAGGCAGCGGTCGGTCGTTTGTTCAGGCAACGGCTGAATATCGTTTCCCCTTGTTTACATCCTTCTTAGGCGGTGCGCTGTTTGTCGACTATGGCTCTGATTTAGGCACTGGTAGCGACGTACCCGGCGATCCGGCCCTCATTCGTGATAAACCTGGTGATGGGTTTGGCTATGGTGCTGGTGTGCGGATACAAACACCGCTAGGTGCACTGCGGCTTGACTATGGGTTTGGTGATGGTGGCGATGGGCGTATTCACTTTGGTATCGGAGAGCGGTTCTAATGGCACAGGAGTCAGGCGTACAGCATACCCTGGCTAGTCCTGTTGCTTGTACGGGGGTGGGGCTACATCTGGGTCAAAAAACCCAGGTAACACTGTTGCCGGCATCTGTTGATAGCGGTCGCTATTTTGTTCGCACTGACTCCAGTTCCGCCGTAATTCTTGCTGATATTACGGCAGTCAGTCAAACACAACTCTCAACTCAGCTGGGGCATACAGAGGGTCAGCAGGTGCGCACAGTGGAGCATTTGCTGGCATCGCTATGGGCTGCGGGTGTCGATAATGTTCGCATCGAAATTGATGGTCCTGAAGTTCCTTTGTTGGATGGGTCTGCCCAGGGTTGGAGCAATCTGATTAGATCTGTCGGCACGGTGGCGCAGACGACATCACGACCCGTCTGTGGGACACTGCATGACTCCATAATTGTGCGAGACGGGGATGCCTATGTGATGGCACTGCCCGCTTCAGAATTGCGATTTAGCTATGGCATCGACTTTCCAGTCGCGGCAATTGGCAATCAGTGGCACAGCTGGTCTCCTAACGATGGAGACTTTGTGGAGTTGGTGGCCCCGGCGCGAACATTTGCGATGGCCCATCAAATTGAGGGGTTGCGATCGCAGGGTCTAATCAAAGGTGGCAGTCTTGAAAACGCTCTAGTTTGCGATCAGAGTGGCTGGCTTAATCCCCCTCTGCGATTTGCAAATGAACCGGCACGTCATAAACTTTTAGACTTAGTAGGGGATCTCAGTTTACTAGGTGTTCTCCCTACGATGCATGTGACAGCCTATCGAGCAAGTCACCGTCTGCATGTCCAGCTGGCGTGCCAGCTGTCTGCTTATGCTGCAGAGACATCGGCTCCTGCATAGCCGAGAACACCTACGCCGTTGCTGTTTAAAACGTTTATGGCCATCGTTATTCAAGATAAAACTCATACCACCAATCAGGAGTCTCAGCCAGCCGCCACCGAGAATCCTACCCCTATTACATTTGATCTAGAGCAGATTCAGGCGTTGTTGCCCCATCGCTATCCCTTTGCCCTGGTTGATCGCATCATTGACTATGTTCCTGGCAAACAGGCAACGGGTCTAAAAAATGTCACCTTCAATGAACCCCACTTTCAGGGACACTTTCCGGGGCGTCCCATTATGCCTGGGGTGTTGATTGTTGAAGCCATGGCCCAGGTAGGTGGCATCGTGCTGACCCAAATGCCTGGTGTGAATGGTCTGTGCATGTTTGCCGGTATTGACAAAGTACGGTTTCGACGACCAGTTGTGCCAGGTGACCAGCTGGTCATTACAACAGAGTTGCTTAGCGTGCGCGGGCTAAAATTCGGCAAAATGCAGGCCAAGGCTGAAGTTGACGGTCAACTCGTGTGCGAAGGCACCCTTATGTTTTCTGTGGTTGAATAACACGTTACCAATGCTCCCAACTGCTCTGATTCATCCCACGGCGGTCATCCACCCGAGAGCCCAGGTTCACCCCAGTGTGAAAGTGGGCCCCTACGCTGTGATTGGGGAAAAAGTCAGCGTTGGTAAAGACACCGAAATTGGTCCCCATGTGGTGTTAGACGGTCATACAGAAATTGGCCAGCGCAATCGCATTTTTACCGGAGCTGCCATTGGTCTAGAGCCCCAAGACCTAAAGTATGACGGTTCCGAAAGCTTGGTGTCCATCGGCGATGATAACAACATTCGAGAATATGTGACCATCAACCGGCCCACACGATTTGGTGAAATTACCCGACTGGGTAACAGCAACTTGCTAATGGCCTACGCCCATGTTGCCCACAACTGTGTTATTCAAGACAGCGTCATCATTGCCAACTCTGTTGCCCTAGCGGGTCACGTACACATCGAGTCTAACGTTCGCATCAGCGGTCTCGTGGGGATTCATCAGTTTGTTCACATTGGTCGCCATGCCATGGTGGGTGGCATGAGTCGAATTGAACGAGATGTTCCCCCCTACATGATGGTGGAAGGCAATCCGTCTCGGGTGAGGGGCCTTAATCAGGTAGGCTTAAAGCGCTCAGGTATTGGCGACTTAGAGGCTGGGCGGGTTTACGACGGCCTCAAACAGGCCTATCGACTGCTCTATCGTTCAGGTCTAACCTTTAGCGAGGCGCTCAATAAGCTAGACTCTGTTGCCAATAATGAGTACGTGCAACACCTCCATCGTTTTCTGGTCGCTTCTCAAGGCGATAGCCGACGCGGGGTTATTCCAGGGCGACACATCTCTCGATCCTAGTGCTTTAAGGCCCTAGGGATCGCTTCTACCATGCATCAGTACAGCACTAAGCGCACCAATACCCTCACGGCCCCTAGACGTGCTCTCAGGGTATTTATTCATACTGGAGAAGTCTCTGGCGACCTACAAGGGGCGCTGTTGGTGGAAGGACTAAAGCGTCAGGCCATCAAACAAGAACTCGATGTAGAGATCAGTGCCATGGGAGGAGAACGCATAGCAGCCGCTGGGGCCACACTCATTGGCAATACGGTATCCGTTAGCTCAATTGGTCTGTTTGAAGCGCTTCCCCATGTGATCGACTCGCTCAATCTTAACCGGCAGACAAAAGACCATTTGAGCACCCACCCTCCAGATGTCGTAGTACTGATTGACTACATGGCTCCCAATGTCGCGATTGGGAAATTTATTCGCGGTCAGTTTCCTAAACTACCTATTGCCTATTACATTGCCCCTCATTTGTGGGTATGTGCAACAATTCCCGGCGATACAGAAAAGATTTTGTCTGTTACCGATCGGCTTTTAGCCATTTTTCCTGAAGAGGCCCGCTACTACCAAGAAAAAGGGGGAAACGTATCCTGGGTCGGACATCCTCTTTTAGATAGGTTTGCAGATTATCGGCCAGCATTCGCCAAACAGCAGGCACGTCAGCAACTGGGTCTGAGCAATTCAGCTCGTGTGGTTACCCTACTACCAGCTTCTCGACAGCAGGAACTAACCTATGTGCTGCCGATTATGTTTACAGCGGCGCAACAGATCCAAACCCAGATACCTCAAATTCAGTTTTTAGTGCCGTTGGCCCGTGAAGCATTTCGCCCAACAGTAGAGGCCGCACTGCAAGACTACGGGCTCAACGGTCGAGTTGTTGCCAATGATCAACAATCGCTAGCGATTTCAGCAGCGGATCTGGCCCTGTCTAAATCGGGCACTGCCAACCTAGAGATCGCCCTTATGGAAGTTCCCCAAGTGGTGATGTATCGGCTGAATCGTCTAACGGCCTGGGTAGCAGAGTTTGTGCTGAATTTTTCGACACCCTATGTTTCACCGGTAAATCTGGTTAATATGGAGCCGATTGTGCCAGAGTTTGTGCAGTGGGATGCCACCCCTGAGGCCATCAGTAAAATGGCGCTAAATCTGCTGAATAATCCGGATCGGCGTCAAAAGATGGTGGAGGGCTACAGAGCAATGCGATCGCACTTAGGAACCCCTGGTGCTTGCGATCGCGCTGCCAGTGAAATTCTAGACTTGGCCCTCAGTAGAGCGGCCAGCTCCATGCAAAGATAGTGGCCGATCTAGCCCCTGAGCGGGTAACATGCGTCTGAGAAAGCTTACGGGAGAAAACGAGTGAACATTACTGAACTATTTATTAGAGGCGGAGTGGCCATGTGGCCCCTGCTAGTCCTATCAGTAATTGCCCTCGGCACGATTATTGAACGGATTTGGTTTTGGTCTCGCATTATTACCCGTGAGCGTGAGGTAGCCGGTCGTGTGTTAGAAGCCGCCCGCCGAGAATGGACTGCCGCCACGGACATTGCTCAGCGAGCCCACCGTTTGCCCATGGGTCGTTTTCTCTATGCCGCTCTCAAGCTAAAAGATCAAGAACCCGAGGTTTTTCGACTAGCCTTGGAAACCGCCGCCAATGAAGAACTAGCCGCCATGCGTCGAGGCGATAAGGTGCTAGAGCTGGTGATTGCGGTATCCCCTATGTTGGGCTTGTTGGGGACTGTTCTGGGTCTGATGAGTTCTCTCGGCTCTTTAGACTTAAATGACCTGGCCATTGGTAGCGCTACTAGCGGTGCAGCCGCCGGTATCGGTCAATCGTTGATCACCACAGCCACCGGTCTTATCATTGCCATCGTTAGCCTAATGTTTTATCGCCTGTTCCAGGGTCTTGTGTTTGGTCAAGCCAAAGTCTTTCGCAAATCCGGCAGCGAGCTAGAGCTTTTATATCGTCAGGCCTGGTCCCTCAGCAATGGGAAACCCAGTCAGCTTGGCGCGTCGGTTAGCTAAAAAAACAGCATCGCTATGAAATTAGATATAGACGAGCAGCAAAACGGCATTGTCATCGAGCTACTCCCCCTAGTCGATGTCGTTTTTTGTATTCTTACCTTTTTTATCCTGGCAGCCGTTGGCAGTCGTCAACAGGCCATCAGCCTGGACTTACCCAACGCTAATACTGGGGCAGCCCTACCCCCTGCCGCATTGACCGACGGTCGCGATCGCCTTTATATCAGCGTTGACCCGATTGGTCGTATTTATCTCGATCAAGACCCTATTTTGGAACAAAACCTATTGGGTCTGGTAGGTAACTTTTACACCGGCAACCCCGAGGGCATCGTGGTGCTCTATGCCGCCAAAGACTCTCGCTATGACGATGTTGTCCGAGTGCTGGATATCTTACGGTCTGTGGGTGGGAACCGAGTTGCCCTGGCGACCTTACCAGCCGGGACTCAGTCACCAGCCTCCTCGCAGGACACACTACCGGGTGAAATCCCAGCAGATATTCAAGACTTGCTCGATGGTTCAGGCTCTGGCTTGCCGGGCGGCAGTGGTTTACCCGGTTTACCAGGTAGCACAGACCCGCTAGCCCCATCCACGCCCCCCGGCACATCACCAAGCCCTGCAGCACCCGGTAGCCCAGCACCCGCTAACGAAGAATAAACGGAAAAAGTAAAGGGCACCCCTGAAGGGGTGCCCTTTACTTTATTTATGAAACTGGGCTCTAGTGCTCTAGACAGAGCTTTATCCTAGCCAGGCCCCATGCCAATAGCACCGGCATAAACAGCCTGACCCGCTAGCTCATCTTCAATCCGCAGCAGACGGTTGTACTTAGCAACCCGCTCGCTTCGGCACAGAGAGCCGGTTTTAATCTGACCTGCTCGAGTGGCCACTGCCAGGTCAGCAATCGTAGTATCCTCAGTCTCACCTGAACGATGGCTGATAATGGATGTCAGTCCATTGCGAGTTGCCAGATCAATCGCCTCAAGCGTTTCGGTCAAAGAACCAATCTGATTTAGCTTAATCAAAATCGAATTCGCTGCTCCCAAATCGATTCCTTTTTGCAGGCGAGTGGGGTTCGTCACAAACAAGTCGTCACCAACCAGCTGTACTCGGTTACCAACTTTTTCAGTCAGTGCTTTCCAGCCATCCCAATCTTCTTCATGTAGACCATCTTCAATCGACACAATCGGGTACTGACTCGCCAGCTTGTCAAGATAGCCAATGGTCTCTGCCGAGGAGTGGGCTTTACCATCAAAGAGATATTGACCATCCTTATAAAATTCACTAGCGGCCACATCTAACGCCAGAGAAATCTGTTCACCCGGCTTATAGCCAGCTGATTCAATTGCCGTAATTAAAATATCTAAGGCTTCTTGATTTGATCCTAAATTAGGGGCAAAACCACCTTCATCACCGACACCCCCAAGCAAGCCTTTTTGATCCAGTACCTTGCTTAAGTTGGCAAACACTTCTGCACCCCAGCGCAGCGCTTCTCTAAAGCTGCTAGCACCGCTGGGCACAATCATAAATTCCTGAATATCGACATTGTTATTCGCATGGGCACCCCCGTTAATCACATTCATCAGAGGCACAGGCAGCACATTGGCCAACGGTCCACCTAAATAGCGATAGAGAGGTAGCCCTAATGCTTGCGCAGCCGCTTTTGCATTGGCCAGAGAAACGGCCAAAATAGCGTTGGCACCCAGGTTTGCTTTGTTCTCGGAGCCATCCAGCGCAATCATAGTTTGATCGATAACCATTTGATCTAGAGCATCTAGACCCATAAGCTCACGGGCAATGGTTTCGTGCACATTGTTAACGGCCTTGAGTACGCCCTTGCCACCGTAGCGTTCATCCCCATCCCTTAGCTCATGGGCTTCAAAGGTACCTGTCGACGCTCCACTAGGCACCTGGGCCAGACCCACAGCTCCCACAGACAAATAAACTTCAGCATCAATAGTCGGTCGACCTCGAGAGTACAAGAATTCGCGGGCCCGAATCTCTTCAATTGTGGATACGAGTAAGTCAATCATCAATCTACGTTTCCTTGTGGATTAACTACGAGTGAGCAGGTGACTCGCTGGTTGGTTTGGCAATCTTTCGGTGTCTATGAAAAACTAAAGGATTACACGATAAACAAGCATACGGTGCTATCTAGCATCAACGATAGGTGATAAATCAAAAATGTAAGGAAAAGCACATCAACATGCTTAGATACCTGTGCTTGAGCCATCATAGAAACTAAACCAGCGCTAGGATTATTACCAACTGAGTTTGAGGCAAGAAGGTAATGCGTTTACTGCACACAATGTTGCGAGTTGGCAATTTAGAAAAGTCCCTCCAGTTCTACTGCGACGTTTTAGGAATGACCTTACTGCGCCAGAAGGAGTATCCAGGGGGTAAGTTTACCCTGGCATTTGTGGGCTACGGTGATGAACGTGACCATACTGTTCTGGAGTTGACATACAACTGGGATGTCGAGTCCTATGGCCTGGGAGAAGGATACGGCCACATTGCCATTGGAGTAGATGATATTTACCAAACCTGCGAGGCGATCAAAACACGAGGTGGTAAAGTTGTGCGGGAACCAGGACCGATGAAGCATGGCTCCACCGTAATTGCCTTTGTGAGCGATCCTGATGGCTACAAAGTTGAGCTAATCCAGCTAAGCAGCCGCGCTGCGTCTCAGTCGCAAGAAACTGTGGCAACGGCTTAGTGTCAATTGGGAGAGTAACGCGGCCAATTCCCTACTCTCCCAATTGATATACTGTTTACTCGTTTCCCTGCCAGACCCATTCAGACTCCATGCAGCCATCTAATCCCGATAAGTTTACCGCCAAGGCATGGGATGCCATTGT
>ERZ1740070.482-NODE-482-length-27169-cov-6.354061_pt1 | contig 27169 bp, 26 predicted proteins | sample MGYA00581734_ERZ1740070 | MGnify/ENA primary metagenome ERZ1740070 (study PRJEB43018, sample SAMN04849744) | marine metagenome | isolation source: floating plastic debris | place: Pacific Ocean | collected 2008-09-01 | study: EMG produced TPA metagenomics assembly...
GGTCAATTGTCGATGAGGGTGAACCTGATTTGCATCGCCGGGCTGATGCAGGGGCTGTCAGAGGCGCTGAACTTTGCTGATAAGGCCGGGCGTGATGGCAAAGCGGTGGTCGAGGTGATCTCGGCCGGGGCGGCGGGCTCGTGGCAGATGAGTAACCGCTATGAGACGATGATCGACGATGAGTTCGATCTGGGCTTTGCGGTGGACTGGATGCGCAAGGATCTGGGCATTTGCCTGAAAACGGGCGACGAGATTGGTGCACCGATGCCAGTGACGGCGCTGGTCGATCAGTTCTACAAGGATGTGCAGGCGATGGGCGGCGGGCGCTGGGATACGTCGTCGCTTATTAAGCGGTTGCGGGCGTTAAGCTAAATCAGCGGCGCGCCTGGGGCGCATCTTTATGATGAAGTAAGGGCCACCCGATGGGCGGCCCTTTTGCCTTCGGCGAGGATATTTTAGCAAAGGTGAAACCCGTATCAGGGAATGATGCGTGTGTATTTGGTGCCTTCGAGCGTGGCACCCACGCGCAAGCCCGCTTGACCGAAGACCACGGCGATCACAGGGGCGAGCGAGGTGGTGGTGCCAGCTTTGAGGCTTTCGCCTTCGTTTTGCAGGGCGTATTCCAGATCAGCCCCGGCCGCATAGCCTTGGGAGCGGCGGAAATCCATCAGCGCGCCATCGGTCATGAAGAACAGCACATGAGCATATTGCTGTGCGCCGATTTGCAGGCCGATACTGGCTTGTGTGGCCGAGTAGTAATCCACGGTCGTGTCATTGATGCGCAGCGCGCCGCGGCCGTAAGAGCCGCCGATGCCAAGGCCTGCTTCGGTCACGAGCGGCATCACCAGCATACCGGCAGATTTGCGGCGAAGTTCTTGAGTGCCGGGGAAGGTGCGGTACATGTAGTTCAGCGTCGCATCCACGCGGGCGTCGATGGTTTCGGGGCCGCGAGAGCCAATACCATTGCCGCAAGCTGCGGTGAAAGACAGTGCGCCAGTGGCCGCAAGGAAATTGCGTCGGGTGGTGATGGTCATTGTGTTACCTGCTCGGTTGCCTGATTTGATCCGCCTCTTATGAGCGGGATTACGCAGCAATATACGGCAATTCCGCGCCGGTGTCACGCATCAAGCGCGCGCGCGACGTCCATTGCGAAATAGCTTAGGATGCCGTCGCATCCGGCGCGTTTGAAGGCCATCAGGCTTTCGAACATCACAGCATCTCCGTCGATCCAGCCATTGGCGGCGGCGGCCTTGACCATCGCGTATTCACCCGACACCTGATAGGCGTATGTCGGCACGCCGAACTGGTCTTTGGTCAGGCGACAAATATCCAGATAGGGCAGGCCGGGTTTGACCATGACCATATCTGCACCCTCCATCAGGTCCCGGTGAATAAGGCGCAGCGCCTCGTCGGAATTGCCGGGATCCATCTGGTAGGTTTTCTTGTCCCCTTTCAGCGCGCCAGAGGCGCCTACCGCGTCGCGGAACGGGCCATAAAAGGCAGAGGCGTATTTGGCGGCGTAGCTGAGGATGGCGACATCGCGGAAGCCTTCCGCCTCACAGGCCTGACGCATCGCGCCAATTCGGCCGTCCATCATGTCAGAAGGACCAAGGATATCAGCCCCGGCGCGCGCTTGCTCAACCGCCATTTTCGCCAAAGCTTCGACGGTTTCGTCATTCACGACATGGCCGTTGCGCACAAAGCCGTCATGGCCATCGGGGTTATAGGGATCAAGGGCGACGTCGGTCATCACCGCGATCTCGGGCACGGCGTCCTTGATGGCGCGGATGGCGCGGTTTGACAGATTGTCGGGGTTCCACGCTTCGGAACAACAATCAGTTTTCAAAGCGGGATCGGTATAGGGAAAAATGCAAATCGCCGGGATGCCCAAGGCCGCCGCATCACGCGCCGCAGCGACCAGCCGATCGACCGTCAGACGCTTTACGCCCGGCATCGAGGGTATGTCGTAGGACGCATCGGTGCCATCCATCACAAAAACCGGCCAGATCAGGTCATGCACCGTCAGCGTGTTTTGCCGGGTCAGCGCCCGCAGGGCAGCTGATTTACGGGTCCGGCGCAACCGGGTCAGCGGGAAGGGAGCTACAACTGGGGTCATGGGGTTCCTGGCTGTCATCTTGGTTGTCTGTGGGTGCCATGGAATTAGAGCCATCTCAAGCCTAGGAATTGCCGCAATGCGGCGCTAGTGTGCCGAAAACTAAAACAAAGAGGCCATGAGTGGACTGGTATCAGACCATCTTTGAACTGATCGATATGCGATCGTTTTCCAATCTATGGTATTGGATTGCGCTTGCAGTGTTGTGGTCTTCGGCCAGCCATTATGTGCTTGGCGTACCCTTTGACATGGTGCTGCGCGCCAAGCGCCAGGGCGGAGAGACATTGGCCGATGTCGAAATGCTCACCCAGGTGAACGTCAATCGCTACTTGCTGATCGGGCGCGTCTCGGGGCTTTGGCTTCTGGGTTTCGTGTCTTTTGTCATCACCGGGCTGGGCATTCTTGGGTTTTACTACGGGATCGAGTTTTGCCAGGCTGTGTTTCTGCTGATGGCGCCGATGTCACTTGTGGGCTTGCTGACCATCTCGGCGGCGCGGCTGATCCAGGATCAGGCCCTGACAGGAGAGGCGTTGTTGCGCCGTCTGACGCGGCACCGGCTGCATGTGCAGATCATCGGCATCTTCGCGATTTTCATCACGGCGATGTACGGGATGTATGTGAACATGAATGTGGGCGCGCTCGGCGGTTGACATCGCGGCGCGGCGCGGTACGTCACATCGCCTATGGCGGATCCAAAACATATCACAATCGGCGGGGCTCCTGAGGGGTTCGATGCGACGCTACTGGTGCGGGAGCTTGAGAGCTCGGGCGCTCCGGTGGTCCATGTGGCGCGCGATGACAAGCGGCTGGCCGCGATGCGCGCGGCTTTGGCGTTTGTGGCGCCGGAGGTGCCGGTCATCACCTTGCCGGGCTGGGACTGTTTGCCCTTTGACCGGGTGTCCCCCAACGCCGATATCTCGGCGGCGCGTATGGCGACACTGGCCGGGCTGGCCCATGGAATGCCGTCGCGGTTTATTCTGCTGACGACGCTGAATGCGGCGACCCAGCGGGTGCCGGCGCGCGATGTGCTGCGAGAGGCGGCATTCAAAGCAACCGTGGGTCAACAGATCGACGAGGCGGCGCTGAAGGCGTTTCTGGTGCGCATGGGGTTCACGCAAAGCCCCACGGTGATGGAGCCGGGGGATTATGCTGTGCGGGGCGGGATCATCGACATTTACCCGCCGGGCGACAGCGGGCCGGTGCGGCTAGATCTGTTTGGCGACGTTCTGGACGGCGCGCGGCGCTTTGATCCGGCGACACAACGGACGACGGAAAAGCTGGATGTGGTAGAGCTGGCACCTGTGTCCGAGGTGATCCTGGACGAGGCGGCGATCACGCGGTTTCGGCAGTCTTATCGCATCGAGTTCGGTGCGGCGGGCACGGATGATCCGTTGTACGAGGCGGTCAGTGCGGGGCGCAAGCATCAAGGGATAGAGCATTGGTTGCCGTTCTTCCATGACCGGCTGGAGACGCTGTTTGACTACCTGCCGGAGGCGTCCTTTGCGCTTGACGATCAGCTGACCCCGCAGCGGCTGGCGCGGTGGGAGAGCATAGCCGATCAATATGATGCGCGGCGCGAGGCCATGACCGCCAAGGGGCGGATGGATACGGTCTATAAGCCGTGTCCGCCGGAGTTGCTGTATCTGGATGATGCCGCTTGGGAGACGGCGGTCACGGATCGGCGGGTTCTGCAGTTCAATCCGTTGGCCCAAGGATCAGGCCCCGGTGTTATCAATGCAGGCGCACGGATCGGGCGGAGCTTTGCACCAGAGCGTCAGCAGGAAAATATAAGTCTTTTCGGTGCCTTATCGGACCACATTAAAGAAAAGCGCCATGACAGTTCCGTCATCATCGCCAGCTATTCGGATGGCGCGCGCGAACGGCTTGCCGGTTTGATGCAAGACGAAGGGCTGGATGATGCGACGCTGATTTCAGATCTGCGCGATGTGCAGCCCAAAGGCGTGCATCTGGCCGTCTGGGCGCTGGAGGCCGGGTTCGAGGCACCGGGGCTTGTTGTCATTTCTGAGCAGGATGTTCTGGGGGATCGGTTGATCCGGGCTCCGCGCAAAAAGCGGCGGGCAGAGAACTTCCTGACCGAGACGCAAAGCCTGAGCCCAGGTGATCTGATCGTGCATGTGGATCACGGCGTCGGGCGCTACAAAGGGCTTGAGGTGATTACCGCAGCCGGTGCCGCGCACGAGTGCATTCTTCTGGAATATGCCGAGAACGCGAAGCTTTATCTGCCGGTCGAGAATATCGAGCTGTTGTCGAAGTTCGGGCATGAGGAAGGCTTGCTGGACAAGCTGGGCGGCGGCGCGTGGCAGGCCAAGAAAGCGCGGCTCGGGCAGCGCATCCGCGAGATTGCGGATCGTTTGATCCGTGTGGCAGCTGAGCGAGCATTGCGTACAGCGCCGATTATGGAGCCTCCGCCAGGGATGTGGGACGCGTTCTCGGCGCGGTTCCCGTATCAGGAAACCGACGATCAGCTGAACGCGATCGAAGATGTGCTGAGCGATATGGCCAGCGGACAGCCGATGGACCGGCTGGTCTGCGGGGATGTGGGCTTTGGCAAGACCGAGGTCGCGATGCGGGCGGCGTTTGTGGCGGCAATGTCCGGCGTACAGGTCGCGGTGATTGCACCGACGACGCTTCTGGCGCGCCAGCACTACAAGAGCTTTGCGGAACGGTTCCGGGGCTTTCCGTTGGAGGTGCGCACGCTCTCGCGGTTTGTCTCCGCGAAGGAGGCGACGGCGACGCGCGACGGGATCAATCGCGGCACAGTTGATATCGTGATCGGCACCCATGCATTGCTGGCCAAAACCGTGAAATTCAAGAACCTTGGCCTGCTGATTATCGACGAAGAACAGCATTTCGGCGTGCAGCATAAAGAGCGTCTGAAACAGATGCGCACGGATATCCATGTTTTGACGCTGACGGCAACGCCCATTCCGCGCACGCTGCAATTGTCGCTATCTGGCGTGCGCGAGTTGTCGATTATCGGCACGCCGCCGGTCGACCGTCTGGCGATCCGGACCTATGTCAGCGAGTTCGATACCGTGACTTTGCGCGAAGCGCTGCTGCGCGAGCATTACCGGGGCGGGCAATCGTTCTTTGTCGTGCCGCGCGTGTCGGACATCCCGGATATCGAGGAGTTTTTGCGCAAGGAAGTGCCTGAGGTCACGTTTATCACCGCCCATGGCCAGATGGCTGCGGGCGAGCTGGATGACCGGATGAACGCGTTTTATGACGGTAAGTATGACGTGCTTTTGGCGACAACGATTGTTGAGTCGGGGCTGGATATCCCGACGGCCAATACAATGGTCGTGCATCGCGCCGACATGTTCGGGCTGAGCCAGCTTTACCAGATCAGAGGCCGCGTTGGGCGTTCAAAAACAAGGGCTTACGCCTATATGACCACGAAGCCGCGCAAACCGCTGACCGACACAGCGCAAAAGCGACTGCGGGTTTTGGGGAGCCTGGATACGCTGGGCGCGGGCTTTACGCTGGCCAGCCAGGATCTGGATATTCGCGGGGCTGGCAATCTGATCGGGGAAGAGCAGTCCGGGCAGATGCGCGAAGTCGGCTATGAGCTTTACCAGTCGATGCTGGAAGAGGCGATTGCCAAGATCAAAACCGGTGAGTTGACCGGGCTATCCGAGGCGGATGGCCAATGGGCGCCGCAGATCAATCTGGGCGTGCCGGTGCTGATCCCGGACGAATATGTCCCCGATCTGGACGTGCGGCTGGGGCTGTATCGGCGTCTGTCAGGGCTGACGACCAAGGTCGAGCTTGAGGGCTTTGCCGCCGAGCTGATTGACCGCTTCGGGCCGCTTCCGAAAGAGGTGAACACGCTGCTGCTGATCGTGCGCATCAAGGCGATGTGCAAGCGCGCGGGCATTGCGAAGTTGGATGGCGGGCCGAAAGGGGCGACGATCCAGTTCCACAATGACAAGTTTGCCTCACCCCAAGGGCTGGTTGAATTCATCGAACATCAGCGCGGATTGGCGAAGGTCAAAGACAACAAGATCGTCATCCGCCGCGACTGGAAGAACGATGCGGACAAGATCAAAGGGGCTTTTGCGATTGCACGCGATCTGGCAGAAAAGCTGATTGCAGAGAAAAAGCGCAAGAAAGCAAAGGCTTGAACGGCGTTCTTAAGCTTTGACGATCACGCGCTCTAACTGACGCATCCGCAGCGTCAGCACGAAGGCCACAGCCGAACAGGTCAGCGTTCCAATGGCAACTGGAACCGGGCTGCCGGTGAAGGCCAAACCGATGGGAACGGCGACAAAAACCGCACCGATGGTCGAGACGGACCCCATAAGCGACGCGGCCATGCCAGCGATATGGCCTACGGGTTCCATCGCAAGGGCGTTGAGATTTCCAAGGGTCATTCCTGCGAGAAAAAAGAGCGAAGTGATCCAGAAGAGGAAGATTGGGAAGAGATGAGCTTTGTTTTCTATCATATTGAAAGATATGAGTAACCCGGATGAGATCAGGATTTGAGTGCCAAGGACGGTCATCACCAGTTTGCGCATTCCAAGCCGCATCACAAACCGCGCATTTACAATGCTTGCCGTGGCCGCCAGCAAGGCGATAAGGCCAAACCAGAGCGGAAAGCTGGCGCTTTTATCAAAGACCAGATCAAACATTTGCTGCGTCGTCGAAAGTACGGCGAAGAGCATGCCGAAACACAGTGCCTGGGTCATCATCGACAAGCGCACCATCGGGATCGACAGCATCTCTTGCAGCGCGGCCCATAACAGCGGCAGACGCATGGCGCGGCGCGCCTTCACAGGCAGGGTTTCGGGCATCCGCGTGGCGTACCAACACCCAATCAGCAGCGAGAAAAGAACGAAGGCTCCGAAGATACCACGCCAGCCAACGCCCCAGATAATGACCGCTCCCAAAGCGGGTGCGATGGCGGGCACCAGCGAAAAGACCAGCAAAACGAAGGACATCAGGCGGGCCATCTCGCGGCCTGAAAAGAGATCGCGGATCACGGCAAGGGCGACGATACGCGGACCCGCAACGCCGATGCCTTGAATAACACGCGCAGCCAGAACCCATTCCAGCGTGTTCGCCAGAAAGGCAAGCAGTGCGCCAATGCAATAAAGCACAAAGCCTGCAAAGATGATCGGACGGCGGCCAAACGCATCGGATAAAGGTCCGGCAAAAAGTGTGCCGATCCCCATGCCAAAGACAAAGCTGGTGATGATAAGCGTGGCGCGTTCGGGGGCGTCGGGCGTAAGCTGGGCGGCAATTTCGGGCAGGGCGGGCAACATCGCGTCGATAGAGAAAGCGACGGTCGCACTAATCATGGCCATTAACGCGATGAACTCAGCGCGGCCCGGGATCTTCACGCGTCAGGGCCTTGGTCGCGCCTGCGGTTGCGCAATCGGCGGCGCATGGCAAGCTGTCCGAAATGGCTGATGGCAAGGGCGAAGATGCCAAGCCCTGTGATGATGAACACGGTTGTGCCAAGCTTGCCGATCACCGTTTCAGGCACCAGTGAGCCATAGCCGACGGTCGACAAGGTGACGACCGTAAAGAAATAAGCGTCGATCCAACTCCACCCTTCGGCCCAGCGGAAAAAGACGGTTCCCGAGCCGATCATGACCGCGAGCATGCTCAAGACGGTCGAGGTATTGAAGGTTGGCTTCACCCGGCGACCTGTTCTTTGATTTCACCGATGACCTTGGCCCAAAGTGCAGCTGGTTGTGCGCCGGGGACGGCGTGCTGGCCGGCCACGATGAAGGTCGGAACGGATTGGACCCCCATCTCGCGGCTATGGGTGTCGCGTTTGCGGATGTCTTCGATATCGGCGTCGCTGGCCAGCAGCTTGGCGATAACGGCAGCGTCCATTTCGATGCTGTCAGCGATATCGGCCAGCACTTCGCGATCCCCGATATCGCGAGCGTCTTCGAAATAGGCTTTGAAGAGGGCGGAGACCGCAGCTGTCTGACGCCCTTCGATGCCTGCCCAATGGATCAGGCGGTGCGCGTCGATGGTGTTGGGCGTGCGCTGCATCCCCTCAAAGTCGATCTTGAGGCCAGCTTCGTCGGCGGCTTCGACGACGGGCGCATAGGCTTTCACAGCACCCTCTTTGCCGCCGAACTTACCCTCCAGATAGGCACGACGATCCATACCGGCTTCGGGCATGTCCGGGTTCAGCTGGAACGGGTGCCATTCGATGGTGAACGGGTGGTCGGGATGCTGGCCGAGCGCTTCGTCCAGACGGGTTTTGCCAATATAGCACCACGGGCAGATCGGGTCGGAGATGATGTCGAGTTTAACCATGATCGGCCTCATATTGCGCGCGCAGGGCTTTGCGGTTCAGCTTGCCATTGGCGCTTTTGGGAAGGGTGTCGCGGTAGATGTATCTTCGGGGCATCTTGTAACGCGCAAGGCGCTGGGACGCAAAGCCGTTCAGCGCCGCGTCGTCCAATGGGCGGTCGGCCACGTAAACGGCGGCGATGATGGATGCATCGGCCTTGACGCGCAGTTCGATGGCGGCGGCTTCGATGATATCGGGGTGGGCGTTTAAGGCCGCCTCAACCTCGAGCGGGGAGACGCGGTAGCCGCCTGCGTTCATCATGTCATCAGCGCGCCCCAGATAGGTGATGGCGCCATCGGCGGCCATGCATCCGGTGTCGCCGGTCAAAAACCAATCGCCTTGAAACCGCGCCGCAGTCTCGTCCGGTTGATCGAGATATCCCACCATCAGGCCCGGATCCGCCCGGTGAATGGCAATGACACCTTCGCTGCCATGGGGGACGGGGCCATCAGGGCCCAGGATCGCAACCCGGCGCCCCTCTTGGGCGCGTCCGCTGGTGCCCGGCACTGCAGGATGCGCCGGAGAGGCGGACACAAAGGTCGAGCATTCGGACATGCCGTAAGCTTCGTGTATCAACGTCCCGGTGAGCGTTTCCCAATGGGCGCGCGTCGTCTCGGGCAAGCGCTCTCCTGCAGACAGGCCGTGGCGCAGCGCTGGCATCGCGGGCAAGGCATCTTGCTTGAGCATCTGCCTGTAAACCCCTGGCGCAGCGGCAAAAAGGCTTGCATCATGGCGTGCGATCAGCGCGGCAAGCTGGTCTGCGGGCGTTCCTGCAGCAGGGATCAACGCGGTTGCACCAACGGTCCAGGGATCCATCAGACCGGTGCCAAGCGTGTAGGTCCAGTTGAAAGCCCCGGCGTGCAGAATGCGGTCATGTTCGCGCAGACCATACCAGCCCTCGAACATCATCTGACGGGCCCAGATCGCGCGATGTGCGTGACACACCGCACGTGGTTTTCCCGAGGTGCCAGAGGTGAAAATGATGTAGGCCAGTCTGCCTGGATCCCCCAAAGCGTATTGGGCAGGCGGACGGCTGTGCAGTGCATCCAGCGCAGAGGCCAGCAAGACAGCCGGGCCAGACGCAGGCGCAGCAAGCGTAGGATCCTGCACGACCAAAGCAGGTTTGATCTGCGCAACAATCGCGTCAACCTCGGCCTCGGTCAGCTGCGACGAGGTGGGCACGGGCACCAGCCCGACCGCGATGCAGGCCAGATAGACGATCGGAAATTCAACTGTATTGCCCAGCCGCATCACAATCCGGTCGCCAGGTGTCAGCCCACGCTCCAGAAGGCCAGTCGCGGTGCCAAGGATCGCCGCTTCGAGGGCACCGAAGCTCCAGCGGTGCACGGCGTCTGCGCCCAGAACGCAAAGCGCCTCTTTCTGGGGCATGTGGGCCGCGCGCGACAGAACGTATTGCGCCATGTTGAACGGCGCGGGCGGCGCGGCAAAGGGCGGTGTGTCACTGATTGAGATCATGGCCCACCGCTAGCTTCGCGCGGCTGGCATTGCAAGCGGGTGCCAATGCCCTCTATATGAGGTCATGCCTGATACCGACCCTAAAAAGCTTATCCAGATTGCCCGTGAAAACGGCGGAACTGCCGATGTTGAACCTGTCGATCTGGGTCTGCGGGTCCGCCATTTGCGCAAAGCGCATGGCTGGACGCTTGAGCAGGCCGCGACGCAGGCTGGCCTTGCACGCTCGACGCTGTCCAAGATCGAAAACGGTCAGATGTCGCCCACCTATGAGGCGCTGAAGAAACTGGCTGAAGGCTTGAAAATTTCGGTACCGCAATTGTTTACGCCGCCCGCCAAGACACAGGCCAACGGGCGGATGGCGGTGACGATTTCAGGGCAGGGCGCCAGCCACGCGACCACGACATATGAGCACGAATTGCTGGCCGCATCGCTGAGCAAAAAACAGATGCTGCCCTACCGGGCTACGATCCGGTCGCGCCAGTTTGAAGAGTTTGACGGCTGGGTACGCCATGACGGCGAAGAATTTCTATACGTGCTGACCGGCACCGTGCGATTGTTCACCGAGTTCTACGAACCCGTCGATCTGGCCCGCGGCGACAGCGCGTATTACGATGCCAGCATGGGCCATAACGTCATCTCGACCAGCGCCGAGGATGCCACGATCCTGTGGGTCACGTCGCTGATCGATTGAGCGTGGCCGACGCGGTGCTAGGCCGCGGTGGAGCGGCCAAACTCCGAGATATGCAGGATGTGTAGCCAGTCTTCGACCTCTTCCACGGCCTCGCGCGGGGTCAGATCGTGAGTTTGCGCCATCAGGCTGGCAAAGTTATGGTAGCCAAGCTGAAGGGCGTCCAAAGCATGTTCATCGGCATGGGGAAATCGTGAACGCACCATAGGCAGACTGATCTGCCAAGACTTTAAAAGGTGATCCCAAAACATCAGACGTCTCCTCAAACGCCCTCGCAGGGTTAGGCTATGCCAAGCGGAGCAACGTGCAAACAGACAGGCTGTCACATGGGGCAGCCTGTCTCAGGCCACCGCTTCGATCTGGCGCACGTGATCCTGAAGATCTGCGGGGGTCATCGCGTGGATGTCTGCCGCAAGGAAAGCGCGGGCGCGCGTCTTGAGGGCGGTATAAGCCGTATCGAAGGCAGGCTCCCAGTCGGGTTCGGCGGCAGCGGCCGGGTCTTCGACGCCCCAATGGGCGCGTACCGGAGCGCCGGGCCAGACGGGGCAGGTTTCAGATGCGGCCGATCCGCAGACGGTGATGACAACGTCCATCTGCGGCGCGCCGGGCGCTGCAAATTCATCCCAGCTTTTGGAGCGGGCGCCGGACAGGTCATACCCTTTGGCCCCAAGCATTTTCAGCGTTTGCGGATGCACCGCACCGGAAGGCGTAGAGCCTGCAGAAAAGGCCGTGATATCCGCGCCGCCCAAGCGGTCGAGCAGCTTTTCAAGAATGATCGAGCGGGCCGAGTTGCCGGTACAAAGAACAAGTATATTCATACCGCGGGCCTAAGTCGCCAACGTAACAGAACGATGACAGATCAGAACCAGCCGCGCACTGTGCGTGAGCCGTCCGAGATATCACGCCCAATCCCTTCGACAGTGCCGCACCCAGCGGCCACAAGGCAAAAGCTGATCGCTAGAATTCGTATCATTGGCGTTATTCCTCGTACCACCAGACATCGGGCTGAAAGCCCGTCCAATCCCCATACATTGGCAAACGCTCAGGGAAGGTCAACTCTTTGACATGGGCCAGCTGCGAGACCGGCGCATGCCAGATCGGGATGACATATCGGCCCGAGGTCAGCACCCGGTCAAGCGCCCGGACGGCGGCGCGGAAATTGTCTTGATCCGAAGCGTTGAGCATCTCATCGATCATCGCTTCGATGGCGGGGTTGCTGCCCCCCATCCAGTTGCGGGTGCCCGGCTGCTCGACACCATCGCTGCCCCAATAGAGCAGTTGTTCATTGCCCGGGCTAAGCGACAGGCCGCGCCGGTAATAGGCCATGTCGAAATCATATTGCATCGCCCGTTCGTTAAATTGCGCGCTGTCGACGGTGGTGATTTGTGCGTCAATGCCCATCTGGCGCAAGGCATCCGCAAAAAGGTCCATGATCTGGCCTGTTTCGGTCGCACCTTGTTGCAGAAGCACTTCAAACTGCATGGGCTGGCCTTCGGCGTTGGCCATCACACCGTTTTGCACCGTCCAACCGGCTTGCTCGAACAACGCCAGCGCCTTGCGCATGTTGCCACGATTGCGCGCAGAACCGTCCGACACGGGCAGGGCGTAGCCTTCCAGTGCGCCCGGGTAGAGGTCGGCCGTAAAAGGATCGAGCAGCTCTTTCACGCGGCCTTCGGCGGGACCGTCGCGCATGCCCAGAACCGAGTTTGAGAAATAAGAGGTGATGCGCGGCTGTTCACCGCCGTTGAGGGTCTGGTTGATGAATTCGAAGTTGAACGCATGCAACATCCCCTCGCGCACGCGCCAATCCGCGAAGACGGGCTTGCGGGTGTTCATGACAAAGCCGACGATCCCTGAGGGTCGCTGATGCGGGATCAGCGATTTCACGATGTCGCCAGACCGCACGGCGGGAAAGTCGTATTGTGAGGCCCATTTCGCAGCGTTGCTTTCGCGGTAGCTTGTGATTTCGCCCGCCTTGAAGGCCTCAAACACCACATCGCCATCGCCAAAAAAGTCATACCTGATTTCATCGAAATTGGCCTGACCCTGCATGAAGGGCACATCAGCGCCCCAATAATCCGGGTTTCGTCTCAACGTCACATAGCGGTTCGGCTCAAATTCGGCGATGACATATGGCGCGGATCCGATGGGCACGATCTGCAGCGTGCTTTCTGCAAAATCGACACCCTCGTATTGCGCTTTTTTGAGGATCGGGCGCATCCCCATCAACAGCGGCAGTTCTGCATCGACGGTGTTGAAGGTGAACCGCACGGTGCGCTCGTCGACAGCCTCGGCGGTGTCAACTTTGTTCCAGGCGGTGTGGTAGCGCGGATGGCCGACAGTGCCGAGCGTCTCATAAGACCACAACACATCCTCGACCGTGACAGGGCTTCCGTCAGAGAATCGCGCCTCGGGGCGGAGGGTGAATTGCACCCATTCGCGATTCGGGCCGGTCTCTATCGATTCGGCAAGAAGACCGTAAAGCGAGAACGGCTCGTCGTAGGACCGCCCCATCAGGCTTTCGAAAACATGGGTTCTGATGCCCCAGGGCGCACGGCCTTTTCGGATATGCGGGTTTAGGCTGTCAAAGCCGCCGCCTTCGCCAAACCGGATGCTGCCGCCCTTTGGCGCGTCGGGGTTTGCGTAGGGGAGAGACACAAAATCCGGTGGCAACGCAGGGTCACCATACATAGCTATGCCGTGCTGCGGCTCGGCATGGGCGAATCCAGCGACACCGCAAAGGCCGATCAAAACCACCGCTGCCCGCATGTGTTGGAAAAAAACCGATCTCATTTGCGCAACAATCCTCGTGCCCCGTTGTTTCTTTGAGCGCGAGCCTATGCGGGTGTTCTAGCCTTTTCAAACTTTTAGCTTGGAAGCGAGCGTTAGAACGCTTATAACTAGGGCACTGCTCGATAGGTTTCTTGCCTGTATGAAACCTGCCTCAATAACTTAACGCCCGCTTCGTGCGGGCGTTTTTTTTGGTCTGATCCTATGCAGTAAATACATAATACAACGCCTCCCGGGCTGGATCCGGAACCATGATCGGTGAACGACGCCGGACCCCGTTCCAGGCGCGTGTGCGGCGGATCAGCGTTCGGGAATCAGTCCGCGCGGACTGAACCGCAGGACCAACAGCAAGATCACGCCCATGGTCAGCAAACGCATATGCGCTGCACTGTCGAGAAGATGCAGACGCAAGGCGCTGTCTGCTGCCAGACCGGATGTCATCACTTCGATCAGGAACAGGCCCATCGGCTCAACCTGAACCCACAGGAACCAGATCAGGAACCCGCCCAGTACGGCGCCAAAGTTGTTGCCCGAGCCACCGACGATCACCATCACCCAGATCAGAAAGGTAAAACGCAAAGGCTGGTATGTGCCGGGCGTGAGTTGCCCGTCGAGCGTCGTCATCATCGCACCGGCGATGCCGCAGACGGCCGAGCCCAGAATAAAGATCTGCAAATGCCGCGTCTTGACGTCCTTGCCCATGGCTTCGGCCGCCACCTCATTGTCGCGAATGGCCCGCATCATGCGACCCCAGGGCGATTTCAACGCCAGCTGCGCCATCAACAGCAAGATCACAAGGACCAGCGCGAAAAGCAGCCCGTATTGCGTTTTGACATACAGGGTCGATGCGGTGACCGGATCCAGACCCAACCCTGTGGCGCGTTCAACAAAGCCCGGATCGTTTTGCAAACCGATTTCATAAGGGACAGGGCGGGGCAGGCCGACGACATTTTTAACGCCGCGCGCCAGCCAGTCTTCGTTTTTCATCACGGCGATGATAATTTCGGCGATCCCCAGCGTCGCAATGGCCAGATAATCCGAGCGCAGGCCAAGCGCGGTTTTGCCGATGATCCACGCAACGCCCGCCGCCAGAAGCCCACCTACAGGCCAAGCGACCAGCACCGGCAAGCCAAGCCCGCCCAGATTGCCTTGCAGTGCGGGGTTGATCGCCTCAACCGCCGCGACGCCGGGGTCCAGTATCGCACGGAAAATAAAGAACCCCGCGAGCAGGATCACCACTGTCGCAATGCCTTTGGCCATCCCTTTCAGACGTGACTGCACCAGAACCGCAGCGATGATCGTGGCTGCCCCCAGCAAAAGTGCGGTGAGAATGCGCATACCGCCTGCTGCAAACGCGCCTTCGACAGGGTCGGTGGCGATCAAAACCGTGGCGAGGCCGCCGATTGCGACAAAGCCCATCACACCGACGTTGAACAGCCCCGCAAACCCCCATTGAAGGTTAACGCCAAGCGCCATGATCGCTGAAATCAGGCCCATGTTCAAAATGGTGAGCGCCGCATTCCAGCTTTGCATCACGCCGGTCAGCACGATGAGACCTGCAACAAGCGCAAACAGCCCGATATTCTTGAAAGACGCGCTCATACGGATTTCCCCTTGAACAGGCCCGTCGGCCGGAACAGCAAGACGATGATAAGGATCACAAAGCTGACCGCGAATTTGTAGTCGGTCGACAAAAGCTGGACCAAACCGTCGGGTTCAAGCCCCTCGGGCAGCACGTAGCCCAGCACTTTTTTCCAGGCATATGTGATCGTCACCTCTGAAAACGCGATCACAAAACCGCCGACGATGGCCCCAAGCGGGTTGCCAAGGCCACCGACAATGGCAGAGGCGAAAATGGGCAGCAAAAGCTGGAAATACGTGAAGGGTTTGAAGGACTTATCGAGCCCGTAAAGTGTGCCGGCAACAGTGGCGAGGGCGGCCACGATCAGCCAGGTATACATCACCACGCGATCGGGATTGATGCCCGACAGAAGCGCTAGGTCTTCGTTGTCTGAAAACGCGCGCATAGATTTTCCGGTACGCGTGCGGTTCAAAAACCAGAACAGAACCGCCACGACGATGACCGCGGTCATAACCGTAATTCCCTGAGACGTCCGGATCGCGAGGCCTTCGCTAAGGCCCGTCATTTCGCGGAAATCGCGCGCCGAGATGATAAAGCGTGCGCCATCCCCAAAGCGTTGGTCATCGGGCCCGATGATAAAGCGCACCAGCCCGTTCATGATGAACATCACCCCCATAGAGACGATGACAAGGATCACCGGAGCTGCCTTTTGACGCCGGTAGAACTGGTAAACAAACTTGTCGGTCAACAGCAGCAAGGCCGCCGCGCCGATAATGCCGAATGGCAAGGCCAAAAGCGCCGTCGGCAACGGCCCAAGCGAGATCCCGGCGGCCTGCATCGCCCAAGTCACAAGGATTGTCACCATCGCGCCAAAGGCCATCGTGTCGCCATGGGCGAAGTTCGAAAACCGCAGGATCCCGTAAATGAGTGTCACCCCCAGCGCGCCAAGCGCCAGTTGGCTGCCGTAAGCAATCGCGGGGATCAGGACAAAGTTCGACAGCGCGACGATCGCGTTCAGAAAATCCATTCAATCGCTCTCCACACAAGCGCCGTGATAGGTGACGGATAACGGACCATCGAGGATCAACAGCTGGTACCGGCTTGAGCCGTCCGCCCCGATCACAAGACGAAACAGCGTGTCATCACCTGTTGCGCGGTTCTCGATCACGGTGAAATCCTCGGTCGAGACATAATGCGCGCCTTGGGTGCCCGCGACGTCGCGCAACTCGGCAAGGCCTTGGGTCACACCTTGGAGTGTGTCCAGATCGCCGGGGGTAATCTCGATGGTGAAGTCGGTAGGCTGGCAGGCTTCCTGTTCGAAACACTCGACCGTGTATTCGCAGGTCAGAGCAAGCGCGGGCAGGGGAGCCAGCAGGGCAGCGGTTAAAACCAGATGTCGCATCGTCATCCTCCCAAGAAGCTTTTGCGCACGTCAGGGTCCGCCAAAAGCGCTTTGCCTGTGTCCGTGAACGCATTGCGGCCCTGAACCAGCACATAGCCCTTATCGGCAATCTCCAGCGCCTGTCGGGCGTTCTGTTCCACCATCAGGATTGAAATACCGGTGCGCGCGACCTCGATGATACGATCAAAAAGCTCGTCCATCACAATCGGAGAGACACCGGCCGTCGGCTCGTCCAGCATCAGCACATCCGGTTGCGTCATCAGCGCGCGGCCCACGGCGACCTGTTGGCGTTGGCCACCTGACAGCTCACCGGCCGCCTGCCGACGCTTGTCGCCCAGGATCGGGAAAAGATGATAGACCTGTGCGATGGTCTTGCCGATGTCGTCACGGCGCAGGAAGGCGCCCATCTCAAGGTTTTCCTCGACCGTCATCGATGTGAAGATGTTGTGGGTCTGCGGCACAAACGCCATGCCCTTGGCAACCCGCGCCTGTGGGGTCAGGGCCGTGATATCCTCGCCCCCCAGAAATACGCCGCCGGTATGGATGTTGAGCATTCCGAACACCGCCTTCATCGCGGTCGATTTGCCCGCGCCATTCGGCCCCACGATCACAGCGATCTCGCCCTTGTCGACGGCCAGGGTGCAGTCGTGCAGAATGTCCGCGCCCGAGCCGTAGCCCCCGGTCATACCTTTGCCGATCAGAAACGGCTCAGCCATGGGGGTTCATCTTTGCAAAAATATCCAAATCCCACCTCGTCACGCGCTCACCGCGTCCTTGTTTTTCAAGCCGGTGCCCAGATAGGCCTCGATCACCTGCTCGTTGGCCTTGATGTCGGCGATCGTGCCTTCCGCCAGCACCTTACCTTCGGCCATGCAGATCACCGGATCACACAAGCGTCCGATGAAATCCATGTCATGCTCGATCATGCAGAAAGTGTAGCCGCGTTCCTTGTTGAGGCGCAGGATCGCGTCGCCGATGGTGTTGAGAAGCGTGCGGTTCACGCCTGCGCCGACCTCGTCCAGAAAGACGATCTTGGCGTCAACCATCATCGTGCGGCCCAACTCCAGCAGCTTTTTCTGTCCACCCGACAGATTGCCCGCTTTTTCGTCCTTAAGATGATCGATGGTCAGAAATTCCAGCACCTCGTCCGCTTTTGCCAGCAAAGCGCGCTCTTCATCAGCGATCCGCTTGCGCGCGAACCACGTGTTCCAGAGCGTTTCGCCAGATTGAGCCCCAGGCACCATCATCAGGTTCTCGCGCACTGACATTGAGCTGAATTCATGCGCAATCTGGAAGGTCCGCAACAGACCCTTGCCGAACAATTCGTGCGGTTGCAGGCCGGTGATGTCTTCATCATCCATCAAAACGCGGCCCGAGGTTGGTTTAAGAACACCAGCGATCACGTTGAAAAGAGTGGTTTTTCCGGCACCATTTGGTCCGATCAACCCCGTGATCGACCCGCTTTTAATCTCAAGCGTGGCACCATCGACGGCATGAAAGCCGCCAAAGTGTTTGTGAACGTCCTGAACGACGATCATATGATCCCCTCCGCTCTTTTGAGCGCGTCTTATTGAAAACAGCGCGGGGTTTGACGCCCGCGCTGTTTTATTCAGATATGATCCAACTTAGCGATACTGCGCTGTCGTAATCTCTCCGCCTTCGATCACGATCTCGCGGTAGTTGCCAGCAGATTCGCCGGGTCCGATCAGCTCGACCGCAGAGGCCCCGACGTAATCAACGTCGCCGCCGCCTTTGATGATCTCAAGCGCCTTGGCCAGCTCACCGGGGAAGATCTGTTCGCCCGGCGCGTTGGCCACATCCATGATGTGGTCTTTGTAATCGCCCGGCTCGGCAGAGCCTGCCTTTTGCATCGCAAGCATCATCAGCGCAGCCGCGTCATAGCTTTCCGGCGTGAAAGGCGAGGTGCTGTCAAACGCATCGCCAACCAGCCCTGCAAACAGCTCTTTGCCGGGGCTATCAGTGCCCGGGTGCTGGCCGGTGGAACCTTCGATTTCATCGCCGAAGTTTTCGGCCAATTGCGCCGAGATCATGCCATCGGGGAAGTGGAACGTATCAAACGCACCGGAATCAAGTGCCGCGCGCACGATGCCCGATCCACCCTGATCCACATAGCCAGCCACAACCAGACGTTCGCCACCAGCCGCAGCCAACGCGCCGACCTCGGCTGAATAGTCTGCCTTGCCGTCTTCATGGGCGGCTGTGATTGTGATCGTGCCACCCGCAGCTTCCCATTCAGCCTGGAACGCATCCGCAAGGCCTTTGCCGTAGTCGTTGTTGGTATAGGTCAGCGCGACCTCTTTGAGGCCTTGCTCCATCAGCACTTCGGTCATCACGGCGCCTTGGCGCGCATCAGAGGGCGCGGTGCGGAAGAACAGACCGTTGTCTTCAGCATCAGACAGTCCCGGCGAGGTCGCCGAGGGCGACACCATGACGACACCGTTGGCCAGTGCCACGTTGGACAGGATCGCGCCGGTCACGCCAGAGCAATCCGCGCCCATGATGCCTTTGACGCCGTCGGATGTAATCAGACGTTCGGCAGCAGCGGTTGCGGCACCGGCATCAACGCATGTGCTGTCAGCGCGCACGGGCGTTACGGTTGCACCGTCCAACAACATGCCGGATTCCGTGACTTCGGACATCGCGAGTTCAGCGCCATCCGCCATCGAGGGTGTGAGCGATTCAATCGGGCCTGTGAAGCCCAAGATCACGCCGATCTTGATCTCGGAATGACCCGCCGCATTGGCCATGCCCGCCGTCAAAGCAGCTGCGGTCGTTGCCATAAGCAGTTTTTTCATTTGTTTTCTCCCATGTTGGATACCAAATCCAGATTGAAGAGTATCGCCTCTATTGAGAAAGAAAAGCCGATAACAGCGAAATTCCCCTAAGGAAGCCTAAGTCACAAGAGAGTTAACGCTCTAGGTTGCGGCAATCGCACCCCTATCTATGCATGCAGACACGCGGAGGTTGAGATGCGCCAGTTTTTCATCACGATGATCGTTCTTTTGGCAACCACTGTCGCCAGTGCGGCACTGGAAAGCCGGGTGGGCCCTTTGAAGGTTGACCGGGTTGTCAGTGGGCTAGAGGCGCCATGGTCGATGGGGTTTCTACCCGGTGGCGGGTTTCTAGTAACCGAACGCGACGGCAATCTACGCCATTTTCGCGAGGACGGGACGCAATCGAACATCACGGGCCTGCCCGATATCGCTGCAGCTGGGCAGGGTGGTTTGCTGGATGTTCTGATCCCGCGTGACTTTGCACAAACCCGCGAGGTTCTGTTCAGCTATGCCAAGCCGCAAGGACGTCGCGAAGGCACGGCGCTGGGGACAGGCACGCTAAACGCAGATGGCACGGCACTTGAAAACACACGTGTGCTTTTCGAAATCGAGGAAGGCTCAAACGGTGGGCGCCACTTTGGATCGCGGCTGGTGGAAGCCCCCGATGGGACGATTTTCATGACTGTCGGCGACCGCGGCGACCGTCCGTCGGCGCAAGACCGCAGCAATCACAATGGCACGGTCCTGCGCCTGAACCGCGACGGCTCTGTGCCTGCAGACAATCCGTTTGTTGGTCAGGACGGTATTCAGCCCGAAATCTGGAGCTTTGGTCACCGCAATCCGCAAGGCGCAGCGCTTGACGCTTCTGGCCAGCTTTGGGTCAACGAGCATGGTGCGCGTGGCGGTGATGAGGTCAACCGCGTGGAGCGCGGCGCGAATTACGGCTGGCCCGTCATTTCGTATGGTCGTCATTATTCCGGTCTGCCAATCGGGGAAGGGCAGGCCAAGGAGGGTTTGGTGCAACCTGTGCACTATTGGGATCCCTCCATCGCCCCGTCTGGCATGATGATCTACACCGGAGAGATGTTTCCCGAATGGCAAGGCAACCTGTTTGTCGGGTCTTTGAAATTTGATCTCATCTCGCGGTTGTCACCAGAGGGCGAGGAGCTTGAGCAAATTCAAGGCGATGAGACCGCGCGTGTGCGTGATATCCGGCAGGCGCCTGATGGGTCGATCTGGGTGATGTCGGTCGGCAACGGGGCGATCTACCGCGTCAGTCGTTAGGGCCTGTCGCTGATACTTGTGGGCGCTTCGCACTGGGTCGAGCCTGACGCCACTGCTGAGGTGCCCCATCGAAACACCCTACGCCGTGCCGTGAAAAGAGCCGCGCCTAAGCGTCGAGTGACTGGGCGATCATCGTGATGGATTTCGTCATCTCGCTGATAAAATCGCCCGAGGCGGGGGCCAGTGCCAGTGGTGGAAAGACCACGTCAGTCAATCCCAAGGTGGCGATGCGGGCGCGGGCGTCGTCAGAAGGTGTTGCCTCCCAGATGAACAGGGTCGCGCCACTTTCGCTGATTTTTTGCTCAAGCGCTTGCCATTGGTCTTCTGACACGTCCTCCTGGGCATCCCACTCCATCGCTGCAATCTGCAACCCGTAGGCGCGGCCAAAATACTGGTAGCGCGGATGCGATGCGATTGCGGCCAAAGGCGCGCGGAGGGCTTTTGCAGCGGCGTCGAGAGCTGCGAGATCTGCGTTCAAGGCAAGCAGGTTCGTTGATATCGTTGCTTCACTTTGAGGCATGGCGCGGATCAGCCGAGCGGCCAGCGCATCGGCCTGACGGGCCGCGAGGCCGAAATCAAGCCAGGTGTAGCTTGCCGTGCCGGTATGAGAATGGGTGCCCGCCTCACCATGGGAATGTGTGATGGTTTCGGTGGCAATATAGGCGTCGGCGAACCCTGCCGAGGTGTCGATGATGCGCGCGCGGGGCAGGGACACTTTCGTTGTCCAATCGGAAAAGCCCGCTCCGTTCAGGGCAATGACCTGTGCTGCCTGCATGGCCGAGATATCGGCAATGCTGGGGCGCCAGAAGGACGGATCGGTGCCGGGCGGAACCGGGAACAACACCTCTGCCAGATCGCCGACCAGCCTTTCGGCAAAATAGGCCAGTGGATAATTGGCGACAGCGATCACAGGCCTGTCGTCCTGCGCAAAGGCGTGGCCAGACAGCGGCAGGCTTGCGCCGGCCAGTGTGAGGCGGATCAGGGTGCGGCGTGTCAGTCTACCTTGGCTCATTGGGTCTCCTTGGTGGCGCGCGCGATATCATCAGGTGTCAGGATCCAATAGTTATCATGGCCTTCCCCGGTTGCGACCTCGATCAGCAGCCCTTGTGCGGAAAGCGCCGGATCGAGCGGGAATTGCACGGTTCCATCGCTTTGCAATTCAAGGGTCATCAGCACTGCGTTCTGTGCATCCAGCACGCGCACATCCCCAGATACCGGGATTTTACCGGTCGAGAACTTTGTCTCGACGATGACAGTGCCGTCTTCGACAAAGGCAAAAACAAGAAGCTGGTGGGCGACGCTGACCGTCGCCCACCAAATCATGACAAAGGCGATCAGGCCTATTTTCACTCGCCGGTCCAGTCTTCGAAATGGACCCAGATCACAGCACCCAGTTCAACGGCCTTTGCTTCACCTTCGAACTCCATCGTTTCATCGGCAGTGTTCAAGGCGGCAAAGCCCCACCAACCGCTAGATGGCGCAGCGTAGGTGAAAACGCCGTTTTCATCTGCCTTGACGGTTTGGGTAATCATCAGCTCACTTGGGGCCGTGGCAGAGCCGTCTTCGTTGTAATACTCGACCTCAACCTCTGCATTGGGGACGGGGGCACCCTCCAACTTGACCACACCTTGAAAGACATTGCCGTCCCACAGGCCAAAGGGCTTGGACATCGGGACAATTTCGGTGCGCAGACCCAGTTCGGCATCCCAGCCTTCATCATCACCAAAGGCACTGACATAGGTTTTGGTGTAGTGGATAATAAAACTGTCTTCGACCGGTTCCCAATAGGGCTGGGGTTCCATCGCGAACACATAGGTGCCGGGGCGGTCCAACGGATAATCAAGCATGAAGCCCGGCTCGTCCATCACCGTGGCTGCCTGCAGATCACCCAACAGATCGCTCGTCTCACCCTCATGCGTGACGTTGAATGAAACGGGAGTTTCAAGCACCATGCCATCCAGTTCGAACGGGTGCGAGAACGACAGCGTCAGCTCAACCGAACGGCCATCTTCCTGGCTGACCATGCTATCGGACGGAATAATCATCCCGTAGTGAGCCAGCGCAGCAGTGCCCGTGACAGCGGTCAGCGCTGCAGCAGCGACGAGGGTCTTTCTCATTATAATCTTCTCCTTGGTTAGTTTGTCACGTGGCAAGGAGCCAGGCGACGATTTTATCGCCGCGCGTTTGCACGGCAAGTATGAGAAAAAAGGAGATAAATAAAGCACTTGTGAGTAATATGACAGTCTCGGCGGCCAGCAGCCGCATGATCGTACCGCGCCGCGCGCCCAGCTTGAATGCAGTTTGCATTTCGCGGGCGCGCAAGCGGTAGGACAGAAAAATCGCGAGGGCAATGGCTGCCAAGGCCGCTGTTCCAATAATCAGCGACACAGCATCCAGAAGCGTCTTGATGCGGAAAATGCGATCCACCAGATCTCCGATGACGTCGCGGGGGACAATGACCTGAACAGGGTTTTCAGGGTCCAGATATCTGCCCCGCAGGATCGTGCTTGCGCGCGCGTCATTGGGCACAAAAAGAATAGCCGATACGGGATAGGTTGCCGGATCGCCATGGAAGTGAAAGCTGTCGATATTGTCTGGGGTGATGCGGTTGAATTGAAGGGTACTGGCAGCCGCAACGATATCGCCCTCGTCAGCTTGCGCATCCAGCACGCTATCATGGCCGTGGCCAATGCCCGAGATCACCCATGAGGTTTTTATGTCGGTAAAGACGGCCTCATCATCCGGTGTGCCGGTGGGGGCAAGGACACCAACGATATTCAGTTCCAGCGGATACACCCCATCAAGATCGAACAGGTTTTGAGGCGATGACACCACCGTATCGCCCGCACCAAGTGAAAGCCGGGCGGCCACATCGGCGCCCAATACAGCTTCGCCCAGGACCGCAAGGCCACGCCCTTCGGCCAATTGCAGATTGCGAAAGTCGAAATAATCAATGCTGGTGCCAATGATCCGGGCGTCGTTCGTCTCGAACGCGGTGTTCATCGGGATCGGGATGCCCAACCCCGTGTCCCAAACCGCATCCGCCACAGCCATTGTCACGGGTTCGGCGCGGTCTGCCGAAAAGTAAAGCGCATTCATCACCAGATCGAGCTGGCTTCCACGGCTGCCCAGAACGAGCGGGGTAGCCTCTGCCCGGTCGGTGAGCGCGGCACGCGATCCGCTGAGCAGGACCTGACTGACGATCGGAACCGCCAGAATAAGCGCCGCAACTGCGACCAGCACCAGCGAGCGGATCCAGTTGAAGCGCAGATAGGCCAGGGCGAGTATCAGTGCATTCATGACGCCACCGTTTTCTGGCGAAACGCAGCGAAATCAATCACCCGATCAAATCGCGACAGAAGGTCGTGATCGTGGGTCACGGCCAGCAGCGACGCATCCTGCGCCACCGTGCGCTCAAAGAGAAGATCGAGAATGGCGGATTTATTATCCGGGTCCAGGTTGCCCGTGGCTTCGTCTGCGAGAATGATTTTGGGCTGCATGACCAGCGCGCGGCACAGCGCGACCCGCTGTTGTTCGCCCTGGCTCAGCGCGCCGGGACGGCGATCAAGCTTGTCAGCCAAGCCGCAAGACGCGGCAAGCGTTGCGGCACGGTCGCGCGCGGCTGCGTCAAGCGTGCCCGCAGAGGTGATCCGGTAGGGGTAAAGGATGTTTTCGCGTGCGGTCAGATAGTCCAGCAGGGCGAAATCCTGAAACACAAAGCCAATCCTGCCAGCCCGCAGCGCGCGTCGATCGACATCCTTGAGATCAGACATGATTTCGCCATCAAGGCTGATGCGCCCGCTCTCGGGAACGGTGATGCCTGCAATCAGGTTCAGCAATGTCGTCTTGCCCGTGCCGCTGGGCCCGACGATCGCAACCTTTTCGCCAGCCTCGACCCGCAGGGCAGGGATGAGCAGGCGAAACGCCCCGTCCGGATAGGCGAAAGAGACGTCCGTCAGGTCGATCATTCCGTACCCACCATCGTTCCGGCATCGGCGCGATCCACATCTGTCAGATCGAAACGGGTCATGCGCCAGGCACCGTCGATAGGCTCAACCGTCAGGTTGGCGGCGTAGGTGTTGCCACGAACATGCAGGTGCTCGGCATGGCCCACGGTTCCAAGCACATGCCATTTCACATTCATCGAGACTGTTGTCCCCGAGGGCTCGGATGAGAGGCTGATAAGTACCATCGCGTGCAAGGGCTGAGCGGCATCTGCCAAGCCGCCGCCCATCATGGCGCCTGCGCGTTCCAGATAGAGCGTTTCAAGCGCGTCACGCGCTGAAACCTGTGCCAGCTTGTCATAAATGACGGTTTCGTCGGTTTCCTCGAACGCGCGATAAATGGTGGACAGCATTTCCGGCACGATCTTGTAGGAGTCACCAGACAGTTCCTGCGCGGTCATCTGCCCAAATCCCGGCGTGTCAAAGACCTGAGGCCCGCTTGGCCGAAGCACCGTCACGTAAATCGCCGCCCCAATCAGAGCTGCAAGCAGGGCAAAAAACGCCACTGATTTTATTCCAAATTTCAAAGACGGCCTCTGAGGTCTCAAAACGACTCTGGTCAGGATATCTGTTCAAAACGGCAGTTGTAAGCCTCTAGACGCATGAGACATCCAAAGTCTTCGCTTCTTAAATCGACAGGCGCGCCGCCTGCGCGCCGCGCTCGCGGTAAGGGGTTGTGTCATAATGCGAGCGGTAGCATTTCGAAAAATGCGAAGGGCTTGCAAAACCGCAGGCCAGCGCGACGTTGATGACGCTCATATCGGTTTGCATCAGCAGGTTGCGCGCTTTTTGCAGACGCAATTCCATATAATATCGCTTGGGTGAGCGGTTCAGATAGCGCCGGAAGAGACGCTCAAGCTGGCGGGTCGACATGCCGACGTCGCGCGCCAGTATCGAGGGGCTGATCGGCTCTTCGATATTGGCCTCCATCATCTGGATGACCTGGCTCAGTTTCGGGTGACGGACGCCGATGCGGGTGGGGATCGACAGGCGCTGGGTGTCCTGATCGGTGCGGATCGAGGAGTAGATCAGCTGATCGGCCACCGCGTTGGCCAGCTCTTCCCCATGATCGTTTGCAATCAATTTGAGCATCAAATCAATCGACGATGTGCCCCCCGCAGTCGTGTAGCGGTTGCCATCGATGACAAAGACTGACTTTGTCAGCTCGACCTCGTCAAACTCCTCGGCGAAACTGTCCTGGTTTTCCCAGTGGATCGTCGCCTTCTTGCCGTCCAGCAAGCCTGCCGCCGCCAGCGTATGGCCTGCGGTGCACAGCCCGCCAATGGTGGCCCCTTTGCGGGCTTCGCGGCGCAGCCAATTCAAAAGGCGCTTTGTTGTGGCCGCCTGCACATCAATGCCACTGCACACAAGGATCGTGTCATCGCGCAATGTCTCGCCCAGATCATCGTCCAGCTTGAAGCCGGTACCCGCCGAGCAGGTGACGAAATCACCGCCTTCACCCACAAGGGTCCACTGATACAGCTCTTTGGCGGCCATCCGATTGGCAATCCGCAGGCTCTCCACAGCGGATGCGAAGCACAGCATCGTGAAACTCTCAAGAAGCACAAACACAAAGCGGCGCGGCTTGCGCCCCTCCGTGTCTACATCCACCAGCTTATCGTGTCCTGTCATCGGATCGTCTTCTGTTTGTCTTATGACATGCAGCTAAGTCAGGTTTGGCGGAACGGATCAAGCGCAATCGCATCCCTTGCCGAAAGGGGCAGGGCGATGTTATCTGCGCTTTCTTATCAGGCAGTCTTGTCCTATATTGGCCGCTGCTAACGCTAACAGGAGCAAAAACAATGACCGAGTGGCATAAATCTGACTGGCGCGCGAAACCGCGGGTTCAGATGCCGGAGTATACCGACGCGTCGAAGCTTGCCGAAGTGGAAGCCCGCCTGTCGAAATATCCGCCGCTGGTCTTTGCGGGCGAGGCCCGGACGCTGCGTGCGCAGCTGGCCAAAGCCTCGCGCGGTGAGGCGTTCCTGCTGCAAGGCGGGGACTGCGCTGAAAGCTTCGAGGAATTTTCCGCAGATACGATCCGCGACACGTTCAAGGTGATGTTGCAGATGGCGATGGTGCTGACCTATGGCGCCAAGGTGCCGGTCATCAAGGTCGGCCGGATGGCAGGTCAGTTCGCAAAACCGCGCTCGGCCCCGACCGAAACCAAGGACGGCGTTGAGCTGCCCAGCTACCGCGGCGATATCATCAACAATATCGACTTTACGCCCGAAGCCCGCATCCCCGATGCCGAGCGGATGCTGCGCGCCTACACGCAGGCTGCGGCCTCGCTGAACCTTGTACGCGCGTTTTCAACGGGCGGGTATGCGGACGTCAATCAGGTGCATGGCTGGACGCTGGGCTTTACCGAAGGGTCCGAGGCTGCCCGCTATCGCGATATGGCCAACCGGATCAGCGACACGCTGGACTTCATGAAAGCCGCTGGCGTGAATGAAGCCACCGCGCACACGCTGCAATCGGTGGATTTCTACACCAGCCACGAGGCGCTTTTGCTGGAGTATGAAGAGGCGCTGACCCGCGTGGACAGCACCTCGGGCCAGTGGATCGCGGGGTCGGGTCACATGATCTGGATCGGCGATCGCACGCGTCAGCCTGATGGGGCGCATGTAGAGTTTTGTCAGGGTGTGATGAACCCGATCGGCCTGAAATGCGGTCCGACGACGACGGCGGATGACCT
>ERZ1740070.483-NODE-483-length-27166-cov-6.309210_pt1 | contig 27166 bp, 22 predicted proteins | sample MGYA00581734_ERZ1740070 | MGnify/ENA primary metagenome ERZ1740070 (study PRJEB43018, sample SAMN04849744) | marine metagenome | isolation source: floating plastic debris | place: Pacific Ocean | collected 2008-09-01 | study: EMG produced TPA metagenomics assembly...
TGGTCTCAAGAGAAAGCCTATGTGACTGGGCTAGAGGCTGCAAACCGAGTAATCGACTTGCTAGGAACTGGTACAGCGGCAGAGGTGATTCCTATCGTGCCGGATGAACCTCATATTCAGGCAGCTCGAATGCTCAATAAGACAGTGCAGCAGGTAGTAAATCAGGTGGTGCCACAGCTGCGGTCCTATTGATTTTATGCCTGAATTTATATCTGAATGTTAGGCTGTGGGTAGCTGATTAGCGGCCTTTTGAGATGCGCTCACCTTTCCCTGGTATAGACCCCTACCTGGAAAACTTGGTACTGTGATCTAATGTCCACGGACGAATGATTGTGGCGGTCGCCGATGCCTTGAGCCCACTGCTGCTACCAAAATATCAGCCGATTATTGAAGAAGCCGTTTATCGCACCAGTGACTCTAGCTCAGTCATGGTTGGTGTACCAGACGTAACTATTCAAAAAACAGGTCAGGAAACCCAACCAGCTAATTTAGTAGCGGTTGCAGAACCCTATACCTCGCCCGTTGTGGTAGAGATTCCGGTACCTGTCACGTTTCGTCAGCGCTTTATTGAGATTCGAAATACGGCGAATCAAGAAGTGGTGACAGTAATTGAGGTGCTATCTCCCGTTAATAAACGGGGTGACGGACGGTTACGATATCTCCAAAAGCGAGAGCGCGTCTTAGAAAGTCAGGCCAATTTAGTCGAGGTAGATTTATTGCACAAAGGTGAACCAATGCCCACCGTTCAGGGCAATGTTGTGAGCCACTATCGGTTTTTGGTAAGTCCTGTTGAGCAGCGCCCCCAGGCATTACTTTATCCTGTTAATCTGCCACAATCTCTACCTAAGGTGACGATTCCTCTACGCAAAGGTGACGATGAACCTGTTGTTGATTTTCAACTGTTGTTGGAGCAAGTATATCGCCTGTCCGGGTATGGGTATTCCATTGACTATAGTCAGCCACCAAAACCAGGTTGGAGCCAGCCAGAGTCAGAGTGGATAGCTAACTGTGTAAAACAACAGACCAGCCCATAACAGTTTGGCTAACCTGGATGTTTCCAAACCGTGTTCCAGCCCTTGCCACCGATCTCTAACCCGGCTTGTTGGCTTTGAGCACTGAGCAGGAGCTGCGATCGCACCCCTTTTTTCCAAAGATTGACCCGTATCTCTCCTTGGGTTGTATCCCGACATAAAAACTCCAGCCCTGTTGCAGTGGGCACCCTGATGTCTATGCCTGGTGCAGCCGTCTGCCCGATAATCTCGACTGCGTAGTCTTGTTGCTCGGCCCACACCCACCAGTCACCCCAGGGTGATACCTGCCAAGAGACTCTTCCATTCCAGGGGACAAATTCATAAAATCTGCCCTGATGGTGAATGCCCACCAGGCCAACAGATTCTTGCTGCCCCAGCACTTGCCGAATACCGCCACCGCAGGTAAGGGTTAGGTCTGGCTCCTTGTCAAAGGCATTGCACTGAATCCAGAACCATTTTTGAGGGAAGGCACCGCCCCAGTTTTTTTCAGCGTAAGCAGGAACCTGCTTAAAATCAAACCTGCAGATGTTATTTCCAGACGCATCTAGCTGTTTAAACCAGCCTGTTGCCCAACCGTGGGCCATCAGGATTTGCCAGCCGGGTTCAAAAATCTGAAACTGAGACAGCCAGCCTGCTGTGGACTGTGGTTGATGGGGTGGCCCCCAGCTATAGATAGGGGCTACGGTGTAATGCCAGCTAACGGTTTGATTAGTAGATGGGTCCCAAAATGTCCCTTCATGCAAAGTCGCGGTAACCCGATAGTGTTCAGCACTGCTGCGGCTGTGCCCGTGCCCCAGCGTATGTTTCCAAGCCCAAAACCGTGATATATCCGGTAAAGCCCGGCAAAAATACTGTTCATCAGGTCCCAAAATCTGCACTGCGCCACCGCTGGCAGGTGTTTGGCCAGCCGGGTCCTGGAGTGAATACATAAAGGCAATGGTTTGATTTCCCTGATCAGGGGGCAGCGTCAGCCGATAATACCAACCTTCAAAAAATGGCTGCTGGTTGCCTTTCCAGTGATAGCCGCTGTGGGGTGTTGGTTGGGGCATAGTCAGGGTTCTCAACTAGCGCACCTGCATATTGTTCATTTCCGCGATCTCAATAGCTTTATATAGCGCTAAAAAATTACCTTCACCAAAGCCCTGAACAGACTGGCGGCGTTCAATAAATTCGAAAAAAAAGTGATTATCCTTAAAGATAGGCTGCGAAAAAATTTGTAATAGTAGCGATTCTGGCTGTTTTGGTTGCCAATCGATTAAAATTTGCTGTTCTACAATCTGTTGCCACTCTTGGTACTCAATCGGGGCGGCAGGCCGCATTTGCAGCCGCTGTTGCAGCTGCTCATAATAGGTGAGCGGTACTGACAGCAGCGATAGTCCTTTTTGTCGCAATGTTTTGACTGTCGGCACAATGGGTGCGCTGTTTAGGGCAATGTGTTGAATGCCAGCACCCCGGTTGGCATCTAAAAAAGTCTGAATTTGTGAATTGGCCGAAGTGGGTTCATTGATGTTGAAATATAGCTGCCCAGCGGGCGAAAACAACACCTGACTGCTTAACCCAGACTGTTGGGTTTGAATATTAAAACTTTGTTGTTTTTGTAGCTCAAAGAGGTGCTGATAAAACCTGGCCGCAGGCTGAAGCTCTCCAGTGGGCACGTTGAGAACAATATGGTCAATGCTGGTTGATGAACCTTCCGATTTTTGTAAAGAATTTTTGTTGGGTTGACGCTCAATTAAAGTATGGCGCAGGCTGCCCCAGCCGCCGATGCTGGCCCAGGCTGAGAGAGGGGCGTTTGGGTCAATCAGCTGAGAGAGAACTGGGGAGAGGGTTGTTTGGACTTGAGTCGCTGTTTCTAGATGATCTAATGTTGCTGCAAGGTTGTCTACCTCAATGGCGACGTCAGCAACACCTGGCGGGTGGTTGCGCAGATAGTCAGCAACGACACTGCTAGATGTGCGGGGGGAGGACAGAACAAACAGGGTATCTCGGTAACGAAGGATTTCTATCGTTTGGTCGGCTAAGATGGCCTGTTTGACCCACGTCCATCCCAGATATTGCATAAACCAGTCTCGTTGGCGAGCTGCATCTTCAACAAAAAAATGGATGTGGTCAATTTTCATAAATGAGAACAGACGGAAGATGCGCGATCAGGTGATATGGAGAAATTGCGAGAAATTTACCCCCTGGTGCCTAGGGTAATGCGATTTCTTAAATCTGTGGGTTTCCTTAACAACAGGCTCGGAGGTCTTAATAAATTAAGAAATACCTCGATAAAAGCTGAAAACCGATTTACCCTTTCAGCAGTGCGACGATACCTTCAGCTAAAACCTGTAAATTTGTTCGTTGCTAGACAGCAGGAGCGCTGAGAGGTTTATTTGCTGTCGCCAACTAATTGAATGCGTCAATATTGTTTACCTTTGCTGCTATGACAACTCAAACGACTGACGCCGCTGCTCCAGCGTCTTTTACCAAGCGTATTCAGGTGTTTTATGATGAATCGTCTCGGTTGTGGGAGCAGGTGTGGGGTGAGCATATGCACCATGGCTACTATGGTGACCCGATAGACAGCCCCCAAGAAGCTCAGCGAGTTTTGATCGAAAAAATTTTAGAGTGGGGTGGGGGACCCCGGACACCACTGACACCGCAGTCAATTTTGGATGTGGGCTGTGGTATCGGTGGCAGCACCCTTTATTTGGCCAGTAAATATCGAGCAGTGGCCACAGGCATTACGCTGAGTCCGGTGCAAGCCAAGCGAGCGGCAGACCGAGCGGCCATGGCTGGCTTGAGTGAGCATGTGCAGTTTCAGGTGGCCGATGCCTTGGCCATGCCGTTTGCTGACAACAGCTTTGATTTGGTGTGGTCATTAGAAAGTGGTGAGCATATGCCCAATAAGGGACAGTTTTTGAGCGAATGTTGTCGGGTGCTTAAACCGGGCGGGCGGCTGATTGTGGCTACCTGGTGCCACCGTGACTCTAATCCGCCCCTAACGCTGCAAGAAAAAGACCACCTGGCTCAGCTCTACCGGCTTTACCATCTGCCCTATGTGATTTCTCTGTCAGACTATGAGACCTTGGCTCAGGCGCTGCCGCTCCAGACGTTAAAAACGGCTGATTGGTCTCGGGCAGTCGCTCCCTTTTGGGATGACGTGGTTAAGTCAGCTCTGAACCCTCAGGTGCTTTGGGGGATTTTGACAGCGGGTTGGAAAACCGTTGAAGGCGCGATGGCGATTCCGCTGATGATGTCTGGCTACAGCAGCGGGTTAATTCGCTATGGGTTGTTGACCGGTATTAAGCAAGGGTAGCGAAACCATGGTTACAAGAGCGAACAAAATGCAACCTCCTAACAGTTTTAAGTTCTGGTTGCGGTCCCTGTGGAAATTTTCTCGCCCCCACACCATTGTCGGTACCACGCTGAGCGTCGGGGTGCTGGGGGTCATGGCGCTGGTGCTGTCAGATTTATCAGAAGAGAGACTGGCAGGTCTAGCTGTTGCCATTGTGGCGGCCCTGGTGCCAAGTCTTTGTGCCAATGTGTATATTGTTGGTCTCTATCAGCTGACGGATATCGCCATCGATCGCATTAATAAGCCTCAATTGCCCTTGGCATCGGGTGCATTTTCTGTAGCCATGGGTCGGAAAGTTGTTACGGTATTGGGCAGTTTAGCCATCATGCTTGCGGCGGTGCAGGGGCCAATTTTATTGGCAACGGTGGGGCTCAGCATGGCCATCGGCACGGTGTATTCTTTACCACCGCTGCGGCTAAAGCGATTTCCATTTTGGGCCGCGCTGTGTATTTTTGGGGTGCGCGGTGTGGTTGTAAATCTGGGCTTTTTTACTCACTTTCGTTACTGGTTAAATTCCCAGACGTTGGCATGGACGGTCATTCCGCCAGAGGTGTGGGCACTGACGATGTTTGTGGTGGTGTTTTCGGTTGCGATCGCACTTTTTAAAGATATCCCTGATTTAGAAGGCGACCGTCAGTTTCAGGTGCGTACCCTGACCGTGCGACTTGGCCCCAGCATTGTATTTTGGCTATCGCTTGGGGTGCTCACCCTCTGCTACGGGTTGTTGATCGGGCTAACGTTGGCGGGCGCGCTACCGTCGGTGCAGCCAGCGTTTTTATTGGTAACCCACACTGGGCTACTGGGTCTAATGTGGTGGATGAGTCGTCGGGTTGACCTGCAAGAAAAAGCTCAGATCAAGCGTTTTTATCAATTTATCTGGCGTTTGTTTTATCTAGAGTATTTGCTGTTTCCCCTAGCCTGTGTGCTGGCCCAGTAGCGCTCACCGATGTCTGATGGAAATCCAGTCAGAACTTCACATGATCTTTATCAGTCTCTATCTGTAATGTCGAGACCCAGGGCGTATTTGTAGCTGAAGGTTTTGGAAAACTGACTATGAATACCATTATGCTGCTTGCGACTATTGAAATTTGCAACTTTATGGGTTGCAGCTGGTTGGAGAGTGCGATCTCATTCGTTCAAGAATGGGTTTCTAAAATCACCGTCTAACCGTTTCATTTCGTTTCATTGGACAATCAACCAATCCGTTTAAGGGCTGTGACAACGCTCTAATGGGACTACCCATGGAGCCTATGCGCGGCCTTTACTTTTTGGCATTGCTGATTCTCGAGATAGGTTTGGTGATGAGAGGCTGTTAAATAACCACTGCTTCAGATCGATTCATTCCCTAAATCAGCAATCGCTACTTTTTTGCTTTTGGTTAAACCAAGGGTCCATAAAGGGTCTAGGAGATTTAAGCCGTTTCCACAAAAAGGCTCCATAGGCTTGTCTGCGCCGTTCAACGGTTAGGGCTGACGACAGCAGTGGCTGCAGAAAACAATCAGGAATTTGGCAAATAACAGACTGCAAAACCGATCTAGAGAGCATTGCCGCTAAGCGAGTGTCCCAAACATCTAACTGATTGGCCCGGTGCCAAAATATATGACGCTCCATGGGATATTTGCTCTGACGAGGGGAGTCTTCTACCACAGTCGACCAGCGGTACTGAAAGGGTAGAGCCGCACCGTGGTCGATCACCCAGACATGGCTGTGCGATCGCATCAGATTGGGATTCCATATCGTACGGTCAACATTCATCACCAGGGCATCTAGCCAAAGGACCGTGCAAACAAACTGCTCACTGAGGGCGGCAATCTCATCTGCACAAATGTCTCTAGCTTGATGCAAATATTGAAACCCTAAATTAATCCCATAGCTGGCCCCCAGCAGATCCATAAACTCATCTTCATGGATGTCACATTGGCAAGTGGGTGTGATGTCAATCAAAACTCGGCTCGGTATCCATAGGTCCAATGCCTCAGCTAGCCCAGCGACAATAATCTCTGCAACTAAAGCCGGTGTTCCCTGAGCGGCCCCCCGTAACTTTGTAAAAAAGTAGCCTGCATCGGTTTCAATTATTACCGGGCGAGAACTGCCGCGCTGGCTGACCGACACGATGCGACGGGCTGTGTAGGTAGGGATGCCTGTTGTTGTCGATGTCAGCATAGGGACTCTACAGATGGATTAATACAAAGTTTCAACTTTTATCAAGAATCTAGCGCTGATTTTTGACAACGCTTGAAATCGTTGACAGGAGTTCGATACACCTAAAAAGGAATTTGCTCACGAGCAAAAAATCCAGATTAGTCGCTGTTTAGACATCATGTCCTATGGCAAATTTTGACATAGCCAAGAGAAACGCATATAGCCCCACACCGGACTATACCCGCCCGCTATTGCGGCTCTCGTCAGAGCAGCAGCAGCGGCTGTTAACAAGACTGGCCTTTCTCTATGGTAAAGCGGCAGCTACTCAATATTTGCCGGAGCTAGAGCGATTGCTAAAGGTGCATGACGCCCATAAAAGCCTGGAGAAAAAAGCAGAAAACGGTCATTTTAAGCCCGTCAACAGATTTACACAGCAAGACATTGCCTTGATTACCTATGGTGACATCTTGCTGAGTGAGTCAGCCTCTCCCCTGGTTACCCTGGCTGATTTTTTGGAAAGCACCTCCGGTTTGCGCGGTGTGTTTAACACTCTGCATATCTTGCCCTTTTTTCCCTACAGTTCTGATCGCGGTTTTTCAATTACCGACTTTAAGGAGGTCGACCCAAATCTTGGTTCCTGGCAAGACATTGAGGCACTAGGAGAACGCTATCGACTGATGTTTGATGGTGTGTTTAACCATGCCTCGTCCCAAAGTAAAGCCTTTCAGGAAATGTTGAACGGCAACCCCGACTACCAAAATTTTGCGACCGTCTATCGGTCTCCTGATGAACTGACCCCTGAGCAGCGGGCAATGATTGTTCGCCCCCGCACCTCAGATATTTTGACCCAGTACCAATCGATTGATGGTCCCATTTGGGTGTGGACCACGTTCTCACCTGACCAGATCGATCTCAATTTTACAAACCCCAAAGTACTTTTAGAGGTTATCGACACCCTGCTGCTCTATGTTCGGCGGGGGGCTGACATTGTTCGTCTAGATGCAGTCACCTATCTGTGGGAAGAACCGGGCACACCCTGCGCCAATCTGACCCAAACCCACGAGGTGATTCGGCTATTTAGAGATGTGCTAGATATTGTCTCACCGCAGGTGGCGTTAACCACTGAAACCAATATCCCCCATGAGGAAAACATTACCTATTTTGGGAATGGGTACGACGAGGCCCAGATGGTTTATAACTTTGCCCTGCCTCCTCTGGTTCTCTATACCTTTTATCAAGAAGATACAACAGAACTCTCAAAATGGGTCCAAACATTAGAGTATCCGTCTGATGCCATGACATTTTTTAACATTTTGGATACCCATGATGGGATTGGTCTATTGGGGGTAAAAAATATTTTGTCTGAGCAACAGATTAGTTTTATTATCCGATGTGCCAGAGAACATGGGGCTTTAGTTTCCTATCGTACCGCTGAGAAGGGCGTCGAGGAGCCCTATGAGATTAACTCTACCTGGTTTAGCGCCCTAAATTTAGACAGTGAGTACGAAGACCTTGAGCTGCAAATTAAACGGATGGTGGCGTCTCGCAGTATTGCGCTAGTGCTCAGGGGGATTCCGGGTATCTATTTACATGGTTTGGTGGGCACTCGTAACAATATCGAAACAGTCTTAAAAACAAAAGTAAAGCGTGATATCAATCGGGCTGTTATTCACTATTTAGATCTCAAGCAAGAACTCAAAAATTTAGATTCTACAGCCGCTCAAATGATTACTCAGCTGAGTCGCCTATTGGATGTGCGAGTGAGCAATCGGGCGTTTCATCCTAATGGAGATCAAAAGATTCTTCAGGTAGATCCGGCAGTCTTTGCCCTGCTGCGCATTTCACCGGACTGTGAACAACATATTTTGACCCTGACCAATGTTACGCCCCACCGCTGTCAGGTCAAAATTCCGTTAGAACAGCTAGGTGTTTCTGGTATCTACACGTCATTAGAGGAAGCGGCGGCTCTGGGCGAACCGCTGGGCAAACCGTTCTGTACTGTTCCCCAGGACAACTATTGGTATGACCTGATGGGACGTCGCGGCTGGCAGATTGTAGACGGCACCCTGAGCGTTACCTTAGCGGCCTACGACGTGGCCTGGCTCATTCCGCTGATTGAGCTGGAGCAGATGATTGAATAAGCACACGCTGGTTTGAAACCAGGTTTGTCTGACCCAATAGGTGTTGTGACCGTTAGCCGGCTAGTGGCAGAGCCTTGTCCTGCCGCCTGGTAGATAGCGGCGGGTGAAAAGGGGAATTGTCTGGTAAGTGTCCGTAGAATTTTGCGATCGCGTTTTTAACCAGCAATGACAGCATGCTACCGCTATCCAATACAGCCAAAGAACAAGCCCCTTCCTCTGGGAAGATTATTTGACTGGGAGACACCCCCCATTCATCCTGAGACCAGCGCTGTAGGTAATAGAGCTCACCTTGATAGGAGAACGGCACATATTGAAAGCGAATATGCTTTAACTGAGGACGCTGCTGTTGGTGTCGTAGTAATGTGCAACCCTGGTTAATCAAAACCTTTTGCATAAAATCAGGCACAGCCTTCCATGTAATCTGACCAGGCTGGTTTGAGCATCTAACCGACTTGTTACTTAGTGTGTTCATAGTGGCCTTACTCGATACTCTACGTACATACCATAAAGGATGACCATGGGGATGTTATGAGGAATCGCCATGGAGATACCCCCGCAGGAATGATGTAAATGGTTAGCTTTTCCTGACATCAGCGCTGTTCCGTCTGCAAAAAGACTTTAATGAAAAATTTAGATTTGAGTTGTTAAGTACTTTTTAGAGTCCTCTTTTAGCTTAGTAGCTTATAAGTCTAAATAACGCAACAGTAAGGGGGCTAACCAATCGTGTGCTGAGCTGTCAAGCGCCACTATGATTTGTCGTTTGTATTTCAGAGAAGGGGCTGGCGACTGTCTGAAGAATGCTCCCAAAAAGTCTCTTTAATGGGTGTATTTTATATTCTCTTACGTCTCTATAGCGCCTAAAAGAACAGATTTAAGAGATAGATTGTTTTTCGACCAATCCAGCATTAAATCAACTGACACGTGGCAGACATAGCCTTTTCTGTTTAGGAACTGTCCATCAACTAAATCCCATAGCTTTGGGTACCCTGACCTTACCCATCTACAATTTTCCCTGGGAATTACCGACGGTCTGATTTAGCCCCGGTGTTGGGTAAAAACGATTACATCTACCAAGTAATGACAAATGAGCATCAGTGGCATACCAGTTATTGGGTGCATGTCGGCAGTCTGGCAGTCTGTTTTTTTCTGGCTGCCCAGCTGTCAACGACCGCGCTCAATCTTGAAGCAACCGCCTCACCCCTGTGGCCACCGGCTGGCGTTGCGTTAGCGGCTTTATTACTCAATCCCAACCTTTGGGTTGGCGTGGCCTTGGGGGCATTTTGGGCTTCATTAGCCGATAACGTTCCTTGGGGACTGTCTTTAGTCCTGTGTCTGGGCAGTGCTCTACAGGCGCTGGTGGGTAGCCATATTCTGCGGCGACGATGGCAGCGAAGTGTTGAGCTATATGACTGGCAGCTGGATGACCTGCTCATGTTTGTGGGTTTGGGGGTATTGGTCACACCCGTTATTAATGCTATCTACAGCACCTTAGTCGGCTATGGGGTTGGTTTACTGGCTGCCCATGAGCTGATTCAAAACGCCCTTGTTATCTGGCTTGGAGATGGTATGGGTATTTTGGTGCTCACTCCTCTTTTGTTGGCCATTGCCGCTGGGCAACGGCGAAAAATGACCCTGCGTATTGGCTCCCGCTGGGAGATGGCTCTGTGTTTGAGCATGCTGGTGGTCGTTAGTGCCATGGTGTTTGGAGCCCATACGGATAGTGCGATCGCAAAATACCCTTTAGAATACTTACCCTTTCCCTTTGTTGTTTGGGCTGCGCTACGGTTAGGGTTGCGCGGCACCACCCTGGCCAGTCTTCTGGTGTCGGTGATTGCAGTCGTCGGGGCGGTCCATCGCGGCGGCCCGTTTATTACTAAAGCTGGGGGCAGTCTGGATGAAGCGATACTGCTGCTACAAACCTATGCGGCTGTCATTACCATGACGGCACTGGTGCTCTCTGTGGTGGTGACAGAGCGTCAGCAAAGTAATGCTAAACTCGCCCGTAGCAAAGCCAGCTTGGCCAACGCCCAACGGATTGCGCAGCTGGGCAACTGGGACTGGAGCGTTAGTTTTAATGCCAAGGCGGTTGATAAAGCCATCAGCACAGCAAAGACTATAGAGACCCCTCCCTCTATTCACAGCGACGCCCTGGTCTGGTCCGATGAACTATATACGCTGCTGGGCTACCCTGTGGGTGCAATTCCCCCCAGTCAGTCACGATTTCTAGAGCGGGTACATCCCGACGATCAGCAACGGGTGGGGCTGGCGTGGAATGTTGCCCGCACCCATAAAAAGCCCTATCGTCTTGACTACCGGCTGCTGCTGCCCAATGGTACAGAGCGGACTGTCAATGAGCATGTTCACATTGAGCCCGATCGCATTACTGGCACCGTCCAGGACATTACCGAACGTAAACGGGCCGAGGCCGCTCTGCGCGAAACGGAGGCGGTGCGAGCAACGATGTATCGCTACTTGAGTCAGGAGCTGGCCGAGCAGCTCCTAGATAGTAAAAATACTGCCCTGGGGGGAGGGCGTCAGTTTGTTTCGATTTTGTTTGCGGATATTCGGAGCTACACGGCGTTAACCGAGCGGCTGTCACCAGAAGACACGGTGACGTTGTTAAACGGCTATTTTGAAACAATGGTGGATGTGATCTTTGCCCACCGGGGGACGTTAGACAAGTTTATTGGCGATGCCATTATGGCGGTGTTTGGGTCGCCTATTCCCCAGGAAGACCATGCACAAATGGCGGTGGAAACAGCCCTGTGTATGCAACAACAGCTAATTTATTTCAATCAGCAACAACAACGTCAGGGGCTACCCACGATACAAATTGGGATTGGGATTAATTCTGATGATGTGATTACGGGTAATATTGGCTCTAGTAAACGCATGGAGTTTACGGCCATTGGGGATGGTGTTAACCTAACCTCTCGGATTGAAAGTGCCACTAAGTTTTACGGGTGTTCCATCATCATTAGCGAAAACACCTACGCCCTCTGCAAGGATACGGTTTGGGTCAGAGAATTGGACTATGTCTGTGTTCGAGGTAAGCAGCAGCCGGTACATGTATATGAAGTCTTGGGGTTGCGATCGCAACCCCTCAGTCCTGCTGAGCAAGACCATATTGAGCGCTATCAAAAGGGTCGAAGCCTCTACAAACAGCGAGAATTTGGTCGGGCCATAGACGTTTTTAGTGAATTGCTACACAAAACCCCCGATGATCAGGCAACTCGTCTATATGTAGAGCGCTGTCAGCAGCTTCAAAAAGCTCCCCCCTGCCAAGATTGGGATGGTTCCTGGCAGCTACAGGAAAAGTGATATGACAATAGATACCAGTGGTTCAAGACACAAACCTTTGACCGTATCCGTTCGTTATAATTAGTGCTGAATCAGAGGTCGGGTGATGTCTATCCTACTATGGATTTTTTTAGCAATATTAGTACTGCTCGGGGCAACAATAGCGATAGGTAATCGTTTATTTGACGATTCTCTTGCTCGTGAGGGACTGTGCCCAGTGTGTGGTGGTGAAGGTGGGCCATGTGACCACTGTAATGGGTTTGGCATCATTGTCGATGCATCTAAAACTCAGTCTGCCCTACCTCAGCCAGAAGAAAGCTCTATAAAAACACACAAAAGCATTAGATAGCGTCAGGTTGGGGTGGGTTGCAAGTTCAAAATTTGCAATTAACAAATCTCTCTATTATTTTCTGTTGTCTTTACGCTAACTTACACAGGGTTTCACCCCCATTTTCAATCCAGCCATAAATCATACCGGATGTAGAATGGCCAACGGCGCAGTTACCACTGTGGTCAATGACAATAACTCCGCCTAACCCCTGTACTTTTTTAACAAGATAGTCAATGCCAGCGCCAGCGGCGGCTTGGGCATCCATATTTTGAAAATAAACAAAATCTGCAATCATTTTGCACAGAACTGTCCGTTGAAACTGTTCTCCATAGCCAGTGGCAGAAACGGCGCAGGTTTCATTGTCAGCAAACACCCCAGCACCCACGATGGGGCTGTCGCCAACTCTACCCCAGCGTTTGTTGACGATGCCTCCAGTGGAGGTGGCAGCGGCTAGATCACCATAACAATCTTTAGCCACAGCACCGATAGTGCCAAGCTTTTGGCTGGGTTTGGCAGCCTCGTGATCCAACATCATACCGCCCATTTTTTGAGCCTCACGCCACTGTCGAATACGGGTATCAATCACGAAATAGTCATTAGCCATGCGGGGTACGCCACAAAATTTGGCAAACTCACGGGCTCCCTTGCCAATTAACATGACATGTTCACTTTTCTCTAATACTTTGCGAGCTAGTACGGTTGGATTTTTAATGGCCGTAATGCCTGCAACAGCCCCGGCTTGAAATGTTTTACCATCCATAATGGCCGCATCCATTTCTACCTCGCCGTACTCATTTAATACGGAACCACGTCCGGCATTGTAGAGGGGATCATCCTCTAGCTGAGCGGCGCAGTTTTCAACCGCATCTAAAGCGCTGCCACCTGATGACAAAATATGCCGACCACTCTCTAGAATGCAGCGGAGACTCTCCATAAAGTCGGCTTCATTCCCCTCACGTTTAATTTGTTCCAAAGCTCCTGCACCACCATGGATGATGAGAGAGAAGTTGTCTGTCATGACTTAATGAAAATTAAGAGAACCGGAACCCATTACTACCAAGTAAACACAGTTGATTGTATCCGTGAGTTGGTGACGTTTGCTACAGAAGTATCCCATAATGTAGTGGCTCAAATCAGCCTACTCAAGCATTAACCATGAACTTGCTCCAGGATTTAGGCGGGCTGGCTACTCTAGAGCCAGCTGCTTTTGACTTTGACATAGCTGAGCTAGAGAGCTTACGCATCAGAACAGAGCTGATGTTGACACTACGCTGCTACATCCAGGAAAGACAGTGGACCTTAGAGGAAGCCGCTCATGCTTTTCGCCAATCATCTCCTCGTATGCAAAACCTGATCAATGGTGAGATCAGTCGCTTTTCGGTAGAGGATTTGGTTCAGCTGCTTGCTAAAGTTGGACTCACTGTAAATGTATCGGTTTCTGTGCCCGCTGCATCCCAAAGATAGTCTTCACCAGCGTGAGGGAACCTCCACTAGCGTATAGTTCTTGCGGCAGAGCTGCACTAGGCTTTGTTACCGCTACCTCACAATGTGGTGAAACTCTGATATTGGCAATAGGCAAAATCTGAAGCTGCAGCTTCAGATTTTGCTACTGAAATAGAAAATGGAAATTATTTTCTGTTTGGTACGGTGAGGAGCTGCTGATTGGTTGTCATGGGATCTAGATATTTCGAATTCTTATCAGGCTTAATGCAAAGTATTTAATGGGGCGGGTGCTGCGGATTTCAATTTTTTAATAATCCCTGCAATAATGCCTACCCTTAGGGAGATTGTTGCTGACCGGTTTAGTGGTTATCGTTATTAGAAGATTTAGACAACAAAAATTGCCACCGTAGTTAATAACATTTCTCCAATTAATTTAATATTTGGGTGTTGCAATGGTGACGCAGGATACTTCATGCTGTTGCATGGTTGGAGGTCGGTGTCTCTTGCTAATTTGATTTTTCCTCGAGACGCCCAGGGAGCTCAATAGGCGAACGGTCATTGCAGGCTTACGGTTGGCTATTTAAGATTATTATCGCTCTAGGAAATTTTGCATATGAAGATCTTTAACCATGACATCACAATGAGTACTTTGGATACCAATGGAGGTATTCATCTTTTTTCAGGACGAGCTGTGGGGTTAAGCTCTCCCGGAGATAAGGTTCAGCTGCATCCAGACTTGGCGGCAGACTGGCCACTTTTGCAGAAACACTATGCTCGCATTGGGTTAGATTACAGCCAAGACATTATTTGGAATACTGATTTTGCTGAGCTGGCGCAACACTCCCCCGGCAAAATATCTGTCTACTTTTTTGGTCATGCGTTTGAGCACGATCACCAGTCATCTGCACAGCGTTTACGACAGCTAGATAACAAGTGGTATGGCGTTGTTCAATACATGAACTCAAAGAACAACTTTATAACTCTGGCCAATCGGCTGGATGTCCCAGTGCCCAAAACTGAATGTTTCTCTCATCGGGCTGAGTTGGGAAATCTTGAGGCGTTTGCTTACCCTTGTTACGTCAAGCTGGCCGTATCTGATCACGGTGTTGGCATTTTTCGATGTGAGAATTCTGAGGAGCTGTTAAACGCTGTAGAACACTTTCCCAAAGATAAGCCTTTTCAAATTCAAGAAGAAATACAGGCGTCAGCGTTTCTTAATCTTCAATATCGAGTCACTGCTCAGGGATTGGAGCGCTTGTTGATTTCTGAGCAAATTCTAGACGGATGTGTTCACGGGGGCAATCGTTATCCGACGACATACCAGCCTTGGCATGTTGTTGACCCGATGGCGCAGTGGATGTTTGAAAATGGCATGCGAGGCACCTTTGGGTTTGATGTTGCCGTTGTGGATGGGGCAACAGGACCCGTTTATCTAGCGATTGAGTGTAACCCTCGATATAACGGTTCTTCATATCCAACAGAAATTGCTAAACAGCTGTCAGTACCCAACTGGTGTAGTGAAACCTTGCACACGGACTTTCGACGACTGACAGATCTAAATTTGGAGGATCTAGAGTTTGATCCGAACACTAAGGCAGGGGTGGTTTTGATTAACTGGGGAACAATTCAGACTGGTAAATTAACAGTCTTACTAGCGGGTTCTCTAAGTCAACAAGCTGAGCTGAGTCGTCGTATTCGACATCAGTGGAGTCGCCAAACCGCCTTGGTTGGATAATGTGTGAAATAACTCTGCAGCACTTGCTGACGCTGGGTTAGTAGGTGCTGTAGTCGATTAAACGGTTGGCTGTTTACGCTGTAGAAAGCCGGTTAACAGAGCCAGGGCAAAGGCTCCTAAGATGGCAAATACCAACAGCAGTCTGCCGCCTTCTAAAAGACCTGCGCCAAGGGCAACGATGGGTGGGTTAGAGATGGTAATGCTAAGGATAAGCGCTGGGATAAACCGTAACCATGGGGCTTGAGTTAGCCCAACGGCATAGGCAACAAAATCAAAAAAGCCGGTCATCAGAAAGGCCGTCATCAAGAAAAAGTTGCGCTCTAGATGTTTTTGGGCCAGGGTATCGACACGGGTGATAAATCTCTCGCCCACTAAACGTTGAACAAATGAACGGCCAAACTGTCTTGATAGAAAAAAGCTGAGGCTGCAGGAACAGATATCAGCGAGGCAGATAACTGCGATGCCCTGAGAGAACCCGAGCAGTCCCCCTGCTAGGACCGAGTAAGCTGTGCCTGGGAGAGCGGGGATAATAACGCTGGTGAACCGGAGGAAAAACAAGGCTAACGGTGCCCAAACGCCAAGTGTGTCAACATTAGCGCGCAGCCTGCTAATGCCGTAATGCTGAATTGCCCAAATGACACAGATGGTTGCGATCGCAATTCCCACAAATTTTAGCCATTTTGCCCAGCGCGAGGGTTGCCCCATAGTTAGCGATTCCTTTAATCATTCCAGGAGTTACTAACCCGATGGTACAGCGTTACCAGCCCTAAGCGATGGGAGGGACCTAATAAGGCCTCGGGCTTTCGTAGCGAGTCTTGATGGCTGGAGTGGTTTTCTGCGAGGGTTTCTGAGACTGTTTTTTGGAGGAGCGCGCCGAAGCGCTGGCACGGGTGCTAGGCACCTCCTGTAGAGCATCCTGCAAAATTGGCGAGACTTTTGTCGGCTGGTTGGCTGGCTGATGGTTGCGCTCTTTATTGATTTCCCGAATCCGTCGTGACAGCAGCTTAATGATATTGACGGCAATACCAGGGGTTTCATCAATGGCCTCATACAGCTGCTGCTGAGTTAATACCAGGCAGTCACAGGCGGTGATGGTGGTAACCGATGCAGAGCGCGGTTCCGCATCAAACAGAGACATTTCCCCAAAGCAGGTGCCCTTTTCTAGGGTGGTCAGGTCTTGCGATCGCAAATGTACCCGTACCCGCCCCGACACAACAATGTAGAGCGAACGCCCTTCTTCACCTTCGCGAAAAATTCGATGATTGGCTGGAAAGGACAGCTCATCCATGATGGAGGCTAGCCGCACCAGAAAATCGTCCCGCAGTTCTGTAAAGATGGGAACTGCACGAACAAACAGTAACCGATCAACGCTGGTGAGCATAGTGAACCAAAGGCTAAAAGGGTACGTTAGTTAGTAGTCGTCAAAAACCCGACAGTGGTTACCGTTGAGCGACTATCCAGCTATGGCAGTGTACCCCTCTGCTGCTGCCGATGCAATATCACTCAGTAGGCTGGTTAACCAAATTGTTCAAATCTACATCAAACCTACCCAAACTGTTAGCGTGCTATCTAGCCGCCACATGTTTGGTCAGCATTTTTTGTACCTGGTCCGCCACCAGTGGATCAGGGTCTTTTTCCATCAGGGGCAGCAGGGACTGCAGCGCCCGAGGTGAGGCCATGTCGAGATAGCTTAAAACAGCTTCTCGAACAAACCCCACCGGATGCCGGAGTGAGGCCATCACATGGTCTGCATTGACGCTCCAGCGCTCGCTGCGGGCCACATGAAAACAGCAGGCCAAAGACCAATCCGATAAAAAATGTCGGAGTTCTAAGAGATTGCGCAGCCGCTCTTGAGGCGGCATTGGCTTGTAGGGCACTAGCGGGTTGAGTGCGGCGACTGTCGCGATGTCGCTCGCCTGGTCAAACAGCGTTAGAATTGCGCGCTTTGCGGGGATATCTAGAGTGTTATCCAAGATCTCTAACCCCCTGGCCCGGCTGGATGCTGAGCCGTATAAACTAAGTTCTGCGGCCTGTATGGTGGAGGATGGATAGAGAAAACGCAGCAGCAGCAACATGCGTTCCTTGGCATCGGTTTTCATATCCTGCAGCGCTCGACGTAGCCAGTCAAAGGTGTCTCCTGGTGCCTTGTCTGCTGAGAGATCAACCAAACAGCTGTAAATTTGACCAATAAACTGTAGCTCCTGATTTAGCAGGGTTTCTACACCTTGACGACCCAACTGATCGAGAGCTAAGTCGATATCGGCCGACCGCCGCAGACCTTGCTCGTCTGAGAGTTTGATCAAGATGCGTAAAATCCAGCGGCGGGGGTCTCCCCAGGCCGTCATGAGATTAGACGCCAGCAAATTTAAGGCCTGTAGTGTGCCAATGCGACCGATCACATTCCAAGCTTGATGACGCATGGTGTCGGTTTGATAGGGGTTATTGGCCAGCTGCGTCAGCATGGGCAGGGCCTCATTGCCCAGCTCCACCAAAGCCTGCATGGCGGCCTCTCGTGTGGACTTATAGCGTAGGGCCTGCAGCAATGACGGATAGTATTTTTCTAGGCGAGTGGCGGCGACCGCTTGTAACACCGACCGTCGCACCCGCAAAGAATTGTCCTGCAACAGATTGGGGACATGTAGTCGCAACCCTTGCATGTATTCGGTTTCCACCAAAGCACGACAGCCCATCACCCGCTCTAGCTCTTCTTGGTGGGTCAGCATCTGTTGCAAAATGTAGGTGGCCCGAGCCCGTTCTGCCGGGCTTGTAGGGCTGCCCTGCTTGAGCATCATGGCGGCTGCGGTGCCGCGAACAACTGGGTCAACACTGCGTTTGAGATAGGGTTTTAACTTGTTAACATCGGCATCTTCTTGGGTAAGCCAGACATAGCGTACGGCTAAGGCCAAAATTGCCGGTTCTTGCGCTGGAAAAATCAGGGCGTCTACATAGTCGGTAAAGGTGGAGTCCGGATACACCAGCATGGTTTCCAGACTCTGCTGCTGCAAACTGGGCGACAGCTCACTTAACTTTGGAGCCAGCACTTCGCTGATGCTGCGGGGTTCGATCTGGGTCAGTAGCTCAATCAGAGAGCGTTTGTCTGCCACCGGACCCGGTTTGTCTAGGGCTTCAATGATGGCCTGTTTGAGCACCCGCAGACTGGCATCAGAAAAGCTAAGTAACCCCCGTTCAGCCGTAAGTACTAACAGATTGAGATATTGCGATCGCAACAGAAATATACTGCCTAGCCACAGTAGTCCTAGGCCCAGGGTAATCAGCAAAAAGAAGCTGCTGTAGGGTATCCAGGTAATGCGATCAGATAGGGCAATGATCAGCAAAACCCCCACCCCCACTGTACCGATGGCAGCCGCCTCGGCCACGCCAAACAACGACTGCACCCTGGCTCGACGCTGGGCAGGCACTGGCTGAAACAGAACCGGACGGGCACTGGCGACAACGGTGTAGCGCAACCACTCATCAACAAACTTGATCGCCACCAGCCCGATAAACAACCCATTTATCCCGACTAGCGCTGGCACCAGACTGACCCCCAAAAAGAGGCTGCTCAAAACAACCAAAAGTGTGGGCAAAAGCCCTGCAGTAACAAATAGCCCCAGGCGTTCAATCAGACGACTGGAGGTAAATAGCTGGGTGATCAGCTCGATTAACCCCAGAACACCAGTGAAAACACCCAGAAATCTGGCCAGCTCATCAACTTCAAAGTTGCGCATGGTGAGCTGATAGAGATATTGGTACTCCACCAGATATAGCAACATCTGGGCGATCATAAAAAAGCTCAGCAAAAGCAGCACATAGCGCCGGATCAGCTGGCGCAGCCGTCGAGCTGAAAAGTTAACATTGGAGACCTCAACCGTGCGGCGTTTAGAGTCGGGAAACGCATGCTCATAGCTGCTGCTGATGTAAAACAGCACCCCTGTTGCCACCAGCATGACGCCAAGCACCAGGTAGATAACATTTTGAATATCTAAAAACCCAAGCAGGGCAAACAGAGTAAAGCCGCTAAGCACGTCTGCCACCAGGTTGCCGCTGCTGATCAAGGGAAACGTCCGCTTGATCTCACGAATATTAAACAGCTGGTTGGCCAACACCGATAGATTAAGTTCGTTCAGGTTGGTAATGGCCTCCATCCATAGCCGCATCGCAAAAATAGTCGGCGGCGCCCACACCGCCACCCCTAGCCCAATTCGAAACAGAAAAATTGGCAAGGTCATCATCAGCGCGATGAGCACAATCACCTGACGTAGGGGCATCAGACGCTGCAGCCAAGAATACACACTGCCCAAACTGGCCCCCACCACCGCCGTAAAAATGTAGACCAGCGGCAGTTTGTCTGACCCGTACGCATCTAGAAACAGAGCGGCCGAACTCACCTCAAGCCACATGATGCCCATGGACATGAGGGTATAAAAGGCAAACATCAGTAACGTTCGATGCCCTTCTTCGGTGCGCAGGTTAAGCGCCTTAAAAATATTTTGAACCCAGGGAGCTTGAATGTAGGACGGATTTGACTGCATGGGCGACCCCTAAGCCGATGGCGAGCATGCCAAAGACGCTACCGGATCATCTCGCAATCATCAATAGTGACTTGACTGGATTAATTGTCTTAAATTGCCCATATTTATTCCCAAACCGTCTAGGGGGAAGGGTTTCAGCAGAATTAATATTTAGCAGAAAATGGTGTAGTCACCCCTGGCAAGTCTAGGCCGCTCCAGTGATTGAGCCTGGTTTAACCACTCTGGTTAGAGACTCGGGCGGGTAGCTGGCGTCTATCGACGGGGGTTAACCAGCGGGGGAGGGTCTGAAGATTCGACTGGGGTATGGCTTGGGTCATCACTTGGGCCTCAATGGTGCAGACATCCTCATAGTTGAGTGATAGCTCGCTTTGCAGGTGCCGCAGCCACTTTTTAAGGTGGTTTCCTAGGGGGTTTTCCAAATCTTAGGCGGCTTAGAGAGCCTGACGATTGCGATCGCAACTCTCTTGATGGTCTGCATAGGGAGCCATGACCTCCGCTTCGATGGCCTGGCTGTGGTCAAACGTAATCCCTAGCTGATAGCGCAAAAACTCCAACACATCCCGATGGTGCGGCGGAATATGGCCCCGGTGACGCTGGGCATAGTCTTCGAGACAGTGTCGATATTCTCGCTCGGGTGAATAGGGCCGCACCTGTAGCATGGGGATCGACCTGTCGTTTGGTTTTCTGTTGTCTGAGCTGCAGAGGGTAATCGGAAAGATATCGCAGTGGGTTTGGTTTAAGGTCTGAGCCATATAGGCTTGTAAGTCATTAATCGACACTCCACCATCGGCATCAATATCGGCGAGTCCGGTGCTGAAACCTTCAATCAAACATTGGGTATAGAGAGAGAGTTCGGCATCGTCCATTCTGGGCCAGGGATTGGTGTTAGTGCCTAGCGCCGTAAACAGCGCGCAATTGCAGTCTGCCAAATGGGCCGTCGCCAGTCGACTGGTGTGTTCGGTGGGCACGTAGGGCATCGTTTGAGCCGGTAGCGAGCCCCACATACAGTCCAAAATCATCACCCGATTTAGCTCAGTTTGGAGAGAAGGAAGAGCGTGGCGAATGTAGTCACTGGAGATAGATGTCGTTGTAATGGCATCGGGGCGAGTGTCACTGTTGGCGAGATAGATTGTCCCAGTGTGGGGATCAATGACACCACAGCCTGTGTAGTAAATCAAGCACAGATCATCATGTCGGCAGCGATAGGTGATAAGTGCTAAGGCATGACGCATTTGCCGCAGGTTGGGGTTGATCAGCGTGATCACCTGATCGTCGCGGAGATCTTCAACTTCGCTTAACAACGTTTTCCTAAGGGCAGTGACGTTTGCGATCGCAGGTGATTCATTTGTATACTCCGTTACCAATTCTCCGGTATCTACTGCGATCAACAGTATATGCTTACCCATAGTTTTGCATCCTCTAAAGGAGTTGATAAACGACTCTTATCGTCTGTGCCGTCAAGATTTATCGTTTAGCCGTTCGTGTGTATAAAAATTTTCGTAAGTCGTTCCTGTTTTCGGGATGCTTCTCTAGAACCCTAGAATCTGCTCAACGTTTGTTCAACATTTAGCTCAACATCCATAACGCAGTGCAAACTTGCGATCGCTGATTTAGGGGCTGAATCGGTCTAGATCAGCCGCTGTTTAAAAGCTCTCACAGCTAAACCCATCCTGAGGATCAGCCATGCCGCATTGATGCCTTCTAGGACTAAGTTCTATCACTGCATTGATCACAAGTCGGAGTTCTAGAATAAAATGGTGGGCCTATCCACTGATTTAGTTGGGCCATTCCCACTAACAGTGGGCCATTCCTACCATTGTCCATCCCATGAAACACACCCTTTCTGTTCTGGTCGAAGACGAAGCAGGCGTTCTCTCCCGAATCGCCGGACTGTTTGCCCGCCGTGGGTTTAATATCGAAAGTCTTGCTGTTGGTCCTGCTGAACAGACAGGAATTTCTCGTATCACCATGGTTGTTCCGGGTGATGACAGTGTGATTGAGCAATTGACCAAACAGCTCTATAAGCTGATCAACGTGCTTAAGGTCAATGACATTACTGAAAAACCCTGTGTTGAGCGTGAGCTGATGCTGCTCAAGGTGAATGCCACCAATAGTACACGCTCAGAAATTATTAACTTTGCTCAGATTTTCCGCGCCCGTGTCGTCGATGTTTCCGATGATTCCCTCACTATCGAAGTCGTGGGCGATCCTGGAAAAATGGTGGCGATTGTTCAGGTGTTAGATCGCTTCGGTGTGCGTGAAATTGCCCGTACCGGCAAAATTGCCCTTACCCGTGCGTCTGGGGTAAATACGGAGTACCTCAAGGCCCAAACCCCCAGCGCTATGGTCGGATAAAAATGTGGGGACGTTCCATGGAACGTCCCCACATTTTTATGCCAATAGCGTTTTGCCCAAAATTTGGGCAATGCGGTGCCCTGCCCCTGGTGGCCCCATGCGGTCTATACCGTTTTTATAAATGGTCGCCTGCTGTTCTGGGTTGTCCAAAATAGCCATCAGCGCCTGGTGTACCTGGGTAGGCTGATGCACCAGGGTAATCGACGGCCCTAAATGACGCGCCTGGGCCTGAGCAAAGCTGAGGGTAAATTGAGGCCCTTGGCCCGGCAGGGTCAAGACGGGTTTGCCCAGACCCACAAACTGTTCGGTGGCGGTGCCAGCGGTTGCGATCGCAACGTTTGCCTGTTGAGCGTAGACCATAAATGAGCGCTGATCGAGCTGTAGCCTATGGCCATCTCGCCGATAGTCTTTGGCCTCAGTTTGCTGCCAGCCACGACTAGCCAGCTCTGCAGTTAGCATTGCCAGGTCTAAACTAGGCGCTGCTGCGGTCAAAAACGTCACCGCTGCTAGACGATGCGTAATATCATCCACACCGTCTAGCAGCCGCTGCCAATTTTCATAAGCCTCCGGGGGGCGTGAACCCGGCAAAAGCAATATTGTCAAATCCTGCTGGTTCGATAGCGGCTGACCCGTTGGAATTGAAAAACCATCCATCATCGGATTGCCAGCATCATAAGCATCCACCTGCCAGTGCTGTAACCGCCGGGTCGTAATGCCATCACGAGGGAATACACAGACGCTGCGCCGCATCAACCAGCGTTCCCACGGCATATACACACAGGTCCGCTGAAAATTTAATACATCCAAGAGAGTGGATTTATCCAAATGCTGCTCGCGTTCATCACGCACATAGTATTCAGATTTAGCCGTTCCCACAAATCCATAAGAACGGCGGCTTAGCCAGCCAAAAAGCAACGGTACAATGTCTCCCACCGCCAGGACCACATCATCTGTGCGGAGCCATTGATTCATCGCCTTGAGCTGAGCAATCGTCAGCTGCAGTAGACCTCCCTGTAAATCCCGCGCTAGCTGCTGACCGTCCATATAGATAAAACCACCAGATGGCATTTGTTTTGTCGGGCCAATAATTTCAACCCCTAGCTTTTGATACTGCTGACCCTCTCCCACAATCGGTAACGCCGCCATCGACAACTGAGGAAATAGCCCCTGTAATGCCAGCAAAACTTTAACAGCAATGAGATCTTCCCCGTGCCCGTTACTAATACAAAGCAGCCTCATTACAGCCACCCATCCTGATGCAGGCTGTTTTGTCTATGAGAAAACTTGTCAAAAATAAACATCCACTTCGGCGGGTAACGGTAATAATGGAAACGAGAACATTAAAACAATATTAAAATTTACATGTCTCCTTTTCTGCTTCGTCAACTGTGGTCTGTCATTGACGCCGCCCATCGCAACCATATTCTCAGCCTAGACGATCAGGGGCTAGTGAGCTGGGTTGTAGAGCAGCTAAGCAATCAGTCGCCTCTAGATACAGTTGAGTTGAACCAGGTCAATCGCTACATTCAGTCTAGGGTGCCTCTAATCCGAGACATGGCACAGCACAACTGATACTTTCGGGTTGCTTTGCTAGATATCGGCTGGCAGAAACCTGTGGACTTTGAGGAGCCAACACCTAAGGCTACTTCTATGGTTTTAATTAACTTAGGTACGTCTTTTATTGACAAGTCTTAAAATTTACCCAACAATCCAAAAAGGGTGATCTGCGATACAAACCCTTGCTGTCTCAGTAAAAACGCTCCCTAAGCGCCCCATATTCTTACCCTAACTGCCGCGTATTATACGTATTAATTCTTGGTAGGCGATAACATATCGTCTTAGAATGCATAAAATTCCAGCCTGGATATATGACAGTGGTTTAGACTGCAGTCCTGGTTCTAAGTCTGGAATTGGTTCTTGGTCTAGCTGTGTTCATCTAAGGCTTGCTTGATCTGTTCTAATGGAGTGTGTGAGATAACTATGGCAAAAAGGGGTCTTTCATTTGCAGCACTGCTTGCTGTTGCTTTGCCACTGGCTGCATGCGGTGGTGCTCAAGATGCAGTTGATACCGCTACTGATGCGGCTGGTGACGCTGCTGATACAGTTACCGCTGCTGTTAGCGGCGGTGGTCGTCTGGAGACTATTCTTAGTCGCGGCACTCTAAACTGCGGTGTTGATGGTGGTATTCCTGGCTTTAGCTTTGTTGACGAGAGCGGTGCTTATTCTGGTTTAGATGTGGATGTTTGCAAGGCAGTTGCGGCTGCTTTGTTCGATGATCCTGAAGCAGTGGAATACCGCAACCTGGATTCCACCGAGCGATTTGAGGCGCTGAAAGGGGGTGAGGTAGACATGCTCTCCCGTAACACCACCTGGACCATCAGTCGCGACACCTCCGTAGGGATGGAGTTTGCACCCACCACCTTCTTTGATGGCCAGGGCATGATGGTGCGTTCTGACAGCGGCGTTACCACTCTAGAAGACATGGAAGGTCTATCTGTCTGTGTTGAAACCGGTACCACTACTGAGCTCAACCTAACTGACCAGTTCCGTCAGCGTGGCATTACCTTTGAGCCCGTAGTCTTCCAGGATGCGGATGCAGGCTACGCGGCCTATGACGAAGGCCGCTGCGAAGGCTTCACGTCAGATAAGTCTCAGCTGTTGGCCCGCCGGAGCACCCTCAGTGAGCCAGACGCCCATATTTTGCTAGATGTCACTATGTCTAAGGAGCCCCTGGGTCCTGTGACCATTAATAATGACTCTGCCTGGTTTGACACGGTCAAGTGGGTTACATACGGTCTGATTCAAGCTGAAGAATTTGGCCTGACTTCAGAAACTATTGAGGAAGCCGTTAATAGTGACGACCCTAATATTCTGCGTTTTGTGGGCGCTGAAGGTACCCTGGGGACTGACATGGGTTTACCCAATGACTTTATGCTCCGGGCTATCAGGCATGTGGGTAACTACGGTGAAATCTTTGAGCGCAACCTGGGTCAAGACTCTCAGTTTGAATTGGATCGTGGTCAGAATGCCCTCTGGACTGAAGGTGGTTTGATGTATGCGCCTCCTTTCCGTTAAAAGTTGACGGGGTGGTCTTAGGACATTTCTGGGCAAAAATTTACCGGTGCTCCAGGCTTCAAAACCTCCAATTTTGGAGCCTGGCTATTTTGCCCCCAAAGGATTGGAAAAACTTCAGTTTGCCTGATTGGAAGAATGTCAATACTTCTACAAAAGGGTCTTTAACCGGTATCACCTTTTTGAGAAAACATCTTAAGGGGGCCTGCTGAGGCCTCTTTTTTTTAATTGCTTTTTTTACCTACAAAATTACCGCCACGGTAGCCCATCACACTGCAGCACCGGGGTAATTACATTACGTTTACTAACAGTTTTAATTTCATAGGTAAAAAAAGCTAAAATCGCCTATCGCTTTAGCCCTATAAGGGTTGAGCGTTGCAATGATTGCTATTACAGCCTTTTTCAGATTCTTGTTCTCTGTGCGTTATGGCCAGTCGAAGTAACAGTCCGATATCGGGTATTCAGTCTCTGCTCCGGGACGAACGCTTTTGGAAGATTGCTTTCCAGGCGTTGATTGTGTTGTTTGTGGTGAATTTGCTCTGGCATTTTTCGGCCACTCTTAATGACAACATGCTAGGGCGGGGCATTAGGTTTGGTTTTGGTTTTCTAGATAATCCAGCTGGATTTGCCATTGGTGAAAGTCTTTTGGACTATCAGGCCCAGGATGCCTATGGCAAGGTGATTCAAGTTGGTATCATCAATTCCTTGCGAGTGATGGTGGTTGGCGTAATTTTGGCCACCACTGTCGGAATTACTGCAGGTGTGGCTAGCTTTTCAGATAACTGGCTGCTCTACAAAATTAGCCGTGCCTATGTGGGTCTAGTGCGTAATGTACCGCTGCTGCTACAGCTGTTCTTCTGGTATCTGGCGGTTTTCTTTAGCTTTCCTGCACCTAGAAATCCCTTTGTTTTTCCCAATGCCGATCTGAGTTGGCTGGTGTTGAACAAGAAGGGAATTTACATACCTGGTCCTTCATTCGCACCGGCAACCTGGACGGGGTTGATTCTCTTAGCGGTGTCGCTGCTGCTGATTGGGCTGTTTTTTCGTTCTCTCAAAGTCGTGCGCCGGGGAGACTATCGAGGTGGTCTTGGATCACTGCTGGGGTATGGCTTCAGCCTGGTGATGATCCCCCTAGTCGTTGTTGTAGAATTTTTATTGTTGTTCAACATGACGACAGAGAGGGGAATTTACTTTCAAGGGGCATTTCCATCCCTGATGTCCAGTGCTCAAGGGCTTTGGGTGATTTTTCTGCTGGCATTGGTGATTCCATTGGTATGGCTTGCGCGCTGGCGGACCCGGGTGATCGTCGAACAGGGGCAGTCGGGGAAACCCCAGCTAATTGCGATCGCACTTCTACTCCTCCTAGGCTTTTTAGTATTCCTATTCGCCCTCGGTTGGGAATCCCCAATTGCCGTTATCAATGATGAAGGAGCCTTTACCGGTGGTGTCACTGGCGGGTTGCGGCTGTCCTTAGAATATTCCGCCATCGTTACCGGCCTCACCTTCTACACGGGAGCCTTTATTGCAGAAATTGTCCGCGCTGGCATTCAGTCAGTCTCCCAGGGACAGTGGGAAGCGGCCCGTTCCTTGGGGCTATCGTCAGGGTTAGCCATGCGCATGGTGGTCTTCCCTCAGGCCCTGCGAGTGATCATTCCGCCGCTCAACAGTGAATTTGCCAACCTGGCCAAAAACTCCAGTTTGGCCCTGGCCATTGGCTACCCCGACCTCTACTCCGTGGCCAACA
>ERZ1740070.484-NODE-484-length-27088-cov-17.374986_pt1 | contig 27088 bp, 28 predicted proteins | sample MGYA00581734_ERZ1740070 | MGnify/ENA primary metagenome ERZ1740070 (study PRJEB43018, sample SAMN04849744) | marine metagenome | isolation source: floating plastic debris | place: Pacific Ocean | collected 2008-09-01 | study: EMG produced TPA metagenomics...
GCATACCGAACATCAATTAGCTTGGCGCAATGAGCCCAGTAATAATTGATAGGACTTGATAGGACAATTGATAAATTAATTAAGTCCAACTAGAAGAGTAGACATCACCTTCATAGGGCTGCATACCAATGGAGGGATAGGCGTCGTCGCTGGGACTAAAAATGCGAACAGCGGCTTCAAAAATGTAGTTGAAACTATCCGTTAACCAACGAGAAATATGCATGATTTCTAGCCTCTATAACGTGTATTAACTGGGGTGGGAAACGTTGATACCCTCTAGGCAATACAGGCAGTTACTAATTGGACTAAAATGTTTAGCCAATATAGCTAACCTGCTACTTGAGGCATCATATATGTCTCTCTTGCTATGTTTTGATTACCTGTATTCTAGGGCTCAATTCACAACTCAAACTTATCTAAGTAAAGACTTGAAAGCATTGTTTACATTACTTTAGTTAGTCGAGTTGAGGTCACGTTACTGTCTGATTAAATGTTTAAATCAGAGTTAGGGCTTGAGATGTTTCTGCTATGAATCCTTGGTTATAGAACCGTCTTAACTAGAGAGAATATAACCCAATATATATTGGTGTCTATAGCTCTAGATAGTGCTGAATATAACTAGCTTGATACGGTAAATTAAGAACCTTAATATTTCTCAATTGATAGATTGAGTTTCTTGTTGAGTAGGGTACTTCTGCGCGTTCTTTAGTATTTTTTATTCGATAATAAATGAGTTCGACTGTCTAGCCCCACGTTGTCCATACATAGGAGGATAGCTGCCATGTTTCAGCGAATTTTAGTGGCACTGGATCGGAGTAATAGCAGCCGCAGCGTTCTTGAAGAGGCCATTGCTTTGGCGAAGCCTGAGGCCAAGCTTAACCTGGTTACGGTGGTTCTTCCGATGGATGTGGGGTATTCCGAACCGGTTTATTTGGGAATGGAAGGCTTACGCAGTGCCTGGACTACGGAGCTATACCAAAGCCAGATGGCTAGCTGGCAACAGCATCGTCAGGAGATTGAGCATTGGTTGCGATCGCAAACCGACTATGTACATCGTCAGGGCATTAACGTTGAATGCACCTGCCCGATTGGTGCGCCGGGCACCACCCTGTGTGATGTGGCCACCCAATGGAATGCTGACCTCATTATGATGGGTCGACGGGGGCGCAGCGGCTTTAGCGAACTGTTACTCGGCAGCATCAGCAACTACGTGATGCACCATGCCCCCTGCTCTGTGCTGACGGTCCAAGGTCTGATGCAGCCGTCCGTGCCCAAACCATCAGCTACCCGAGCTGAGCGCACTACCCCACAAGGAATCTATCAACATTGAGCGGCAAGGTATATCTCTTGGGGGCAGGCCCCGGTAGTGTCGACTACCTTACCGTCCGAGGGCAGCAAGTGCTGCACCAAGCCGACAGCCTAGTTTACGATGCCCTGGTGGATGTTCGATTGTTGTCCCAGCTGCCGCCTACCTGCGAGACATTGCATGTGGGCAAACGGGGTGGTCAGGCCAGCACCCCACAGCGCGAGATCAACCAGTTGCTGGTGGAGCGCTGTCAGCGGGGTAACCAGGTGGTTCGGCTCAAAAGTGGTGACCCCTTTATCTTTGGGCGTGCCGCCGGAGAAATCCAGGCACTCAAGGCCGCCAACTGTGACTTTGAAGTGATTCCGGGTGTTTCCTCGGCCCTGGCGGCCCCCCTGCTCAGCGCCATTCCCCTCACCGACCCCGCCCTGAGTCACGGTTTTGGCATATTTACTGCCCACAATCTCCCCACTCTAGACTGGGCCACCCTGGCAAATTTAGAGACGTTGGTGTTACTCATGGGGGGACGACACCTGGGGGAGATCTGTTATCAGTTGCAGTCCCACGGCTGCCATGGAGACACGCCCGTGGCGGTTATTCAGTGGGCAAGTCAGCCCCAACAGCGGCTGTGGCAGGGAACGCTGTTGACCATTGCCCAGATGACTAAGGGGGAACGGCTATCGCCCTGCATTATTGTTATTGGTGAAGTGGTTCGGTTGCGAGAGTTTTTGCGGTTCCCTAAGGCGGCGGCTGGTGAACCATTGCCCCTAGCCGACAAAATCATTCTTGTCACCCGGGCCACGGGGCAGTCCAGTGCGTTTACCACGTTGTTGGTTAAGCAGGGGGCAACCGTTGTTGACATGCCTGCGCTAGAAATTCGGCCGCCGTCAAGCTGGGCGGCTTTAGACCAAGCATTAGGAAATTTGCAACAGTTTGACTGGCTGGTATTAACCTCTGCCAATGCGGTCAATTTCTTTTTAGATCGGCTGCTCGCCCAGGGTTACGATCTGCGGCAGCTGGCCCATCTAAAATTGGCCGTCGTGGGTAAAAAAACAGCTAAAGTTCTAGCTGAGCGTGGCTTAAATGCCGATTTTATCCCAAATAACTATGTGGCCGATGCTTTGGTCGAGAGTTTTCCAGTTCCGTTGATGGGGCTGCGACTCCTATTTCCTCGGGTAGAAACCGGTGGCCGAGATGTTCTGGTTAAAGAGTTTTCGCTCCAGGGAGCCACAATAACAGAAGTGGCCGCCTATGAGTCGGGCTGTCCTGGGGCTATTGCAGCTGGAGCCCTGGCTGTTCTTCAACAGGGGCAGGTAGATGCGATTACCTTTGCCAGTTCTAAAACGGTGCGTCATTTTAAGCAGCTAATGGCGGCTCAGTTTGGAGATAAGTGGATGGCGATGATTGAGGGAGTTGCGATCGCATCCATCGGTCCCCAAACCACCCAAACCTGCCATGAAGCCCTGGGGCGTGTGGACATAGAAGCCACCACTTATACCCTAGACGGCCTCACCGATGCCCTAATGCGGTGGGCAACCCCATAATGACCCAGCGTATCATTGGCCTCACTGGCGGCATTGCCACTGGCAAAACAACCGTCTCAGACCATTTAGCCACCAGCCACCATCTACCTATTCTTGATGCCGATGTCTACGCCCGTGAAGCTGTGGCTAGCGGCTCACCGATTTTAGACACCCTCAGCCAGCGCTACGGCGATAACATTTTGCTCGACGACGGTACCCTCAACCGACGCCAGCTAGGCACCATTATTTTTAACGACCCCACCGAGAAACACTGGGTAGAACAGCAGATTCATCCCTTCGTCCGGCAGCGATTTACCCAGGTGAGCCGTGACTATCCTGCTAATGCAACCCTGGTCTATGCGATTCCTCTATTGTTTGAAGCCAACCTCACCCACCTAGTCAGTGAAATTTGGGTCGTTAGCTGTCAGCCTGAGCAACAACAACAGCGACTGATGGCCCGCAACAATCTCTCCCTAGTCGAGGCCAACGCAAGAATTAATAACCAGCTCCCTTTAACAGAAAAAATTGCCCAAGCCGATTGGGTGCTCGACAATTCCGGTGATAAATCATGCCTCTACCAGCAGATTGACAATGCCCTCAAATCCCTGAGTTAGAGCCTAATGCACCAGGATGATATTTGCTGTGTAACCCCGGTCTTTGCCAAACGATAATCTAACCCCAACAGATTGCCTCGACCGCACCCTGGCCAACACAAAACGTTCTGATCCCTGACAGGCAAATCACCCCATGCGTAACTCAACCCTAAGAATCGCAAACCAACATCACAAAATAGTCGCATTTGGCAATCATTGAGACACACTGGGAAGTCACTCCCTGAAGAAACGAGAGCGTGCCATGACTGACTTTACTGATTTTCTTAAGCACAAACAGGCCTACATTGCCATTGGCGAATTTAAGCCCGGTCGCTTTTCCGAAGCCCGCCAACTCTATGAGAAAGCCGTCGCCACCTACGATGATGGCTTCCAAGGAGCCTATCTATTCCAAGAGCCCGGTACCGATCGAGGCATCGCCGTCATCCTGTGGGACAACGTAGATAATATGGACGCCCACCACAGTGCTACCTACCAGGCCATTGTCAGGGAACTATCGGGGCTCTTTGTAGCTCCGCCCGATGTCAAATTCTACGAAGTCTGTAGTGAAATTGGCCTCATGGGGCAGCTAGCCCAAGCCGTCGCTTAGGCAACAGATCGTAAGCCAGACATCGTTAATTAAGGCAAGTAAGACAGAAAGAGCTACCCTCTCTCTCGTTAACGCATTACCGATGCCCCCACCCGTGCTTCCTGCTCAAGTGTCTCCAACTTGCGTATTACCTGGATGAGGTTATTCATATCACCGCTTGTGCGTAGCAAATGCGCTGCCGTTTCTAAATCTGCTATTGCCTGGCGCAGGTTACCCTGTTTTTGGTAAACCGCACCGCGATAGCAGTAGGGTAGTGCCAGGTTGGGCTGTCGTTCAATGGCCAACCCAAACTTTCCAATTGCCTGTCTCAGATTTCCCGACGATTGCAGTGCCTGCCCCAGATAAAAATAGGCAATTGCACTTTGCGGGCGAAGGTCAACCGCCGCTTCAAGATCGCCTATGGCTCCGGCATAGTCCCGCACATCTATTCTGAGCACCCCCCGATTGCACCGAGCGGCAAACAAATGGGCATCCAATCGAATCGCCTGGCCAAAATCCTGGAGGGCTTCGGCACGGTTTCCTACTTCAATCCAGGCCACACCACGGCAGTTATAGGCCGCGGCACTAGGCCGAATCGAAATCACCTGGGTAAAGTCATCAACTGCCCCGCCATAGTTACGCATGTCATAGCGGGTAATCCCCCGATTGAAATATGAGCCAGCATCCTCACTGTCAATAGTAGGATTTTCAAAGCGTTGAATTAGGGGACGAATAACCGCTGGGTCGGTGGTGCGTAGTTTTAGTTTCACCGTTGGAAATAAACTGGTCTGTGTGGAGAGAGTTTGCATGCCAATTAGGGCAGAACTGGAGTCACACACTGCAAAGTTCTCCGTAGTGCCCAAAATCTTAAAGGAGAACAAGTCTGGATAGTCCTTTTTCAAGGGCAGTAGCTGTTTGAGGGCATGCTTTAGCTGACGATGCCGGACGCTACTTTCACTCCAACGTTGGCTAATGCTAAGTAACAAAGGGTGTTCACGGTTGTCCCCTCGATGGCACCAGCCAATATGTAGACGACAGTTTCGTTCTAACACTTTACGAAATTGCGCCAGTAGCTCCGCATCAAGATCTACGCTATCTGCCCAGGGCCACACTAGCATCAGCCGCTCATTCGCTTGCGTCAACAGCTGTTCCAATGCCTGTCGGCTGTTGGACTTTCCTTCAATATTGGCAAAGTCTAACAGCCACTGGCTATCAGCGGCGTTGGCAATTGATGCTTGCAGGGGTTCTAGGGTTTCAGCTACCGCATCCAGCACAACGTTAGTCATCATGCTCATTTGCTGATCCGTATCATCTAAACGCTGCTGCAGTCTCTCCATGCTGGCGACGCCCTGGTCTAGGGGTTCCAGGGTTTCAGCCACTGCGTCCATTACAGACTCAGTTACATTACCTAGCTGTTGCTCTAGCAAGTCGATGCGCTGCTGTACCTGAGCAATCTCAGCTGGATCAAAGGATTGAACTAACTGCAGAATCCTTTCCTGGGGTACAACTCTTTCTTTGATATTGGTCGATAGTTCCAAAAATTCATCGCGAGATACCATTTCTGAAACGGTTTTGACCAGCTCTTGTACTTCTCCCCTCAATAGCGACTGACGTTCCTCGGTTGTAAGCTGCTGCACCCGTTGCTCCAGGTAGTGCAGCTTGTCACTGAGACCGGCATGGTTATTCTTGGTATCGGACCCAATCACTTCCATATGCACCCGCAGCTGCATAAGTCCTGCTTTGAGCTTAGTCAGTGCCGCCTCTGTTGTCTCAAGCCGGCTCGTATCCAATTGCTGCAGTTGCTGACAACGCGATCGCACATCTTTCAAATCAATGAACAGCTGGCTATGCTGGTCCTGCAAATTAGCTATATGTTGATGAAATTCCTTAAGTTCTGGGATTTCTTGCTTCTCAATCTCCTCCTTCAATGTTTTACGCGTATACTCAAATACCTGGGTCAGGCTGAGAATATCCTGCTGATTTTGCGCAATAATCGATTGCCGCACTGCTGTCAGCTGTTCGTGGGTAGGCAGATCTTCCAGCTGTTCCTGCACATCGCGCAAACGCTCATCTAGCTTGCTATTTACCGATAACATCACCGATTGGTTTTGAGAGACTTTGGTCTCAAGCTGTCGCCGATTGACCAGTCCCAAGACCGCCAACAATGACAGTGGAGCAGTTGCCAATAGCGCCTGTTGGGTAGCAACCGAAGCCACTGTTCCAGCACCAGCCCCCAATAACAGTGCATACTCACTCAAATTAAACCAACGATGTTTCTTCACGGAGTTTTGCCGAATGCAGTGACGAAAAAGCCGTTGCTGAGCTATGGGATAAACTCGTCTGCTGTATCCATCATTGGTCTACATCTCGCAGATGAGCTTATGCCGGGAGATCAGTAACGCCCGAAAAAAGCAACCCGTCTATATATTGGACTGCTTATTCTTTTATTCGTCCTAGCTAGTGAACAATCAGGAGATTAGTCAAGTCTTTAAGTGTTATCAAAAGCTGACGCTACCTCAGTATTTACCCCGAGACCAAAAAAAACTCTAAAGCCCTGAAAGTATTTCCAGATAATGGGCTAAGTCTTTGAAGCCTATGTCCTATTAAAGAAATCGCAGGATGAATGGGTATCTAAAGGCACTGTCGGTATTGCGAAAACTAGAGGCAATTGCAAAAACAGGCATTACCCACTGGAAAATTAATAGGGGAATCACAAACAGCCAACCGATCAGCAGCCAGCACAAAATACCAATAATGAAGCTGTAAACCCAGATATTAATGTGAAAGTTCAAGGCTTCTTTGGAACTTTCCTTAACCACCGGATCATCAGAAATAATCCACAGGGCAGCGGGGATACCAGCTGAAAATAAAAGCTGACTTAAAAAAATAGACCCGTGGGAAAGGGCGGATAAAATCTTGCGCTTATCGCTGTCAAATGTTGCATCCATGACGTTTTAGTCCTTTTTTTATCGTGACTTTATAGTAGTTGATGCCTTGACCGACCCCGTTAGGGAAAACCGTAGTCGGTACCGATCAATTGCCTGTAATGGCCTGCGCTACAGGTGGTGTCTATATGGGAGGGCCTTTACAATGGAAACTAACGGGAAAATGCCGATCGCTATTAAGGATGCTAGCCATGGAACTGAAAAGATTAGGGCATGTTGCTATTTGTGTGCCCGATATTGCGGCCGCGGCCAGTTTTTATCAATCCTTGGGGATGAATCTAGTCTGGCAGGACAGTGACTGGGCCTATCTAAAAGCTGGAAATGACGGCTTGGCATTGCTTAGCCCTGAGTATGAGCAAGCGGGTCCTCACTTTGGATTTGTGTTTGACGACCGGGCGGCCATCGATCAAGCCTATGCCGAACTGAGCCAGCAGGATATTAAGCTAACTGAAATTCATGAACACCGCGACGGTACAGCTTCGTTCTACGGTCGCGACCCCTTTGGTAACTGGTTTGAGTATCTCTATGAACCCAGTGAGACAAACACTCCTGAAACCAAAGCCGCTGAACTAGTTGCATAATCGAAAGGTATGGACAGCTCGATCGTAGCGAAGCTCCAAAACTGAGCATAGGAGGCAATTTCAGAATCATCGTTTGTCAAAAGCTCCGTTATAGTTGGAGGATGTTCTGCCGTTTAGCACCTTAGGCTAAAGAAACTGAGTCAAATGGCCAAACCCAAAATCCTGGATCCTGAGCGTTCCTACACCTTTAGGTCATACTTCGAAATGACCTATGACCCAGAGGATATCCTGGCTGAGTTTGGCTATCGTCTACAAAAAGCACGAATTCCTTTACCCAAGGGTCAGCGTGTTCTACCCCAGCTATCTGAACTGCAACAGCGGATTGAACGCACATTACCAGTTGTCAGTTTGACTAGCGAAACTGCCCGTCGTGAGACCTTAGTAGCGCCTATTCTGATCGATGTAGCTGCGTTCTGTAACTGTCAGCTCAAGATTGAATATCCCCTCAACGTTAGTCAGTGGCTCAAGGGCAACCTGGATTATTTATTGCGAGCTGATCATGAGTTTCTCATTATCGAAGCGAAAAACGATGATCTATCGCGAGGATTTACACAATTGGCAGTAGAGCTAATTGCACTGGCAAAACAACAGGAATCGTCAGAACCTTTATTTGGTGCAGTGACTATTGGAGAAGTCTGGCGATTTGGCAAGCTTAATCCTCAAAAACAAGTGATCACACAAGATTTAGAATTGTTCAAGCTGCCAGGAGATTTAGATGCCTTAGTCTCTGTTCTTGTTGGCATCATGGAAGAAAAATCTGTTGCTATAGCCTAATGGTTAAACGCTAAAAAGCTGGCATAGTCTATAAAATAACGGTGTCAACATCAATGCAGGCAAAAACGATGCTACTCGAATAGTTGTTACCTGTAACAAGTTAAACCCGATTCCCATAATGATGACACCGCCCACACCAGTCACCAGTAAAATACCGGGTGATGCGGCTGGGTCACCGATACCACTAGACAATAATCCGGCCAACAACGACATTCCTCCTTGGTAAAGGGCTACCGGTAACACCGAGAACCCAACACCTGCCCCATAGCTTCCAGTCAAAGCAATGGATATCAGACCGTCCATTGTTCCTTTGATGATCAAAATTGTATCGTCTCCCCTAAGGCCATTGTTGAGGCTACCTAAAATTGCCATCGGGCCAATGCAATACAACAAACTTGCTGCTACAAAACCTTCGGTAAACCGACTACCCCCACCAAATCTAGCCTTTAACCAATCCCCAACTTCAGCTAGACGTTTTTCGATTTTCCACCACTCCCCCAACAGACCCCCAATAACTAAAGCCACCATGCCAACAATCACCCCCGCAATTTGACCCGCATCAATCTGAGTCAACGGCTGCGCCATCTGCACCCCAATAAATAGGGTTATCAACCCCATTGCCTGGGTAATCACATCCTGCATCGCTCGGGGTAATCGTCCCCGCAGGAGCAATCCACTACCCGTTCCCAACAGCACCAGTACCACATTGATCCAGGTACCACTTGTTTTTGCCCACAGGCTTAGCATTGCTTTTTCATCATCATTAGTATCGCTGAGAACAAGTATCGCTGAGAACATTGTCCCCTTGGACACCGTAACGCTTTTTGTCGTTAGTTTAGTGGTGTGATATTGCGACTTCTTGGGATGATGTTTTTGGCAAGATGCTGGCGTAGGGCATTGTTAACAAATTAGTAAATCTCCTAAATCCTTAATGGCAATTGCGCTTATGGGGCACCAGACCCACAATAAATAATAGATCCGTTGTTTTTAATCCCTATGGTTTCCGTTAGTCTGCTTAAATCCACTACCTACGATGTCGATGTGCTAGAACAGCAGCTTCGTGACTTATTAGCACCTCTAGGTGGTATCGAAGCCTACGTTAAACCAGGACAACGGGTATTGCTTAAGCCCAACTTACTCACAGGTGCCCGCCCTACGAAAGAATGCACCACTCGCCCTGAAGTGGTCTACTGTGTTGCTAAGTTGGTTAAAGCAGCTGGCGGTAACCCGTTCTTGGGGGATAGTCCTGCCTTTGGTAGTGCCCACGGTGTGGCTAAGGCCAATGGCTTATTGCAATGGGCTCAAAAACTAGACCTACCGATTGTGGAACTCCACGGCAAACGCTACAACCTTGAGTCGCAGCCGGACAGTTTTGACAATCTACTGCTGTCTAAAGAAGCGATGGAAGCTGATGTGGTGATTAATCTGCCTAAGGTAAAGTCCCATGTTCAGCTGACGTTAACCCTGGGGGTAAAAAATCTCTTTGGTTGTGTACCGGGCAAAATGAAGGCTTGGTGGCATATGGAAGCGGGTAAAGATCGTCAGCGATTTGCCCATATGCTGGTGGAAACGGCCCAGGCGATTGATCCAGATCTGACAATTTTAGATGGCATTATTGGCCATGAAGGCAATGGCCCCAGTGGTGGTGAGCCACGGCACCTTGGCGTACTGGGAGCCTCAGAGAATGTTTATGCCCTAGACCGGGCTATGGTAGACGTACTCCAGGTGGATCCGTCTCAGATACCGACCGTTGCTGCATCCCAACGTCTTGGATTGTGCCCTAGGGCGATTGAGTTTGTTTTACAGTCACCGTCTGAACTGTGCATTGACAATTGGCAACTTCCAGAAAAGCTGATGCCTATCGATTTTGGGATGCCTCGGGTGATGAAGTCTACCTTTAAGCACCTGTATATTCGGTTTATCAAGGAGCCGATGGCGGCCTACGCTCAGCGGTAGTAGATTTTAGAACACAGCAAACGGGAGGCGATTATCACCTCCCGTTTGCTGTGTTTATTCGGTTAAAGGGCTATCTAAAAACCAGAGTTGGTCTTTCTCATGTCTTTGGCCATTGACTTGAAGGGCGACATGCTAGGGCCTGGGCGACGACGACGCGCTTTAGCAAGCGGGGCAGAGTACTCGGCAAACGCAGGTGTTGTGGTCTCGGGGTTAGTTTCCGGTGCCTGGTTGGCCGCAGCTGCCAATGCAGTCCGAATTAGCTCTAGAGGATCAGACATTGGTTCAGGTACAGCTACCTCTTGGGGTATTGCGGCTGATGCTTTGCTAATGGTGGCCGCCACTGCGGGTACCGTTGCTTGCGGAGCAGCAGGTGTGGTCACTGCGTCAGTGGCAGTGGCTGACTCAGTGGCGGCTGTTTCAGATGTAGCCGTTGCGTCTACCTTTGCTGCAGGAGCTTTAGGTGCCGGCTTCACTGGCGGTTCAGGAATAGCCGCTATCTCATCTTCGGACAGCTCCAAATAGTATCCAGACTTTTTACCTAAAAGTTTGCCTAGCACTCTAACTATGCTCCTAATCAAACATCAATACCGTTACTGATTTAGGGAAGGGACTGTGGGGCGTTGGGCAACGGCCTACAGCTCACATCATCTCTAAGAATCAGTAATGCTTGGAAATCACGTCATTAAAATCCGTCAGCTAACGAGACGTTGGGGAAACGTTGCTGTGGTACAAAACCATTATCAAAGCTGACGCTCGTGCTGCGCAAGAAAGCTTTAGGCCAGTTTACAATAGTTTACAAGCGCGTATTGAAGTGACATTTTAAGGGCAGCTATGGCTGTTCAAAGCTGCATTGCTATAGTTATGGGCGCTCACATATGGCCTGAACTATAGTAAATGTCCTGATGTATTAGGACATTTGCCAGTCAGGTTAGCCGTTGTAATTTAAAGCTTTCAAGGATATCTATTACTTTAACTAACCGGATAGATGTAATAGGTGCGCCAAGCTATAGTTCTCAGAATGAAAAAATGACTTCCCGATAGTCTACCGAGAAGCCATTTAAAGGTTAATTGCGATTAGGCTAGCTTAATCGGCTCCTTGGGTAAGCAGTTCACGCTTTTCCTTGGAGGCAATCACAACCTTGCCTTTCTCGTCTACATCGACAACCGCTGTATCACCCTCTTTTAGACGGCTAGACAGGATTTCTTCAGCTAAGGTATCTTCCAACAGGCGCATGATGGCACGGCGCAAGGGGCGGGCTCCGTAGCTTGGGTTATACCCTTCTTCTACCAAACGCTCTTTGAACTTGTCGGTGACCTCCAGGGTGATGCCCTGTTCGGTTAACCGGCCAAAGACCTCTTTGAGCAGAATATCGGAGATTTCCTTCACCTCGGGCTTGGTGAGCTGGCGGAAGACGATAATTTCATCCAAGCGGTTTAAGAACTCAGGACGGAAGTACTGCTTGAGTTCTTCGTTAACTAAGGACCGAATACGATTGTATTGGGACTCAGCTGCGTCTTCTTCCAGTTCAAAGCCTAGACCGCCGCCACCTTTTTCAATGACTTTAGAACCGATGTTGGATGTCAAGATCAGCAGAGTGTTCTTGAAGTCCACCGTACGGCCCTTGGCATCGGTCAAGCGACCATCTTCCAAAATCTGCAACAGCATGTTGAAGACGTCGGGGTGGGCTTTCTCGATTTCATCGAACAGTACAACGGTGTAGGGACGACGACGTACGGCTTCAGTGAGCTGACCGCCTTCGCTATAACCCACATAGCCTGGAGGTGAACCAATCAGTTTTGAAACTGTATGGCGCTCCATAAACTCAGACATGTCAAGACGAATCATGGCTTCTTCGGAACCGAAGAAGTAGGATGCCAGGGTCTTGGTCAGCTCAGTTTTACCAACACCAGTGGGACCAGAGAAGACAAAGCTAGCAATGGGACGATTGGGGTTTTTCAGACCCACCCGTGCCCGTCGAATGGCTCGAGAAATTGCTTTGACCGCTTCGTCTTGGCCAATGACTCTTTGGTGTAGGGTGTCCTCCATATTGAGGAGCTTGTCGGATTCGGTTTCGGTTAGCTTGTTAACCGGTACCCCTGTCCAAGACGCAACAATGTGGGCAATGTCCTCTTCGGTAACCACCGGAGACTCGGTGGTGCCGCCAGCGTCGTCCGTTCGCTTGCTCTGGGCAATGGCGCGGATTTCCGCTTTGATTTCCATTTCGCGATCGCGAAGTTCCCCAGCCTTATCAAAGTCCTGGGAGCGCACCGCATTGTCCTTATCTTTAAGGACCGTACGGAGCTCACGATCTAACTCCTTCGCCGCAGGGGGTAGCTGGGAGTTGATCAACCGTACCCGAGAGCCAGCCTCGTCAATCAGGTCAATGGCTTTGTCGGGAAGGAAACGATCGGAGATGTAGCGATCGGCTAGCTTAGCGGCCGCTTCGAGGGACTCATCTGAGATTTTGAGCTTGTGATGCTGCTCATAGCGATCGCGCAGTCCGTGCAGAATTTCGATGGTCTCTTCTACACTGGGCTCACCCACCATGACTGGCTGGAAACGACGTTCCAGGGCCGCATCGCGCTCAATATGCTTACGGTATTCATCTAGGGTGGTGGCACCAATACATTGCAGTTCACCCCGAGCCAATGCAGGCTTGAGGATATTGGCTGCGTCAATGGCGCCTTCAGCCGCACCGGCACCAATCAATGTGTGAACTTCGTCAATCACCAAAATGACATTCGCGGCAGAGCGAATCTCATCCATGATTTTTTTCAAACGTTCTTCAAATTCACCACGGTATTTGGTACCTGCTACTAGCAGACCAATGTCTAGGGTGACAACGCGCTTTTCTTCTAAAATGTCGGGCACATCGCCATTGGCAATGCGCTGGGCCAATCCTTCGGCGATGGCGGTTTTACCCACACCAGGTTCACCAATTAGAACAGGATTGTTCTTGGTACGACGACCCAAAATTTGAATAACCCGCTCAATTTCCTTTTGCCGACCCACAACTGGGTCTAGCTTGCCCTCCGCCGCCATTTGGGTCAGGTTGGACCCAAACTCGTCGAGGGTAGGTGTCTTGGTACGGCCTTGGCTACCGCCGGTAGATACTTCTGCAGTTTCACCCAGCATGCGAATGACCTGGGTACGTACCTTAGATAGGTCAACACCCAGATTCTCAAGGACTCGGGCAGCGACGCCTTCGCCTTCGCGAATCAGGCCCAACAGTAAGTGCTCAGTACCAATATAGTTATGACCCAGCTGACGGGCCTCTTCCAGGGACAGCTCTAATACACGCTTGGCACGCGGTGTAAAGGGAATCTCTACGGCGACAAACCCGGAACCGCGACCGATAATCTTTTCGACCTCGATCCGAGCATCTTTCAGATTGACCCCCATGGACTTCAGAACTTTGGCGGCTACGCCGGTTCCTTCTCCGATGAGACCGAGAAGGATTTGCTCAGTACCCACAAAGTTGTGACCCAGGCGGCGGGCCTCTTCTTGGGCGAGCATGATCACCTTAATGGCTTTTTCTGTAAAGCGTTCAAACATGGCGGCTTTTCATCACCTGGCTTGTGCGGAGTTGCACTGATTCTAGCACAGCCATTTTTAGTGAAACTGTGCCGGTATTCACTACTTGCAAAGGTTTTAGCGACAGGAAAAGACCCATCGCAACAAAATTTAGGGAGATTGACTATTGAGCTGGGATGGAATTACCTCGAGTTTCGTTCGTTACACCCTGTCCCAGTGATTACTGACGCTCTTAACCTGACGTTAAGCCCAAAATAGCCAGAGCTTAGTGGTCAAATGCCATGAACTTAGATGATTTGGCGATCATTGGGTGGGCGGCTTATGTCGCCTGCTACGGGTATAAATATTTAATACGTATTAGTGACCAAATGTTACATAGGGCAACCATTGGTATCGATGTTTACCAAATGTTTTGGTGCACTCCTGTTCGAGCTGTTTTAGATGGTGTTGATAGTCAGTCGTTTGCAGCTGGCTGCGCCACAAAATCAGGGCATCTTCGCCATCTTTGTAATAGCGCTTGCGTTGGCCGGCTGTGCGAAAGCCAAATTTTTCATAAAGACTTAGGGCTGGTTGGTTGGAGGCGCGGACTTCTAGGGTGGCGTGGCTGAGGGTGCGGTGGCAGGCCGATTGTAGTAGCTGGGTGAGTAAAAGCTGTCCCAGGCGCTGTCGATGGTAGTCGGGATGGATTGCCAGGGTCGTGATGTGGGCTTCGTCTAAAATTGCCCATAGACATCCCAGACCAATGACCTGTTTGTTGGCCTGTAGTACTAGCAGATCGCTGTTGGGGCTGTCGATTTCCCGGCGATAGCCTGCTTCGGTCCATAGCCCGCCCAGGCAGATGTGATCGAGCTTCAGCACGGCGGGGAGTAGCTCATCGGTCAAAATTTGGCAGGTCAGCGGTGTCAGCATGGGATGTGCGGGGGGGCTGGCGGGGAAGATTCTCTAGATATTTTTGAGTAGGAAGTCTGAGAACAGGCACGAATTGTACACTGGAGCTTGCGATCCTCTGCCGCTGCGGTGTAAACGCCCGATAATACCGCCTAGGGCGATGACTCCTCTGACAATTCCTGATGACTATTTATGGTTTCAACACTTTCTTCTACACAGCCAGGCACTCAGTCTAGTCTCCGATATTTGGAGACAGATGCGACAGAGGCCCCTAATCAGCGAATTTTACCCCTCAGTGCTCGGGTGAATAAGCTCGATCATTTGGAGGTTGGCGGCTGTGATGTGCTCGATTTGGTTGAGGAATTTGGCTCGCCGCTGTACATCTTAGATGAAACGACGCTGCGCACGGCCTGTCAGCAATATCATCAGGCTTTTGGCCAGTACTATCCAGGCGAGGCACTGGTTATGTATGCCTCAAAGGCGTGGAACTGTTTGGCGGTGTGTGCGATCGCAACCCAAGAAGGTCTTGCCATTGATGTGGTTTCCGGCGGCGAACTCCTGACGGCACTCAAAGCCGGAGCCAGTCCAGACAATATCTACTTTCACGGCAACAACAAATCCCGTCGCGAACTGCAGCAGGGGATCAAAGCGGGCTGCCGCATCGTTGTCGACAACTGGCATGAACTCAAAACCCTTAGCGCCCTGGCCAGCGCCGATGAGCCGGTCACCATTCTGCTACGGCTGACGCCGGGGATTGAGTGCCACACCCACGAATATATTCAAACCGGGCACATCGATAGCAAATTTGGCTTTGACCCTGACCAGCTAGACGAGGTGTTTGCTTACCTGGCCCAGCAAACTAGCCTCACCTGTATTGGTCTCCATGCCCACATCGGTTCCCAAATATTTGAGCTACAGCCCCACGAAGACTTGTCCGGTGTATTAGTGCATTGGATGGAAGTGGCCAAGCGCCATGGACTGCCCATCAGCGAACTGGATGTGGGCGGTGGCCTTGGCATTCGCTACACCGAGGCCGATGACCCACCGAGCATTATGGCCTGGGTGCAGGTGGTGTGTGAGCACATGGTTAACGCCTGCCAGGTTGCCGACGTGCCCTTACCCCGGCTGATTTGCGAACCAGGACGTTCCCTCATCGGCAGTGCCTGTGTCACTGCCTACACCGTCGGTAGTCAAAAGACCGTGCCCGGTATTCGCACCTATATATCCATCGATGGGGGCATGTCCGATAACCCCCGTCCCATTACCTATCAGTCGGTTTATCGGGTATTGGCCGCTGGTAACATGTCTGCCCCCCTGAGTGAAACCATTACCCTGGCGGGCAAGCACTGCGAATCGGGCGATGTGGTGATTCACGATGCCCAGCTACCCCCCGTATCCTCCGGCGATATTGTCGTTATTCCTGCCACCGGAGCCTACAACTACAGCATGGCGTCCAACTATAACCGGGTTCCTCGACCTGCGGCTGTGTTGGTACAAAATGAACAAGCCTGCTTGATAGTAGAGCGTGAAACCGAGGCCGATCTAATGCGTTATGACCGCCTCCCTAACTATCTTCAGGGGCCTAGCGCTGGGGCTCTGGTTGATTAGACACCTTGGCCATGACATCCCATCAAAACGTTGCCTAAAATAAAGTCTGGTATATACGTCCTAGGCCATCTTGGGTAGCCTTTATGAGAGTCTCATGTAGTCTAATGGTCCGGTAACAGTCCAGCTGAACAGTCGCGTTCACAACACCTGACTATTTATAGTGGGTTGATAAATCTATCTGTAGAGTCTGATTTTTTGGCAGATCCTGCTTCTGTGGCTCCTAATTTTTGAACGAGGTGCATCCTGAGACTGGCTGTGACCTTTCGTAATTGCAATTAGAGACAGCGTTGGCTTGTGTAACACCAGCTGCAGGGGCCTGCTCTAAACCAGGCGCAAGATAGATGGTGCTCCTGCTGTACCCCCAGGCCAAGCGGTTTTGAATGCTGCAGCTGGGCGTCTTGCCGTGTATGAATCCTTGTCTTGAAAACCCAGGTTGGGGCTGACACTTGTTAGGTCTGTTCGTCCATATTATCGACATTGCCCTTGTCCTTGTTCTCATCTACCTAATGTTGGTGGTTATTGGCGAACGCCGTAACCTATGGATGATTCGGGGACTGATTGTACTCATGCTAGCGGCGGTTCTTAGCCATGCGCTAAAGCTATCACTGCTGGGCTTTGTGCTGACTAATTTATCCTTTGGGGCAGCCGTTGCCATGGCGTTTTTGCTCCAGGCAGAAATCCGTCGTTTTTTAGAGCTGCTGGGGCGGGGGGAAATTATGCAGCTGTTTTCTCCCAGCAGTACCCCCATGCCCAGACCCGACAGCGTCATTGATGAGCTGGTGGATGCGGTGCGTGAGCTGTCTCAAAAACGGACGGGGGCCCTAATGATTTTAGAAATTGGTCCCCCGATTGATGAAAATGACTTTTCGGTACCTGGGGTTCGGCTCAATGCGGATCTATCCAAAGAGCTGATCCAAACCATCTTTCAAACCAGTACCCTGCTCCATGACGGGGCGATTTTGATTCGGGCCTCTCGCATTGTGGCTGCCGGGGTAATCCTGCCGATTTCGGAACGAACAGCGTCGCGTCAGTTGGGGACGCGTCATCGCGCTGCCATGGGGATTACTGAGCGGATTGAAAATTGTCTGTGCATTGTTGTTTCTGAAGAAACCGGCTCTATTTCTATTGCCCAACGGGGTCGCCTTAACCGCCCCCTCACCAGTAACCGTTTGCGAGAGCTACTGCAAGAGCAGTTTACGCCAGTGGTTGATAGTGATACCGTCGCTCCAGAACTGCTTAATTTGGGGCGTCGCGTGACCGGATTGTGGAAATGGACGCGTCAGTTGGTTAAGCGTTAGGTCCTTCAGATCTATCTGACTAGAGGTAAGCTGCGCGGGTGCTACTGGAACAAATTAAGTAAAAACCTGCCAGACGCGTCCCAGCTTGAAAATAGTTATGATGTAATAAGCACTAAGCATATATACGCAGTGAGCGAAGGTATTTCCATGTCAGCCAGCCAGTCTTCCCAAGAAAAAGAGCAATCTCCTTTGTCAGAACGGGAATTGCAAATTGTTGAGCTGGTTGCTGCTGGCTTAACTAACCAAGAAATTTCAACCCGGTTGGAAATTAGCAAACGTACCGTTGATAACCACATCAGCAACGTGCTGAACAAAACAGCGACAGGTAATCGAGTGGCTCTGGTGCGCTGGGCGCTGAAGTGGGGCAAGGTGTGCATTGATGATGTCAATTGCTGCACGTTGCCAAATGTGACTGGGCAGCAGGAGTTGGCATCTTAGCTTAGCCATGGTTTGGCCCATGATTTGATAGGGTGGGCATTGCCCGTTTAATTTTTTATCTGTTCGCTGATGAGCAATATCCAGGCCCTACGAGGTACCCGTGACATTCTGCCCGATGAGATCGGTGTGTGGCAGCATGTGGAGGCGACGGCTCGGGATATTCTAAACCGGGCGGCCTATCGAGAAATTCGCCCCCCAATGTTTGAGCAAACGGAGCTGTTTGCCCGAGGCATTGGTGAAGCGACGGACGTGGTAGGCAAGGAGATGTACTCCTTTGAGGATCGCGGCGGTCGCTCGATAACCCTGCGACCTGAAATTACCGCCGGTCTGGTGCGGGCGTTTATTAGTAATAAGTTATTTGCCAGTGGCGGGGTGCAGCGGCTGTGGCACACCGGACCTGCCTTTCGCTACGAGCGTCCCCAAAAGGGCCGACAGCGTCAGTTTCATCAGCTGGATGTGGAAATTTTGGGCAGTCGCGATCCGCGGGCGGATGTGGAAGTAATTGCGATCGCAACCGACATCCTTCAAACCCTGGGGCTAAAATCCCTTACCCTCGACATCAACTCGGTGGGTAGCGGTGCAGATCGCCAGGTTTACCGTGATGCCCTCGTCAGCTATCTCACCCCCTACAAAGATGAGCTCGACTCAGACTCCCAAGATCGGCTTACCCGCAATCCCCTACGCATTCTTGATAGCAAAGACAGCCGCACCCAAGAAATTGTCAAAGACGCCCCCAATCTGCTAGACCACCTTAGCGATGATTCCCAGCGTCACTTTGACCAGGTACAGCAGCAGCTCAGCACCCTCAATATCGACTTCACCATTAACCCCCGGTTAGTGCGCGGTCTTGACTACTACACCCACACCGCCTTTGAAATCATGTCGGCGGATCTAGGGGCCCAGGCCACCGTCTGTGGTGGCGGTCGCTATGACGGTTTGGTACAGCAGCTTGGGGGCCCAGACGTGCCTGCCATTGGCTTTGCCATTGGTCTAGAGCGGCTCACCATTTTGCTCCAGCAGCTCCAAAGCGTCCCCGCCCCCGCCCTAGATTTCTATATTGTTTCCCGTGGCGAAAAGGCAGAGCCTGCCACAACGGTGCTAGCCCAACAGCTGCGCCACCAAGGATTTGCCGTGGAGGTTGACCTGAGCAGCAGCGCCTTTGGCAAACAGTTCAAACGGGCCGACCGCAGTGGTGCTACGGGTTGTTTGATTCTCGGTGACGCCGAAGCCGAGGGCGGTACCGTACAGCTCAAATGGCTCAGTTCGGGAGAACAGTCAGAACTCTCCCAACGCCAGCTAATTGAGCAGGCCGATACCTTAAAAACAAAAATTGCAACCCTGCGGCAGTCCTAACGTACCTTTTTTGACGGACTGTGCCGAGGTCCCATCCCTTTCCTCAACCATTTATCCGACAAATGGCCAGATTAGAGGTCACCACCACCTATTTAGAAATGCTGTCCGTGGAGCAGATTGTTCCGGCCGCACCGACTGACCTAACAGTCATGGAAGCGGCTGTTCCCTGCCCAGAATTCCAACGGTTTCTCTATACGGCTGTGGGGGGCTCCTGGTATTGGCTAGACCGTCTGCGATGGACCTATACGCAATGGTTAGACTACATCAGTCAGGACACGGTCCGAATCTGGGTCGGTTATGTGCAAGGGGCACCAGCGGGATACTTTGAGCTATCACAACAGTCTGATGAAAGCGCAAAAATTGAATACTTTGGGTTGCTGCCCCAGTTCATCGGTCAGGGGCATGGCGGCTATTTGCTGACCCAAGCGCTCAAAACTGCCTGGGAACTGACATCAAAACGAGTCTGGGTCCACACCAATTCCATTGACGGTCCCCACGCGTTAAAAAACTACCAGGCCCGAGGATTGGTGATTTACGATCAGCAGCGAGCCATGTTTGATCTTCCCAAAAGTCCCCCAGGTCCCTGGTCTGGAGCCCGCCGCCCCAAACCATAAACGTCCTCATGTGCTTTACGGCTAAGACTACTGGGCCTAGGCCTCGCCATTAGTAGCAGATGAATTAACAAATGCGGGGCTTAGGAACGCCACCAAGGCCCCAATCAAAAAGCCAGCAATGTTACGGGTCAGGGGTAGCCAGTCTTGGGTACGGGTTACAACAGGACCAATGCCAAAGGCGATGAACAGCATGCCCCACAGCGGTGAGAAAATCAGCATCCACTGCCAGGAGAACACCTGACCATCTTTACGAGGATGGGCGGCAAACCCACAGATGATGCCCCCTAACACAGAGGTAATCAGCGTTAAAATCCATTGCTCTCTGGGTAAACCGGGGACAACGGAACAACCACCCCGCTCTAGACAGGTCTCTAGGGACGCAATGGAACGCATGATGGACTGATCTTCACCGTTGTCGCGCACAAAGAACTGGTTGCCAAAGCGAGTTTGCAGCTCGATCCAAAAGACGCGGGGCAGCAGCGGATAAACCGAATCACCAACGCTAAAGTTAAGAATATTGCCACCGCGTGGGTCGGCAATCAGCATCACACTCTTGTCGTCTAAGCCCCAAAAATCTTTAACGGCACGCCCTGGAGTTTGGTCAAACTGGGTGAGCACTCGAAGCTTCCAACCCGTTTCGGCCTCAAACTCAGGCAGATGCTCGTTGAGGTAGTCTTCCTGGGAACTGGTCAGAATTTTGGCTAGATCGATCACCATGGTTGGCTCATCTGGCAGCAGCTCTGGGTTGTTATAAGCGTGGGCAGGGCCAACCCCTGTGGTGAAAGCAATACAACAAACCAGCAAACTTCCCCACAGGGAAGCCCGCAACCAATCCTTAAAGCGTGAGCTCATGATGTTTACACTTATTTACCTACCTTTAATGTAAAGAAGAAGACAGGTTTCCGTCAATCATCGGCTGCTAGGGAGGTGTCGGAGATGTCCTTGGGAGTCGCGTCTGTGGGGATCGCACTTGAGTCCTTGGGTGGCAAGGGCGGTGACGGTGGTTTTGGCCTTGAGACGGGCGGTTTGGTTGGTGGCTTGGTCAGTGGTTTGGCCGATGGTCTGACGGGCGGTTTACGGGGGCGTTTGGCACGGGGTTTGGTGGGTTTTGTCAGCACTCGCCAAGCGGCTCTGAAGCCAACGGCCACGCTGTGGGTAGTTCGTTTAGCCTGGTAGGCCTGCTGGCGCACATCGCTTAGGCTGTGGTCTACCTGTTTGACAATATTGCGGGCGCTGCTGACACTTTCGGTCATGTCATCAGCTAAGCCACTGAGGTCGGTACCCGTATTGCGCATTGCTTCTAGGGTGCGCGGCAGCTCGCGATCGAGGGTGTCAAACAACTTTTCCGCACTGCGAGCGGCCCGTGCCAACCCAAACAAGGCAGGGACAGACACGCACACAAGTACAACTAGCCCTAGGGCAAGTAGCAAAATGGATAGACCCAGCCAAATCACAGGATTAGTCACGCTGGGAATCGGCGATGGTTTGGGGCTGGGCCAACTCTTCTTGAGTAGCTTCCTGGCCAGCGATCAAGGCAGCCCTGAGGCGATCTAGGGTGCTGTCCCAATTTTGTAAGGTGGTGTGGGAGAGCTTATCGGCATGGAACTGAACGCTGGTGGACAGGTCTTCGATGAGGTCAGGCACCGCGTCGGCTGATTTCTTGAGCACCCGACGGGTCTGTTTGCCACTGCGGGGAGCGATTAGAAGACCAATGACGGTGCCGATGGCGGTGCCGGCTAACAGACCACCAATGAGATTATCGGAGTTGTCTTGGGACATGGGAACAGGTGGGCGAGCCCACGGTGAGGGTGAATGGTGAACGGCTGGCTGGCGCTCATGGGGTGTTAGAGAGAGCGGCGTTTGCTAAACAGCCATATGATCTTTAGGAATTTGGCTGTCTGGAGCAGCCGTCGTTGCTGTAGCTGCCATTGCAGATGAAGTAGCTGCCACTGGCGCAGATCTGTACGCGTTTGGCCAAAGGCTAAGGTCTGCTGGGTCAAGGTATTTTCTAATAGTACTGTCCAACGATTGAGATCTCGATTGAGCTGGGTGACCTGGTGGTTAACTCGGAGCATGCGGCTAGCCAGGGCCAGACAAAGCAGTGCGATCGCAACGTTGACTATGGCAATCCCAATGAGCATGGCAAACTAATTACAACGAAGCTAGATAACGAAGATAAATTTTTCCGTCAGAATGATCAATCATAGGTGAACCCGTCGGCGTTTCCCTTTACCCTAAGTGGGTCAATCCATCTGCCTAGTTGCCATGGTGCAAGCTACCGCCTCTGTTTTATATGTCAATAGTGCTAGTGCCCAGGGTACAGGAACGCGTCAGTCGCCGTTCAAAACCTTGACCCAGGCCCTAGAGCGTGCCAGTGCCGGTACCACGATCCAGCTAGAGGCGGGCACCTATGGCAGTGGCGAGTCGTTTCCACTAACGGTGGCCTCGGGGGTTACCGTGGTGGGCATTGGGGGGACGGTCACCCTGCGCGGGGGTGGGTTACTCGCCACTGAAGAGTTTGGTCAACAGTCGGTGACACTACAGCTAGACGATGGCGCCCAGCTACGTAGCGTGACGGTTACCAACCCCCAGCCCCAGGGCATTGGAGTGTGGCTGGAGCAAGGCTCGGCCCTGGTCACCCGCTGCCAGATCAAAAATTGTGGGCGAGACGGTGTGTTTGTTACCAGTGATGCCCTGCCAGTGCTACTGGCCAATGAGTTTTCTGGCAATCAGGCCAGTGGTTTGTTTATGGTGCGTCGGTCGAAGGGGGAAGTGCGGCAAAACCGCTTTGCTCGAACCGGCTATGGCATTGCCATTAGCGATCAATCTGCGCCGCTACTCATTGACAACGAGATAGTAGATAACAAGGCCGGGGTGGTGCTATCTCGCTCAGCCAAACCGGTGCTGCGGCAAAATCAGGTCCTGCGTAATCAGACGTCGGGGCTGTGGGTGCAGGACACGGCCCAGCCCGATGTGGGACAAAGCCAGGACCTGGGCGGTAACGAGTTTAGAGACAACGGTCAGTGGGATGTGCGTAACGAGGGTCGCCAAACCCTGACCACGGCCGGCAATCACATTAACCCCAACCGGGTGCAAGGGGCCATTCGCTATGTGGCCAGCGAGCTACCGGACCCGGTGGCGGTGCCCGCTCTGTTGTTGGGGCGAGTCAAGCCTGAACCGTTGCCCCCCACCCCCGACTCCCCGGCTCCACCGCCCCTAAACTTAAACAGCCGCTTTCAAGATGTGATGGGCCACTGGGCGGCACCCTTTATCGACGCCATGGCGGAGGCCGAACTAATAAAGGGCTTTATTGATGGCTCATTTCGGCCCGATGCCCTGGTGACGCGGGCGGAGTTTGCAGCGTTGGCCATGGCCACATTTCCCGCCAGCGATGGCAGCAGCAGTCGTCGGTTTAAGCCGTTTCAGGATGTGGCGTCAGGGTTTTGGGCCCGCGGGGTGATCTACCAGGCCCAGGCCCAAGGCTTTATTGCCGGGTTTCCAGATAATACCTTTCGACCTAATGACCCCATGACTCGGGCCCAGGCCATTGTCGCCCTGATTAACGGGTTGACGCTGGGGGAGGGGCAGGCCGCCGAGATTGGTGTCTATGACGATCGGGTGCAGGTGCCCCCCTATGCGGTAGAAGAAGTGGCTATGGCTACCCGCCGTGGCATTGTGGTGAACTATCCAGATTTGGCAGAGCTGCGACCCATGCAGCCAATTAGCCGGTCTGAGACCACGGCATTGGTGTATCAGTGTCTGGTTACCCTGGGGCGGATGCCGCCCGTGACATCGCCCTTTATTGTGCAGCCCGCCAGGACGGCGGTCAGTAATAGTGTCGCGGCCAGTGGCAATACGGTGGCCACCCAGCACTGGGCCGATGACTTTTGGCAGCCCCTGTTGGCGCAAAATCTGCTGGAGATGTCCCATGGGCCCGAGGCACCCATGACCCGGGCCCAGTTTGCCAGCTTGGTTGTCCGGGCGTTTGACCCTAAGCCCCAGCGTTATCCGGTGGCCTTTCGCGATGTGCCGTCCTCCCATTGGGCGGCCGAGGCTATCCACATGGCCTACCGGGCCAGATTTCTATCTGGGTTTCCCGATTACACCTTTGCGCCAGAGCAACCAATTCTAAAAATTCAGGTATTGCTAGCCCTGGTCAGCGGTTTGCGGCTAACGGCCAAAAATAAGGCTGGGGTGCTTACCCGTTATCAAGACCAGTCTCAGGTGCCGCGCTATGCTGCAGGCGCGATCGCAACCGCCACCCAGCTCGGCCTAGTCTTTAACTACCCCGACTTAAACCAGCTGACTCCTAGCCAGGTCGCCACCTGTGGTGAAGTGGCCGCCATGGTTTATCAGGGGTTGGTATTACGTAAGCGGATGCCGCCCGTGGCATCGCCTTATCGCGTTGTCCTTTCGACGTAAAATTTCCCAACAGTGCCCATTCGTGTTTTAAACAACACGCATATGATGGGATGATAGAAACTTAACGCTTTGTAACAAACGATTCATAAACACTATTTTAGAGGACAGTGCAATGGCAGAAATCCAATTTGATCGGGGTGTAGCTGAGGAAGTTATTCCAGACGTGCGGCTTACCCGCGCCAAGGATGGTTCCGACGGCACTGCTACATTCTACTTTGATGAGCCCAAAGCCCTCATGGAAGAAGGGTTTGAGGTGACTGGCCTCTATCTAGTTGATGAAGAAGGCGAAATCGTGAGCCGGGAAGTCAATGCTAAGTTTATCAACGGTGCGCCCGCGGCCCTAGAAGCCAGACTGCTGCTGAAGAGCGTGGCTGAGTGGGATCGATTTATGCGGTTTATGAACCGCTATGCCGAGAAAAATGGGCTGGGCTTGACTAAGAATTAGTGCTTAGTTTTGAGTTTTGAGGCCAGCGTCCCCTGAGCAGAGTCGAGGGGCGCTGGTTAGGGCAGTTGCCTATTTCCGTAAACTAATAACTCAATGCTCAAAACGTGTACCTATGGCTATCCCCCATCCCGATAGTGATTTACTGTCTGCTGTTTGTGGTGTGATTACCGTTAGCGATACCCGTACGGTGGACACTGACAAAAGCGGGCAGCTGATTAAGTCCAAACTGCGCGAGTTTGGACATCGATTAGGGGTTTATCGATTAGTTAAAGATGAGCCGGCTCAGATTGCTAGCCTGGTGCAGCGGCTGGCACCGACGGTGGATGTGCTTATTTTCAACGGCGGCACTGGGATTGCGCCGAGGGACACCACCTATGATGCGATCGCAACGCTATTAGAAAAAGAAATCCCCGGCTTTGGCGAAATTTTCCGTCAGCTTAGCTATGCTGAAATTGGGTCGAGGGCCATTGCCTCTAGGGCGACCGCTGGGGTGTATCAATCTACGCTGATATTTTTATTGCCCGGTTCGAGCAACGCAGTAGCCCTGGCAATGGATGCGCTGATTTTGCCCGAGTTACAGCATCTGATTCGGCAGCTCAGAGGTTAGATTTCCTACTCTGTATCAATTATTGAGCCTTTATCAGGGTTTTCTACCATAACTCCGGCTGCTCTTAACCCACCCTTTACCTTGTACCTAGAGCCCCCCGTTATAGTGAGTCTTGGTTAACTTTTCTTGTCGTCGCAGCATGGTCGCCACTGTCCGGCTGGGAGCACTCCTAGGGCTTGTTTTTCTAGGAAGTTGCTCGCAGAATCTCAATATGTCTCGCATTGAGGCAGACATTCAGAATGACATCGAGCGCCAGGGGCGGCGGCTGTCCCTAAAATCTGTAATCTGTCCAAATCGAGTGGAAAAGCAGGCCGAAGTCTACTTTCGCTGTGTTGGGGAGCTTACTGATGGCGGCCAGTTCACCGTTAATGTCATTCAGCAAGATGACCAAGGCACCGTTAGCTGGGATGTGCCCAGTTCTAAGGTGATAATTAATCTGGCATCCCTTGAAGAAAAAATTCAAGATGAGACGAAGGCGGCCGTCGGTAAGCGTTTGGCCATTGACTGCCGCGATACCTACAGGGCTAGCAAGCGAGGCGATTCGTTTGAATGCGATGTGGTGGGTGCCGGGGCAGTGGCCGCTGGCCGGGTGGACTCAGTACTGGTGAAGGTAACGGGCGACGGCGATTTGGAATGGCAAGAAGTGGTTATTAGTAACACACCCGTCGCACCCCAAGGGGCCACCGCTGCCGGGGCAGAGACTGCACCCAAAACAGAGGCGGCTTCCGAAAAGCCCGATGCAGCTACAACGGCGGTCAAACCTGACCCCGCCGCCGAGGAAGACGAGGACGATGAAGGCGATCGTCAGTAGTGCGGCATTCATTCATTGTCCACCCATGTTTCTGAGGAGATAGGCTATGGCAACGGTATTTGACTTTTTGGCTAAGGGGGGGCCGGTTATGGTGCCCATTGTGGGGGCCTCGGTGCTGACGATTTCCTGTGCCCTAGAGCGGACACGATTTTGGTCAGACCTGCTGCGCCGTGAAGGCAAAATCGTTAGCGATGTGCTGGCGGCGGCCCCGCGAGACTTGAATGAGGCGGCTGCGATCGCAAATCAGCACAGCGATACCCCCATCGGTCGGTTTTTATTCGCTCCCCTACGATTGCGTAACGCTTCCCCCGAAACCTTTCGTCTGGCGATGGAAACCGCCGCCGATCGCGAGTTTGTCAAAATGCGACAGGGTGAAAAGCTGCTAGAAACCATTGTTGCCATTTCCCCCCTGCTGGGGCTGTTGGGCACAGTCACGGGGCTAATTGCCACCTTCTACAGTCTAGATATCGGCGGCAGCGGTGGTGGTGAAGGTGCCAGTAAAGCCGCCGCCGGTATTGGTGAGGCCCTGATTACCACCGCCGCTGGCATGGTGGTCGCTATTTTAGCCCTGCTGGTATTGCGGGTGCTGGTGTCACTCCAAAGTCAGCAGGCCGACTATTTTTCAGAGGCCGGTAATGAGTTAGAGCTGATCTATCGACAGTCCTGGTACGAGCCCGCGCTGCTCGCCGCTGAAAACGGACATGCCGCAGAAGAACCCTCAGTCTCAGCCACATATCAATAGCCGCATAGTAGTAACCACCGGAGGGTGGGCATGGCCCACCAGATCGATCAATGGCCATCGGTAAAC
>ERZ1740070.485-NODE-485-length-27053-cov-14.867583_pt1 | contig 27053 bp, 20 predicted proteins | sample MGYA00581734_ERZ1740070 | MGnify/ENA primary metagenome ERZ1740070 (study PRJEB43018, sample SAMN04849744) | marine metagenome | isolation source: floating plastic debris | place: Pacific Ocean | collected 2008-09-01 | study: EMG produced TPA metagenomics...
TCCATCAACACTAAAATCAGCTAGCTCTAATTCATTTATGTTAAATTGCTCTCCGTTTACTGTGACCGTCGCAGGATCAATCAAAATAAGTTTCTCATCCAGAAAACTGTAGCCGGTGGTATGGGACAAGGCTACCGTATTATTTTGCAACACTTCTTCAATAGTGGTACCTGTTCCCGCTAAATCAAATTGAATCACTCTGCCTTCCAGGTCTATAGACCAAAAAATTGAAACGTTATTGTCCATTAGAATGAGCTGTTGCACAGGAGGATCTCCTCCAAAAATTTGAGAGTTTAAAGTATTGAATTCGGCGAAGTTGGTTGCAAGTTCTCTGGATAATAAAGATTCAGCGTCTGATATTGCCGGTGTAAACACCAAGCGCGTAGTATTACCAACATCTGACTTACTTCGAAAGATAAGATCATCACCATCTTCATTTTCAAATAAAAATTCAAACTCGCCCCCGAAGCTTGATTGATCTTTCTCGAAAAGATAATGGAATACCCCATATGTCTCCAAAATCAACTCCAGCGCCAATCCGTTATCGATTCTATAGGTAATGGTTTGCTCAAAAAACTCACCGTTACTATCAGGCACATCAGATTTTATAGTCACCTGTCCATCGTCATCAAAATCCAAAAGAATATAAAACAAGCCTGTACCAGGCGCCGGTTGATAATCAAGCCTCCAACCGTTGGCAGGCTCGGTTAGATCATCTCGCAGATCGTCTACTGCATTAGCCACCCTTTCTTCAACGGAGGGCAGATTGTCATCATCACTTTCACAAGCTCCTAAAACCAGAGCAAAAACATAAAAGCAACCAATAAGAACCTTCTCAATCTTCATTTTCAACCTATAATTTAGCCTGTACAGCAGCTCGCAAGTCTTCAAGGCTCACTTCTGTTACCTTCTCATAATGATTGATAATAGCTGATACTTTTTGGCGTATTTTTTCCCTTCCCTCATTCCGCTCTTCACATGCAGCGGTTTCACAGTTTTCTTCGTCTTCAGTAAAATTTTCAAAGAACTCTGTATCAAAAAGATAAAAAGCTACCGTTTCTGCAAAGTCCTCATTAGGAGAACTCGTGGAATAGGGAGAAACAAAACCTCGGAGCAACGCTTCTTCATCTGTTAGGTTAAACCACGAACCTGCACTGGTATAGCCTGTTGGTGAAATAGTCTCAAAAGCAGAAGGTAACTTATACTGTTGATGTACAGTATGCGCAAATTCATGATAAACTGTTTGCAACTGCAATGCACGCCATTCAACACTATCAGGATCAATAGCGTTAACGTTTGTAAATGTTATCCTGGCTCCTGCATCTGCTGTGCCGAGTGTTACTGTACCATCATCATTAAAAATAAACCCACCTAACAGTATGATCTCCGCCGGTACGTGATTTTCAAAAAAACCGCGTCCATTATTTACTTCTAAGTAAGGGTCTACCCAAAAGTCTTCAATAAAATCCAGCATAGGCCTGACAGTTTCCAACCTTGGTGGAACGGCACGTGTACCCGGGGCTACATAATTATCAATGAATTTGTATCGGATGGCCATACCATATGGGTCGGTAAAATTTTCCTGGATATACTCGTCTAATTCGGTTTCTAATTCTATGTCACTATCATTAACTGCTACATCCAGGCTTTCATCAGGATAGCAACCGTTCAAAACAGCAGTCACGAGAATATATGTAACTATTTGTTTAAATGTTCTCCTCATATCTTATCATTCTATCTTGGATTCGGTTCTAAACCACCTACATCTATAGCCGACTGTGGTATTTGTAACACCTTTCTTCTGTCTTCACTATCTAATCGGATAGTAGAAACCTGATCTTGCTGATCATGCACAACCGTAATTCCATAACGCTTAATATCAAACCAACGCAACCCTTGCCCTATAAACTCTTTTTGTCTTTCAAATAGAACGTAATTGAGTAAGATAAGCTGATCTGTAAACGTAGGGTCATTTTCAGCGCCAAAGAAAGACCTGAGCAAATCCATAGTAATCACAGCCGCAGCTCCGCTGTAACGATTATTAGTTAGCACTTGCAAATCAGCAATGGCTTCATCCAAATTATTCAAAAAGACATTCGCCTCTACCCTGTTGAGCAATACCTCTTCTCCGGTAAAGGCCATGGCTATATGATAGGGTGTACCAACGTTCGAATTAAGTCCGCTACGCTCAAAAAGGTTTTGATACCTCACTGGCCAGAGTGCATTTTCACCTTTTACTAATGCCGGGTTTTCCCGTTCATCGGTAGTATTTGGAAAAGGTCTTGTTGCAAAAAGGTCTCCATAAGTATCACGACTGGGCCCAAAAGAGAAATCTGTACGCTGCACAAGAGATAGTTTTCTCATGAGCATGAGATTACTAGGCAAATCTGGTGATGAATAGAGCTGTGGATAACCCGTTATCGACGAACTAGCATTTTGGAATTCCGGCGAAGTGAGATCTCTTACAAATGCCGAAGGATCAGAGCCAAGTAAAAGAGAGCTATAGTCCCTACAACGTACAAAATCACCTTTAAATAAATAGTACCTGGAAGCAAAGGCGAGAGCTGCATTTCTATTAAAGTGATACTTGCCTGAATTTTCAAAAAAGTTGTCATTTACAAGTTCAAGCCCGTCCAAAAGATCATCTTCTACTTCATCATAAACATCCTCAATATCATCCCTTTCATAGGTTCCTATAAAAGTGGTTTCAGGCTCTTTAATGTAGGGAACGCCATCATCTGAATCGGTCTGCGGACTAATATGTTCTGCAAATAGGTTCACCAACATAAAATGTCCGTAAGCTCGGGTAAGCAAGGCTTCCGCCTCAATGGCATCTTTCCTTAGCTTATCCTCATCTGATTCAGCCGGAAGATCATCCAATACGGCCAGAACCTCGTTAGCATGTGCTATCGCATTATAGGTCTGAAACCAGTAAAAGTCCGGCGTATCCAGTTCGTCGGGTCCTGTGGTAACATCCTCCCAAGCATACATCTGCAGATGACTGGTTCTCAAGTTTGTTCCTCTTGTCCAGTCCACATTGTCTGACATCCACTCTGTAAATGCATAGCTGGCATTAGAATATGCGTTTGTAAGAAGTTGACCGGCCTTCTCCAAGTCATCCAGTTCTACTCTGTTATCCGGTACTTCGTCCAAAAAATCCGAACAGGTGGCTACAGTTAGTATCAGTACAAATACCAGGAATGCCTTTTTCAACAGTTTCACCATATGCACACTATATTTCATAAGCCCAGATTTAATGAAAAAGTGATCAATCTCGGTTGGGGCAGCGCTACTCCGCCGGTACTAAAAAACTCCGGATCTTGTCCGTTAAGGAAGTCATCAGAATAAAGAAGCGCCAAATTTTGACCTTCCAAAGACACTGATCCATTGTTAAGCCCTATTCTTTTTAACACATTTGCAGGTAATTGATAAGATAAGCGTACTGTTTTTAACCTTACATAATCACCATCAGCTACCCGTACGTTGCTTTTATTATAAAGCTGATAGGCTAATACTACATCACCATTTGTTAGCGCGACACCATTGTCAAGAATGACAGGAATATCGGTAAGTTGCTCATCACCTGGAACCACCCACCTGTTTACAAGGTCACCGGCAAGCGCGTCGAAATCGGTGTAGGTAGAGAAAAAAGCATCATTCAGGCGAATTTTGTAATCAAATTTATAGGATAAAAGAACGCTGAGAGAAAAGCCTTTGTAAGTAAACGTATTTGTCAAACCACCCGCACCTCTCGGCTCCACGGGGCCCTCGTATACAAGTGTTTCAGTAAGGTTCTGTCTGTCCTGTAAATCATACTGAAACACACGTTCGCCGTTTCCATCTATAAACGTTGGTATTCCCTGGTTATTCAAGCCTGCAAACTGGGTAGAGTAAAGACCTCGCCGGGGGCCACCTAAAACCGCCGCACCGCCTTGCCCTATTGCATCCACTATTCTTGGGCCAAAATCAAGGCGGGTGATCTCATCTCTGGTATATCCAAAATTAAAATTCGTACGCCATGAAAAATCTTTATTGCTATAGTTTAGGGTATTAATCGAAGCCTCATACCCCGTTGCTTCCATATCGGCAAAGTTTCCGACTTTAAGACCTTGCCCTCCAACGCCACTGGTTTGAACTATACCAATTAGATCAGTGGCGTCTCTTCGGTAATAGTTCAAAGAAGCGCTTACTCTAGACTGGAATAAGTCAATATCCATACCTATGTTTAGTTCATTCAATTTCTCCCAGGTAAGCTCAGTATTGGTAAGATCTTCTATTTCAAGAAAAGGCTCAACGTCTGTCGGCCGTACCGTTACATCGGCCTGCAAATTTAACAATGCACTTGCACTCGGTGGTAAATTACCCGACACACCATAGGTAGCCCTTAATTTCAGATTATCGATAAAGGGTAAGGACTCCATGAAAGACTCATTATGCACGTTCCAGGCACCACTAACATTCCATGTGGTTAAATACCTTGCCTGGTCGCTATTACCTAACTGGTTAGAACCGTCATACCTAACCGTAAAGTTGCCAATGTAGCGCGATTTATACGCATAGCCACCATTGAAAAACAAGCCGAAAAAACGATCACGTTCTTCGGTTATTGAATAGTACTCAATGTTCTGGAGGTTAAAAAACTCGATGATGTTAGGGTCTGTAACCACAATGCCACCGCTGTTATATATTACTCCAATACCTGTAGCGCTGGTGGCAGACCTGTTGGTATATCTTATTTCCTGACCTGCCAGTGCATTTACCTCATGATCCGAATTAAAGGTATGAGACCATTCCACACTTATGCGGTTAAAGAAATTAAGTAAATCACTGATATCTAAGTAATTAAACCCGCCCTGGGGTAAAACTACCTGTGGATTAAGCCCCGGATTATCGGGATCTCTGAATAATAAATTATTGGCATCTTGGATAAACTGGGTCTGATTGGCCCTGTATGCCTCAGCTTGATTTGAGTTTTCATGCACCATGTGATCGCGTTGGGTAGTGGCGTAGCGGGCTTGAAACACACCTTTGATAGATAAGTTTTTCAATGGATTTACCTCAAAATCAGTTTGAGCCGATATATCCACGACTTCTATATTTATAGAATTTAATTCCAGCTCATCCAAAATATTGAACGGCGCATAATTACGTCTGAAATACTCCAAATCACCATTTTCGTCAAACGGGCGAATGGAGCGGGCCGTATTCAATGAGTAACTAAAGGGATTGATATCAAAATCCCTATTGAATTGACCGGTGATAGGATCAAGATCTCGGTTTCTCGTTCCGGGGACATCCTGATCGCGATAGCTGGCGGTTACTTTGAGTCCAAATGAAAATTTATCGGAAATGAAATAGGTATTTCTGGCTGTACCTGTGATCCGTTGAACCTGATCAGCGATAGTCTGACCTTTGTCATACAAATAGCTTATGGAATAATAGTTATTTGATTTATCAGAGCCGGATGTAAAGTTCAATGAATGTTGTTGTTGAAGGCCTACATCTCTAAATAACACATCAAACCAGTCCGTATTTGCATTTTCATATTGATTAAGGAATTCTTCGTTAAGTCCACCGCCTTCTCCCCAATCCAATTCCTTATTAGCAATTAGTGTAAACATTTTACCCATGGCGCCGTACGTCTGGGAGCGCACAGAAGTGCTGATATCTATTATACCCTTATCTACAAGCTCTCGGTAGACGGACATCTCTTCAGCAGAATTCAATAAATCAAACTGATTATACGTAGGCCGTAGCTTAGCAGAGAAATTCGCCGAATAGTTGACTCTTAAAGCGCCGCTCTTGCCTCTTTTGGTAGTAATAACAATTACACCATTTGCCGCACGTGCTCCGTATATGGCGGTAGCAGAAGCGTCTTTCAGGATCTCAAAGGACTCTATATCATTAGGATTCAGATTGGCTATGGATGAACTGGTCAACGTATTGGCATTGCCGGAAATAAAGTCATCGGTATCCACATTGGCCAGATCTTCAAGAATAACACCATCAACCACAAATAATGGTTGATTATTACCATTGATAGAGGCATTGCCACGTATGCGGATTTTAGGGGTGGTTCCAAAAGTACCAGAGACATTGTCTACATTTACACCCGCTACCTGACCTTCAAGCATGCGACTCACATCAGCCATGCCGCTAGCCTGGATCTCAGACATTTTCACGCTTTCAGACGCTCCTGTAAATAACTTTCGCTCCAGTTCCTGAAAGCCTGTCACCACTACTTCATTCAGTATTTCGGCTTCCTCTTCTAGCGTAACCTGAATAGTAGTCTGATTGCCAACAGGAACTTTTTTTGTCTGCATACTGATCATACTAAAAACCAGCACGTCAGCAGGTGAAGCTTCCAGACTGAAATTGCCATCAATATCCGTGACAGTACCTGATGTGGTTCCTTCTATTAGTACCGAAACACCTACAAGAGGCTCTCCTTTTTTGTCTGTTACATTGCCTTCAAGGGCACGATTAACTTGCGAATAAGTAGTGTTCAGTATGAATAAAAGAACAAATAAGCTCGCTAAATTGTAGTTCAACAATCCTTTCGACTTAATTCCAATAATAAATTATCTGACACAAGAACTACTGCCTGTCGAAATCTATGGTTAAAGTCATATTGACGAGTGCTCCATATTCCGCAAAAAAATTGGCTAACTCCGACTGTTCCAGGGTGTCCAATGGGGTATTAGGGTCATCAACTATTTCAGGAGGCCACGCCAGCCATAAATCTTCCGTCACCAAGGTCATAGAACGGTCTGTTATTTCACCTTCTATAGTAAATGATGTTGGCAATCCTTGAACGTTCGTGTCATCTTGATCCAAATCTAAATCCTGTTCGTCAAGCTCCCACTCTCCTTCATCTTCCCACGACTGAGTAGCAAACTCAATTTCCCTTTCATAGGTAAAATCCTCAAAGAAAACAATTTTATATTCTGACTCACCGTAATAATTATTCAAAGTGGCTTGTGTAGCTAACAAATATCCACTCGGAACATTAGAAATAGAAACATCATCTAATTCCCACTCGCCTACAATTGGACTCACTACGGGTCCATCGCTATCATCATCGCCGCACGAAGTAATCAACCCAACGCTCAAAATCATTCCAAATACCAGTAAATTTCTTTTCATACTCAATTATTTTAATTGTTATCGGTTTTTACAATTAATTAAATTACATCAAAATATTTAATAAATCAGATCAAGTTAGATTTAAAAATAATCAATTGTCGTCTAATTGTTTTCCAGAATAAACTTCTGTGCAAAATATTAACGCATATTGGGGGACGCTAGGTGGCAATAAACAACAACCCATCCTATAATCACAACATTAGATGGATGATAGTTTCAAGTAATGGGAATGGAATGATCGCTGTATGTTCTATAACTTTTTAGTCTAGAACTATCAATCTTTCGGTTCTAACATCTTCATTACTTCTAAATTGAACGAAATACGAACCTTTTTTTAGTCCACTAATCACTATCTCGGACTGTTCACCAGATAGATCATCGTAGCTATAAATTAATTCCCCAGTTTCATTTTTAATTATTACTAAATCTACTTGGTCAGTTGATTTGTTTAAAGTATTGATTAGAACTGGTTGGCCTGATGCTACCGGATTAGGACTGATAGTTGAACTAAATGAAGGCAATATCAAACGCGGTCTAGACTCAATAAAAATCGAAGCTTCAGCTATGGATTCGCCACAGGAATTCTTTGCCCTAACATATAAGGTTGCATCTGAAAAACAGCAACCATTAAAAATAACAGGAGCATTCCTACCAGTTGGTAACCAAGGGATTCCAAACACCATTATTGGAGATATCTCCCAATCTGATGCGTTATTGGCATCACTTTCTATACGCCAAACATAACTTTCTGCACCGGCTACTTCATTCACGGTATATAAATCACCTTGGCCAGAAGTAAGTCTTGCCGGGCCATTTATATTGCTAGGATTAGCTGGTACATTAATATTGTAGGTAGAACTACGTTCAGGTGAACGTACTATCCCTCCCTGGCAATTTCGTTTTTTTCCTCTTACACCTACACGAAGCTGACAACTCCCATTATTCGCTTCAACTGTTATGCTACTCCCATTATTTCTATAAATGCTTCCGCCGCTTACCGTCCAATCAAAGCCTTCAGGTGCATCGCTAGAGAACGTGGAAAAATCATAAAACCCTATTCCTTGTGCCAAATTTCCTTCATAATTAAAAGAACCTGATATTGTATTTGGAATAGGCACAGTAGGATTTCCTGGTTCAATTGTAACTGTCAAAGAAACTGTTTTAGTCGAAGCGGGGGGTATGGGGCCGGCCGGATTTGGACATTGCCCAGGATAAAACCATACTACCATATCAATCCTACCCGTAGTAGTTGTGCTACCATTATTGAACCACTGGACGGAAAATTGGTTCAAATCAGTAGGAAAGCTAGGGAGGGTTGTTAGTATGCCATTTGATGTAGTCTGAATATCCAATATAGATACAAAACAATTTTCCATAACTAGTGTATAATTACCTACGGTCCCCGTACATACGGTACTTGGACCAGTTATCTCATCATTAAATTGAGGTGGAATTGTTATAGCATACGTATCGAAAGCAAATAATACAATAAAAAGCACAGAACATAAAGCAATTAATTTTCTCATAATCTTGTCGGTTTTTTACTAAAAATGGCAATAATAATAAGGTATAAAAATATGACAATTGCAAGTAAAATATTAAATATACCTAACCAATTACCAAATTTATTATATAAAGTTAGTTCGGAATTGACATAAGCACTTGATAATAAGCTGTTTGGTACGAACTGATTAAATGACTTATAATCTTACCTTTGGTATTGATAAAGGAAGTAGTTCCGTCATTTGAAGCCCTAACAACGAACCGTCTATTTCAATGCCCCTCAACGCACTAAAGTATATAAACTGATCGGCCGCCTTTAATTTTTATTAACTTAAAAAACTATCTGATGGCTTACGGCCATCAGATGAGCGATTGTTTCAAATTATTAGAACGGAATGATCGCTATATGTTCTATAACTTTTTAGTCTAGAACTATCAATCTTTCGGTTCTAACATCTTCATTACTTCTAAATTCAACAAAATACGAACCTTTTTTTAGTCCATTAATCACTATCTCAGAATGGTTTTTCGATAAATTATACGTACCAATCAATCTACCATTTTCATTTTTAACATTTATCACCTGTCCAATTGATTGGTTTGAAGTACTTAAACGAACAGATTGACCTGACCTTAATGGATTAGGGTATACTTGAGAACTAGAACTTAATATCGGTGATGCCGTAAGATTGATAGAATTTTCGCTTAAAGATTCAACGTAGCTATTAAGAGATTTAACATAAAGAGCAGCTATTCAGAAGTAACAAACATCATAAAAAACATTAAAATTGGTACCGGGTGGAGGGATACTCTGAGTATGGGAACCTGGAATATTAATTTGAGTTTCTCCAATTCTCCATTCAGATGATATAACAGTCCTACACTCGTATGAGGTGGCTTCTGATACCTGGGCAATAGCGTATGAAGACGGAATTGACGACCCTGAAACCACAGATGGATTACCTGCAATTGATCCAGGGTTCTGAGGAATAGGAATGTCATAAATAGTATTTCTTGTTGACGAAAATGAGTCGGATCCGGTACAATTCTGCTTGAAAGCTCTTACACCAAAATTCAATTGACAAGATCCTGAATTAGCCTCCACCTCTACGTTGTTATCTAATATATTTCCTCCCGTTACGGCCCATTGAAAGCCATAGACATTCGCTGCTGATGTTTCGAATCGATTAATAAGCATCGGCTTGAAACCAAGCAATAATTCAGTGTAAACAAGTGAACTAGAAATTGCGCTTGGTACGGTGACTCAACGAATCGTCTATTTTCAATGGCCTTCAATGAACTAAAGTATATAAACTGATCGGCCACCTTTAATTTTTTATTAACTTAAAAACTACATGATGGCTTACGGCCATCAGATGAGCGATTGTTTCAAATTATTAGAATGGATATGATTGCTATAAATACTATATTCTTTTTTAGTCCAGAACCATTAATCTTTCGATTTTAGCATCTTTATTACTTTTGAATTCAACAAAATACAAACCGCTTTTTAGCCCATCTATTAACATCTGGGATTGTTCGCCTGATAGATTATAACTATAAACCAAGTCACCATTTTCATTTTTTATAGATACAACTTGATCATTACCCTGGGCAAGTCTATGTAAGAGAAAATTTTGACCAGAATGGACAGGGTTAGGAGATATTTTCAAATCTTTTGACTCTTGCTTAGAACTGTTAGATAAACCTATAAGTGCATAAGAGGTAATTCTAAATGAACTTTCATTAAGTGACTGACCACAACTGTTTTTTGCAGACACATACAAAGTTGAAATTCCAATTGATCCGGAAGGAACAGCACTAGAAACAGTTGCTACAGTTCCAGTAATAGCGACAGGATTATCATTTAAGGTTAAATATGGAGACCCTTCAATACGCCAATCATAATATTCCGCATTAAAAACATCGTTAACAGTGTATGTTCCTGTCCCTCCCGAAAAAATGTTCTCTGAACCATCAATAGGATCTGGATTTGAAGGTAAGAGTATATTATAGCTTGTATTCCGCCAAGCTGAAAAAGAATTTCCCCCTGAACAATTCTGCCTAAAGGACCTAACCGACGCACCAAGCTGACAACTGCCTGGGTCGGATCTAACTCTGATACTTTGCCCGTCATTTCTGATAATTGTTCCTCCATTAACATCCCATTGAGAGCCATCAACATCAGCTGCAGAAGTCGAAAACAAGTAATACGAATCAGCTTGTTGTCCAAATAGAATCTCATTATACACAAGTGAACTAGAAATTGCGCCAGGGGCGGTTACCACTGGATTTCCCGGTTCAATGGTCACGGTCAAAGAAACTGTTTTAGTCGAAGCGGGGGGTATGGGGCCGGCCGGATTTGGACATTGCCCAGGATAAAACCATACTACCATATCAATCCTACCCGTAGTAGTTGTGCTACCATTATTGAACCACTGGACGGAAAATTGGTTCAAATCAGTAGGAAAGCTAGGGAGGGTTGTTAGTATGCCATTTGATGTAGTCTGAATATCCAATATAGATACAAAACAATTTTCCATAACTAGTGTATAATTACCTACGGTCCCCGTACATACGGTACTTGGACCAGTTATCTCATCATTAAATTGAGGTGGAATTGTTATAGCATACGTATCGAAAGCAAATAATACAATAAAAAGCACAGAACATAAAGCAATTAATTTTCTCATGATCTTGTTGGTTTTTTACTAAAAATGGAAATAACAATAAAGTAGAAAAATATGATAATTGCAAGTAAAATATTAAATATACCGACCCAATTACCAAATTTAGTATATAAAGTTACCTCAGAATTGACATAGGCACTTGACAATAAGCTATTTGGCACGAACTGATTAAATGACTTTATAATCTTACCTTTGGCATTGATAAAAGAAGTAGTTCCGTCATTTGAAGCCCTAACAACGAACCGTCTATTTTCAATTGCTCTCAATGCATTATAATACATGAACTGATCGGCCGCCTTCAAGTTCTTGTACCAACTTTCATTTAATCCTACTAAGATTATGTCCGCTCCTTTTTTCACCAGTGATCTAGTTAGATCTGAAAATATAGATTCATAGCATATCAAGTAAGTAAACCGGGCCCCTGAGGAAGTGGTCATAATATCATTATTTATGCCACGGGATGAGAACATAAACCCACCCATGGATCCAATATATTCCCTTAAAAAGGAAAAATATTTTGGATAAGGGAGCGTTTCCTCTATTGGAACCATCTTCTGTTTAGAACGAAATTGAAGCTTACCGTCTAAATTTCTAAACAGCATAGCACCAGTATAAGTGCGGTAATAATGCCCATCTTGCGTTTCCCTCACAAGAGGAGATGAATGATCAGATGCATTTTTTTCTAACTCCGAAATTATTAAGCCAGTAACAAGATCGGTGTGCATTGATTCTATATTTCTCTGTATCTCTTTGAATTGAGAATTTACCGATACATCTTCCATCCATCCGGCATTAGGAATTGCAGACTCAGGCAATACAATTAGATCAACTTCCTGACCACCATTTTTTTTGATAGTCTTGAAGTATCTGGCTATAAGTGTATCACTTGAGAGTTTGTACTTTTCGGTTTTAGCATCAATATTAGTATGAACAGCCGCCACCTTGATAGACTGCCCAGTGTTGTCAGGATATAATTGATAAATGGCATATGAGATAATCGATGGAACAACAATAATACCCAGGCATATCATTGAGTGTTTGACTTCAAACTTTGACTCTATTAGTAGATAAATAAAAATATTGATCCCCAAAATCCATGCTGTCCCACCTAAGACCCCAGTATACTCATACCACTGGGCAAGTTCGGGGTAAACTGAAAGACCATTCCCAATTACTAAAAAAGGATATGCAAATTCCCAATGATGGATTAAATATTCATAAGATATGTAGAAACAAATGAATGAAATGTAACCCAGTTTTACTCCTAACCTCTTCTTAACTAATTTGTAAAAAACAAAAGGGAGGAGCATTGTAAATGGATGTATAAAATAGATCAATAACGCGGCCCTGACTGAAGTCTGAAATAGCCAATAGGTGGCTAATACATTCCAAATAACTAAGCTTAGATAAGTGTATACTAGAAATAGTAATATTGGGTATTTAGTTTCGATGGTATTTTTTTCAATGAAAAAGATTGGAACAAAAGAGAAAAATAACAAAAAGAAACTTTTATAAGGAGGCCAGCCAAAGCCAAATAAAACACCAGATAAACATGCTAAAAATAGTAACATAATGTGTTTAAAGAATTTTGAATTATTTAGAATCATACGTTATTTATAATAAATTTAATTGATCTAAAATGAATAAATATATCAATAGTTGAAGATTGGTTGACTATTATGAAAGACAACTTTTCAAAACAATCAGATCTCTATGCAAAGTTTAGACCCAGATATCCTAAAAGTCTTTATGAGTATATATATGACCGCTGTAGTCAATTTAATGCTACCTGGGACCGTAGAACAGGCAGTGGCCAGGTTGCGCATCAACTGGTCAAATGATTTAATAATGTTATTGCCACAGACATTAGCGCCGCACAACTTGATCATGCTCTAAAAAGCACTAACATTAATTATAAGTTAGCCTCTGCGGAAAACTCAGAAATTGGATCACAGTCAATTGACCTTCACCGTTGCCAAGGCGATACATTGGCTTGATTTCGATAGGTTTTACAAGGAAGTATGCAGAGTAGTGAAACCCGAATGCCTTCTCGCGTACTTGGCATATGAGCTTCCAAAAATTGAACTCGCCTTAGATAAAACTGTAATTCATTTTCACGATGAGGTACTTGGGGATTACTGGGACGTTGAGCGCAGATATTGGAGAAAAAACATACAAATATTCTATACCCATTTAAGGAGTTTTGAAAGCCGAGAGTTTATCTATAAAACAATCTGGAGGTACGAAAACCTCGAAGGTTACCTAAGCTCATGGTCTGCCGATCAGCATTTTATTCAAAGAAAGGGCGACAACCCTGTCTTTAAGTTTTTAAAGACCCTCAAATCTAAATGGACAAAATCACAACAAGTTGAATTCCCCATATTTCTATATGCGGGACGAGTTTAAATTAAACTTAATATATTTGGCTCGATGGAAATATTTGCACAGCCTGAATCCTGGATAGCCTTATTAACGCTTACCTTCTTAGAGGTAGTACTTGGTATAGACAATATCATTTTTATATCCATTGTTTCGAACAAGTTACCGGAACAGGATCAGCCAAAAGCGCGAAGCATTGGCCTATTGCTAGCCTTGGTTTTTAGAGTTGGACTATTGCTGGCCATTACCTGGATCATAGGTTTTACCAAGCCAATCTTTTCCGTGATGAATAATGAATTCAGCGGCAGAGATATCATACTTTTAGCAGGGGGCATTTTTCTGATCTTTAAAAGTACAATGGAGATTGGCCATAAAATGGAGGGAGAAGCTCAGAAGCATTCCGGCGGTAAGGCCAGCTCACTGGCTACAGTAATCGCTCAGATCATCATTTTAGATGTGATATTTTCATTCGATTCGATATTAACAGCAGTGGGCCTTACCGATCAGTTGATTTTAATGATTATAGCAGTGATCATTTCTATTGGAATTATGATGACTTTCGCAAAAGATATTTCGGACTTCATAAGCAAGCACCCTTCACTTGAGATACTCGCCCTGTCATTTCTGATCTTAATAGGATTTATGTTGAGTATTGAAGCATTCGGTTATCATGTTCCCAAAGGGTATATCTACTTTGCAGTGTTCTTCTCACTCATTGTGGAATTACTCAATATGAAAATCAGAAAGCGTAGAAGTGAACCCGTTAAATTGAAAAAACGAATTGAATAAGTGCTCTCAGCATAAGGTACTCTTGCCAGAGATAAAGCAAATCAACTTATATCTTTGATTTTGGCTGCGTTTACGAAAAGAACATTACCAATTTCTTCATAACCGCTAAACAAATCCGTTCCAAGCTGTTTTACTGCCTCACCCCTAAAGCCAACGATAGTTAAATCAGCATCTTTCGATTTCTCATTAATAATATCTTTTGTGGATACATCATCGCTATGTTTCAAAATAGAAATATTTTTGGGAGAGATGGGTAGCCGACCGGTTTTGATCAACGAAAGCAAATTTTCTTCTTGTTCAGAGGCTTCTTCTTGATGAACGACAGCGTAGATCTTGATCTCGGCACGTTTCCAATCCCTGTGCCCCATAATGATATAACCCAGAAGTATCATAAGGCTACTGTTAGTTATGTCATTGGGTGTAAGCCAGATATGTATACTCTGGTTAAACCCGTACTCTTTATCCGACGACCCAAGGATACAGATATCAAAATCTGCCGACTTTACTAATGTGAAATTATCCATGATTTCCTCTAAGTTCTCTGGTTCATATTTTGAGAACTCAAACAGGATCATATTAATATCCTTACCTGAAACGCTAGGTAACTGCATAGCCTGAGCCACAGCGCTTGTGAAGGAAGGTGATATTAATGTATCAATGTAAACATTACTTTTGCTTGCCCCACTGATCTGGAGTAACCGCTGAAGTTCTTCCTTTGAGGTAGCATTGGACTCTTTAGATAAATAACCATTGATGTAATGTAAGTATGTACCAAAACCGTAGCGATGAGAAAGCCATCGCATCAACTGAAAAGCTGTAGGCCGCTTAAAAAAATCCGGTGAAATACAAATTACTGAGGGACGCCAGTTGTCCTCGCCTTTCTCCGCTTTTTGCAAAAAAACCTGCAGCCGTCTGCTTAATTGAAATATAACACCCTGGAATATCTTAGCGAGACCTTCCTTACTTTTGCTTGTATAGGTAACAAAAAAGTAGATTAAGGTCATAAAAATGATAGATACAATGGCATAAGGAGCATTCATTTGGAACATAAGATAAATGCAAAGTATAGCTCCAAGAAGCGATATATACCACTTTGATTTAAACGATGGCCGATAAGATGGATCCGCAGCAAAGTGTTGTAAAAAAGAGATCAAACAAAGTGACCCATATGTGATCATAAAAAACATCGATATTACCTCTGCCACGGCATTAATATCTCCCACAGCTACAAATAGTATTGCTATGGCGCTCGTGATTAAGGTGGCATTAAACGGTTCATTAGTTACCACTTTACCCCGTGCCAACCATCTATTAATGTAAGGAATTGGGAAGACCCTATCTCCGGCTAACGCTTGCAACGTTCTGGGCGCCACCATTATACTACCCAACGCAGAAGAAACTGTGGCACAGGCCAGCCCAATGGGTATAATAGGTCCCCAAATGGCTATTTTAGACATAATAAGCTGATCACTATCCAAATCCTCCGGACTAGCCGCTATGGCCATTTTGTATCCTATAAAAATATAAATGATCATTCCGCAAACTGTGGCGGCAACCGTTCCGAAAGGAATTGACTTCTTTGGGTCTTTAAGATCTCCGGAAAGACCTACTCCAGCGGTCATACCAGTAAAAGCCGGGAATACAATGGCGAATACCATGAAAAAATTATCCGGATCACTTACCCTAATAGTCCAATCGAGGGAGGTTAGCTGAGCTTGATGCTCCGAGGTACCAACGAAAAAGAATATGAGTGACAAGAAAAGGATTGCAACTACCACGTAGAGGGCCTTCATACCTATATCAGCGCCTTTTTTTATCATGACAGCGCTAATGGTTATGACTACAGGCAGGCTGATTAGTCTCTTATCAATACGTCCAATACTCCATGTATCCTGGAGCCACTTAATAAGTGGGTCAAAAGCCTCAGCAAAGGCTATTACATAAAACGCTACACTAATTGCTTGAGAAAGGTAAAGCGCAAAGCCGATAGAAGCGCCCACGTTTATACCAAATGAACGAGATATTATATAGTATTCACCACCTCCTTCAACTTTCGAATTGGTTGCTATTTCGGCAATGGCCATGGCGGTCGGAATGGTTACTAAATGACCAAATAAAATAATTCCGAGTGTGCCAATGTATCCGACATTACCAACCGCGTAGCCAAACCGTAAAAACATAACAGCTCCCAGTATCGTTGAGATAGCTGTAAAAAAAACAGGTGCCGTTCCGAAATTCGCCTTGCTTCCGCTAATGTTCATAAATCAAAACCAAGATAGACACTTATGGTGATTTGAAGACTAATATTTTTCATATGTTCAAGAGGTCAACGAATGTATACAAGGCCTATGTGAGGGTGGACCTGATCATGCAAAGCATCATGATACTAGCGATTGTTATCTCATAGTAACTGTCATTGCATATTAATCAGGTGCAGATTCCATCAAAATCTCCCTGACATTACCTTTTATTTTTTCCGATAAATCATCAGTGGGTAGGTCATTCACATCTTTGCCAAAAGGATCTTCAATTTCTTCTGCTATTATCTCCACACTAATAAGAATGTAAAATATTAAAAGCACAATAGGCACCGTCCAGTAATTAAACTCGTGGATAAAGGCAAAAGGTAGGGTAATAGTGTAAGTGAAGATAAACTTCTTTATATACATACTGTAGGAATAGGGTATCGGAGTATTCTTAATACGCTCACAGCCTCCCAGTATGTCCGAAAAACTTTTTACCTCTTTATCCAGTACAAAAAACTGATTACCTGTAATATTTTCTGATTTATATAGAGCATTTATCCTTTCATAAATCAATAGAGTTATGAAATTAGGTATGTGTTTTTTACCCTTAATCCGCTTGAGGAATTCCTCACCTCCAACCATATCCAAATCCTCAATTTTAACACCATCACGAAGATGCTCCTTCATAGCAATTACAAAATTGGGGATCATTTGAGCAAAATAATTTCTGCTCTCCTTGTCATCAGTTGGTAGAAAACCGCCTAGTTTGAGCGCTAAATTTCTAGTGTTGTTAACCAAGCTTCCCCATAACTTTCTGCCTTCCCACCAACGGTCATATGCTGAATTTACTCTGAAGACCAGAAACAAACCTAAGACAATTCCCAGCAACGAGTGCACTGCCGTGGTACTACGAAAATCCCATTTAAAGTAGTCCAGATCAAGATAAGCAATGCCGGTCGTGTAAACAGCCATAAATATCAGCGCTGGCATCAGAGTTCGCATTACCTGCCTGCTGTATGCATGGAAAATGAGTGAGAACCATGTTTTGGGATCGTAACGTACCATTTATCAACCGTTGATGAACCGCTAATTAACCCGACCTAAATTAGATATGCAAGAATGTATGGACCGTAACCTTTTTTTAGCTAACCTCGTTAAGATTTAAAATAATATATTTTTGATATCATTTTAATATCATATTATGAATGTAGAAAAAGAAAATAATCCCATTTCAGGCTATTTAATGTTAGCTGTCGTTTTCATTTTATTTGCAGTGTCCATTTTCGCACTTATTGTTTTTAAAAACCCGATACCAACTTTAGGTCTGTTGATATCTTTGATATTAACACCTGGTTTTTTCTATGTGAATCCAAATGGTTCGCGGGTGCTTGTACTATTTGGCGATTATAAAGGTACCGTTAAAAGAAATGGTTTCTTTTGGGTGAATCCTTTCTATGTAAAAAAGAAAATATCTCTCCGAGCCAGAAACTTTGATAGCGAAAGAATTAAGGTGAACGATAAAGTGGGTAATCCTATTTTAATAGGTGTTATACTTGTTTGGAAAGTAGAGAATACCTATAAAGCCGCTTTTGAGGTGGATGACTACGAAAATTTTGTGAGAATACAGAGTGATGCTGCGGTTAGGAAATTAGCCGGTCGTTACCCTTATGACAACTTTGAGGACGGCGAGGCGGAAATCACTTTGAGGTCCGGATTAGACGAGGTGAACCATGCCCTTGAGGAAACCTTGAGTCAGCGTCTTGAAATAGCCGGTATCAACGTTATAGAAGCCAGGATAGGTTATTTGGCCTACGCCTCGGAAATAGCCGGAGCCATGCTTAGAAGGCAACAAGCCACCGCCATAGTAGCAGCTCGTCATAAAATCGTAGAAGGAGCGGTGAGTATGGTGGACATGGCACTGGAGCAATTATCAGAAAAAGATATCATTGAACTGGATGAAGAACGTAAAGCGGCTATGGTCAGTAATTTAATGGTAGTCTTATGTGCTGATAAGGACATTACTCCTGTTGTGAATTCCGGTACTTTAAATCATTAAGATCATGGCGCCCTATAAATTTCTAAGTTCAAAAACTTTTGAAAAGCTTGAAAAATTCGAGAAACGCGTCAATGAGATGTCATCTCAAGGCTGGAAAGTAGTAAACTTCACCAGCGACAATGGAACTATGGTAGTTCTCTTTGAACGTATTCGATAACACCAATGCAGCATTTCAAAGAGGAACAAAAAATGAACCGGTGGTGGATGTTTGCCCTATTATTATTTATGAATTTGACGATCACTGGAATTTTTATTCGCTTAGGCTATGCTATGATTGATTCTTACCTTGGCCTGAGTTTGATATCTACATTCGGCCTGTTGACGGTTATTGCACTGTCGACAATAGTGGTTAGAGCCAAGCTTGAAACTCGAATTGATAAAAGGGGAATTCGATATAGGTTTATTCCTATTATCGGAACCTGGAGGACCGTGGACTTCGAAGATTTAAAAGAGCTTTACCTTCGAAAATACACTCCTTTTAGATATGGCGGTTGGGGATATTTTACCGATGGGAAGGAAAATACAGTATTGAATGCTCGAGGTAATATGGGATTACAGCTCGTATTTAAGAATAACAAAAGGTTACTAATCGGTACACAAAAAGCGCCCGATCTTCAAAAGTTATTAGACAGAATTCATCTTAAAAATAAGCAAGAATACTATGGCTAAAAAGAAGCCATTTGTACTGAGGTTAGATCCGGAGATGCTTAAATCTTTGGAAAAGTGGGCAGCAGATGAATTCAGAAGTACCAATGGACAAATCGAATGGATTTTAGATAAGGCGCTCAAGGATTCGGGAAGGTCAAAAAAGAATTAGTACCTCCTCATTTTTCTTTTATTTTTGTCGCTCTTTTTATTTGAACTATGAAAAAACTGAGCGTTTTCGTTTCCCTTTTATTTTTTTCTGGTCTTGTAAAGGCACAGACTGATGAAGTGTATTTGACAAGTGGTGATACCCTAATAGGTAAAATAGATATCCTTTTGCCGGCCGACTACTACGAAGAAATAATGGTTAAAACGGGTAATGAAAAAAGACGTATTAAATCATTCCAGATGCTTGGGTTCAAGGCAGGTGACAACGTTTATAAAATCATCAAGTTTGGCAAAAAGTATCGTATTATGGAAGAGATAATTAGCGGTTACCTTGGACTTTACAGATTCAGAACGGATAATAACTATGATTTTGGTTCACGTTTTCTATATAAAGTAACAAATGAAGGCATGGAAGTGCCCAATATAACCTTCAAAAAGGCTGTTGCCAATTTTGTAAGTGAGTGCCCGTCAGTTCAAGCTGAAGTCAAAAACAAAACATACAAAGTTTCGAATATTGAAGAGATGATACGCGCTTTCAATAATTGCATCAATGAGAAGCCTCTGGTAATAGCTGAAGTTAAAGAAGAAGAAAAGCAGGTAGTAAAAGCGTCAAAAGAATTAGAACTTATTAAAACCATAGCAAAGAAATTAGAGTCTGAGAGCATCAGTGAGGAATTGTCAACATTACTTAGTGACCTGGAAGCAAAAATCTCAAAAGGCGAAAACGTGCCGGGTTATCTAACCGGGGCGTTGGAAGAAAATACTAAGGAGTTTAATTCTGTTAGTAAAGAAGTTAAGAAACTTCTCGACCTTCTTGAATAGTTTTGGTCCGGTATTTCAAAGAACTCATTTGGAAAGAGTTTTATTTGGTTAGGCAATTTGCTATAAGCCCGAGTGATTATAGGGTTTCCGCTATTTCTAATAATGAAATCCTGAAGCGGATTTTTTTATTGATCGCAATTGAGTTACCCATTATGTTCGTGATTATATTGATCACAGCGTCTATTGAAGAACTTACCAGTTTGGATTTAGGAGATCATAAGCTGGAAAAAATATATAAAGAATCACCAATATTTTTCATCCTTTCCGGGGTTGTTCTTGCTCCAATTTTTGAGGAATTTTTTTTTCGATTTTTCATTACTTTTCGCTTTGCATTCTATTTTACATTACCTCTAAGACTTGTGTACAACTATCTTGGTATAGCCAGGAAAATTCAGTTGTTCAATATGCGCAAAACCTGGAAAAAAACTTTTCCTTACATTTTCTACCTATCTGTAGTGGCCTTCGGACTTGTTCATATTACAAATTTTGAAGGCTATAGGTCCTATTTATGGGCTATACCATTATTAACGTTGCCACAATTAGTCATAGGCGTTTTTCTTGGTTATACCAGAATACGGTATGGTTTCCGTTGGAGTATTTTGTTTCACGCGCTTCATAATGGTATACTTTTAGTGCCTGCGTTGGCATTCGAAGGTTAATATCGCTTCCAAATCATTCTCAAATCCCTACTTTTGCCGCCTGTTTTAACAAAGCATTATTAATAAGGCAATGGCGGAATACAACTTTCGGGACATCGAAAAAAAATGGCAGCACTATTGGGCTGAAAATGATATCTACAAAACAGAAAATACGTCTGATAAACCGAAATTCTATGCACTGGACATGTTCCCCTATCCGTCTGGTGCAGGACTGCACGTGGGTCATCCGCTAGGCTACATAGCTTCTGATATTGTATCCCGCTATAAAAGGCTAAAAGGTTTTAACGTTTTGCATCCTATGGGCTTTGATTCTTTTGGGTTGCCGGCAGAACAATATGCGATTCAGACCGGTCAACACCCGGCCATTACCACAGAGCAGAACATTAAAAGATACAAGGAGCAATTAAAGAATATTGGGTTTTCTTTTGATTGGGACCGTGAAGTACAAACACATCAACCTGATTATTACCGATGGACACAGTGGATCTTCATGCAGCTTTTCAACAGCTGGTACAATAATGATACGGACAAAGCCGAACACATTGACACATTAATTGCCCGGTTTGAGCAGTCTGGAAATGCCGAGGTCCATGCAGTGTGTGATGAAGAAACACCACAGTTCAGTGCAGAGCAATGGAACAGCTGGAATGAGGAGGAACAGCTTAAGATAATATTGCACTACCGTCTGACTTTTCCTTCTGAGGCGGTCGTAAACTGGTGCCCGGCGCTAGGTACCGTTTTAGCTAATGATGAGATTAAAGATGGCGTTTCAGAACGTGGTGGTCATCCTTTGGAGCGCAAAAAGATGAAGCAGTGGATGATGCGTATCACGGCTTATGCAGATCGTTTACTCAAGAATCTCGAGTACCTTGATTGGTCTGAACCTATGAAGGATATGCAAACCAACTGGATTGGTAAATCCTACGGTTGCGAGCTACAGTTCGACCTCTCCCCCTTAAATTCCCCCTCTCCTGAGGAGAGGGGGCCAGGGGGAGAGGGCTTCTACAAAACCGCCAACGCAGACAAATGGAAGGTTCTGAAAGAATACGCCAGAGAGAACCGTAAAAACCCAACTCCTCAGGAGGATGCACTTTGGCAAGAGCTAAGAAATAAAAAAACAGGGTTTAAAATAAGAAGACAGCACCCGATAGGTGACTTCATCACAGACTTTGCTTGTTTAAGTAAGCAGCTGGTTATTGAAATTGATGGTGGCATACATCAAAACCAACAGGAATACGACCAAGCGCGTACTGAATATCTTAATGAATTTGGCTTCAAAGTAATTCGGTTCGCTAATGAAGAAGTCGATAGTAACATCGATGAAGTAGTGGATAAAATTACGAAAGAACTACTCAATACCCCCTCTCCTGAGGAGAGGGAACCAGGAGGAGAGGCCAAAACACTTACCGCCTTCACCACGCGACCCGACACCATTTATGGAGTTACTTTCATGGTGATGGCGCCGGAACATGATTGGATAGGTGAGCTAACTACCTCAGATCAAAAAGCTGAGGTTGAAGCCTATGTTGAGGCCGCAAAGAACCGCTCAGAAAGAGAGCGTCAGACTGACGTAAAATCGGTTTCAGGTGTTTTCACCGGTTCCTACGCCATTAACCCTTTCAATAATGAGCCTATTCCCATTTGGGTTGCTGATTATGTATTGGCCGGATACGGTACTGGAGTGGTAATGGCGGTACCTTCATCAGATGATCGTGACTACCGATTTGCGAAACACTTTGATTTACCTGTTACACTGGTGATTGAAGGCTCTGAAAAATTAGATAATCCGACAGAGCTTAAGCATGGCGTTATGTTTAACTCGGGTATACTTGATGGACTAAAATCAGATGAAGCGATTCAAAAAGCCATTGCATACGGCGAAGAAAATGGCTTTGGTAACTCAAAGGTCAATTTCAGGATCCGGGATGCCGTGTTCAGCCGTCAGCGTTACTGGGGAGAGCCGGTTCCTGCCTATTTTAAAGGTGATATTCCTTATTTAGTGGATGAAAAGGACTTGCCTATAGAACTCCCCCCAGTAGATAAATATAAACCCACCGAGACGGGCGAACCTCCATTAGGCAGGGCTAAAGAATGGACGTACAAGGGGTATCCGTTAGAGTTAACCACTATGCCGGGCTGGGCTGCTTCAAGTTGGTACTTTCTGCGCTACATGGATGCTAATAATGAGGCTGCTTTTGCAGATAAGAGCATAACAGATTACTGGGGCCAAGTGGATTTGTACCTGGGTGGAACCGAACATGCCACAGGCCATCTTTTATATTCCCGCTTTTGGAATATGTTTTTGTATGACCGGGGATTAATTGACCATGAGGAACCTTTTAAAAAGCTAATCAACCAGGGTATGATCCAGGGGATTTCCAGCTTTGTATATCGCATAATTTTCAAGGGTAGTGACAAGGTTATGCCTGAAGTATTCCTTTCTAAAGGAATCGTGGATCGAATAAAAAAATCGAATCTAACACGTGCAGAACAGGAGATCATAGAAAAGATCTTGAAAAAGGAGTTAAATAGCTTCAATGAAAAGCATGCTACCTCATGGTCGGTTGAAAACGTGATGGAACAGAAAATAGCAGCCATGCATGTGGATATAAGTCTAGTGAAAAACGACATACTTGATGTAGATACATTCAAAAGTTGGAGGCCTGAACTCAAGGATGCCATCGTTATTCCCGAAGCTGACAAGAGCTACATATGCGGTAGTGAGGTAGAAAAAATGTCTAAACGCTATTATAACGTGGTTAATCCAGATGATATAGTAGTACACTATGGAGCCGACACCTTGAGGTTATATGAAATGTTCCTTGGACCACTGGAGCAGTTCAAGCCTTGGAATACCAACGGCATAGATGGCGTATTCAAATTCTTACGAAAGCTCTGGAACCTGTTTCATAAGGACGATGGTGGGTTTTATGTGTCAAATACTGAACCCACTAAGGAGGAACTTAAAATACTACACCGTACCATTAAAAAAGCACAAGAGGACATTGAGCGCTATTCATTTAACACTTCTGTGAGTGAATTTATGATCTGTGTGAATGACTTAACCGCATTAAAATGCAATAAGGGAGCTATTCTCGAACCGCTTGTTGTAATCCTGTCGCCCTATGCGCCACATATTGCGGAAGAGCTATGGCACAAGCTGGGTCATGTAACCAGTATTACCCGCACAGAATTCCCGAGCTATAATGAAGCTTACTTAGTTGAAGACGAACATGAGTATCCTGTTTCAGTTAATGGCAAGATGCGGGCTAAGCTCAAGTTCCCGTTGGACATGCCCAAGGAAGACATCGAAAAAAAGGTACTGGCGGATGAGGTCATTCAAAAATGGCTGGACGGCAAAGCACCCAAAAAAGTGATTGTGGTTCCAAAGAAAATTGTAAACGTCGTGGTGTAAGGGGTTCAAGCTATAAGAAAACCTCAGATAGCTTGAACCCCTATATTCTCCCTTCTTTGTTAAGTATTAAAATCAATTTGATTACTCCTGCCCTAAAGAACAGAATTGATTTTGCGCCTTTTCCTTTAGGCATTAAAGGGTAAGAAAAGACTAATGTGACGGAATAGGACTCTTAATCTTTAGGCATGTGTACAGGATTAGTACCCGCGATCTTGATTTTTTGTGCCTCTTTTACTAAACAAATTAAGTGAATACAGGTCACTACTGGTAAAACCTCAAATTCAATACGATGACAAATGAATCACTGACGGCCATCAATAAGCTTCTTACAGGAACAACGAAGATCATCCAGCGGCAGGAAGAACTTAAAAAGCTTAAAGGTGAAAACTTTAACATTTTCTCGATATTAAAAATCGAACATGATGAGAATAGAACTCATTCTGCCTTTTTAGCGGAACTTCTTAATCCTAAGGGAAGTCATCTTTGCGGGAATGTTTTTTTATTACACTTTCTAAGGGTATTAAACCTTGATAAAAAGTTTAACATCAACTCAGCCTATATAGAGCTAGAAAAGTATATCGGAAATGTGGACAACGTAAATCAAACTGGGGGAAGAATTGATATTTGGATCTCAGATATAGATGGAAACTCTTTGAGTATTGAAAATAAAATTTACGCAGGAGATCAGGTAAAGCAAATTCAGCGATATTACAATTTCAAGCGCAATCGCAATACAGTTTATTACCTTACCCTGAACGGTCAAAAGCCATCAAAATCGAGCTCAGGAACTTTAGAAATAGACAAAGATTTCTTTTGCATATCTTATAAAAAAACAATCTTGGAATGGCTTGACCTATGTTTAAAAGAAGCCACTGAATTGCCAATTTTAAGAGAATCAATAAAGCAATATACAATACTCATTAAAAAATTAACCGGGCAGCTAACTGACGATCAAATGGAAAAAGAATTATTCGAGGCAATAAAGAAAAATAGCAAAGCGGCAAGGCTAGTAGCAGGTGAATGGTGGAAAGCTGAAGTTAAGATCACAAGTATATTTTTAGATGAAGTAATTTCAATGCTAAAAAATAGCCTTAGTGAGGATTGTACCATCTATCAAGATGATGATTTGAGTGAAGCTTACACAGGCTTATACATTAAAAATGAAAGTTGGAATGGGCTATATATAAAATTAGATGGTGACCCTAAAATGCCTTGGAGTCATACTTATTATGGAATCGTAGGTAACAAACAAGAATACGATTATAACCAAATAAAAAAAGAATTTGCAGATGTAGAATTTTTAAGTGGCTTTAAATCCAGCGATGGCTGGCCGTTTTGGTCTAGAATTCTAAGGTTTCATGAAATTGAAGAAAGAGACAAACTTTTTGATGATGTAAGTAGAAGACAAATCGTTGAAAGTACAACTCAAAAGCTCTTACAATTGGTTGAAGTAAGTAATGATCGTTTGAAGAAATTAAAGAAAAAAAATATTCCCGAATGATATCAAATACAATGTCATATGGATTCATTTCGTAAATGAATATAAAATAGTTAAAGATAATGCGTTGTTAGTTTTTATTACGCGTAACTATTAAAACAGCTATTATCACTATTAGTGCCCCGAACATTTGTAAGATGGTCAGCCTTTCGTCCAGAAAGATATTGGCAAGCCCTATGGTTGCAATTGGGCCTAGGCTTCCCAGAATGGAGAAAGTAGAAGCTCCAAGGCGCTTGATGCTAACAGAAACCAGGTAAGAGGGAATTACTGTAGAAATCATCGCCATTCCAAAAGCAAGGCCATAGACCTCAACTGGGTAACTAAATAAATCTAATGGTTGGGTTAACCCAAAATGGACAAATACACAGAAGGTAGATACTATCATAGCGTATGAGGTAAAGGCCACAGATCCGAATTTTGGAATGAGCCAGCCACTACCCACCAAGTAGCTCGCATAGCAGAGTGCGCTGAGGAAGACAAGCAACCCACCAATCCAGACGTCATCTTTACTCCCTGAAATCCTTAGTTCGGCAGAAAAAGTGATAAAAATACCGGCATATGATACCAAAATGGCAATGATCTGCCACTTACTGGGTCTTTTTCCAAATGAGATCCAAGTAATAAAAATTACCAAAGTGGGGTATACGAATAATATGATCCTTTCAAGGCTAGCCTTGATAAACTCAAGGCCTAAAAAGTCAGTTAAGCTGGCCAAGTAGTAGCCTATAAATCCTAGAACAACTACCCATAGATAGTCTTTTAAAACAATCTCTTTCGGATGATTAGGTTTCTTTGCGAAGGCCACTACTACATACACCGGAAGTGCAAAAGCCATACGTAATAGCAGGAGTGGAATAGGCTCTATATCATAGATATAGGCCATTTTAACGAACACAGCTTTGGCAGAGAAAAAAATTATAGCAACAATGGCTATTATCAGAATCCAACCGCTATAAGCTTTCATGAAGAGAAAAATTCAATAAAAAAGGCCAATAGTTACCCATTGGCCAAATTTAGAACATCAATGTTCGTATTAC